>Ga0256404_1004676_pt1 | contig 25433 bp, 15 predicted proteins | sample RumenRJG_01DNA_FD_185990 | JGI IMG/M metagenome (GOLD analysis project Ga0256404, IMG submission 185990) | Bovine rumen microbial communities from Lethbridge, Alberta, Canada - RJG_01 | ecosystem: Host-associated > Mammals > Digestive system > Stomach > Rumen | place: Canada: Alberta | collected...
TCGCGCCTGACGACACGAATTTCCTGACTGGCTGGTACCGATTCCCAGTCGAAATCGCAAGCGATTTCTTTGTGGGAATCCACATGCACCGGCACAGCCGGTACATGTGATTTTAACAGGTACGATTCGTAACCTTTCTGTAAGATTTCAATCCGTCTTGTCATTCATGCGTGGGCCGTGCGGCTCGTTCCCCGCGCCCGCCGTTCAATTCCAGATGCCTGAGAAGGGGTCGCTCATGATCGCTGTCGCGCTGTACGCCGAGGTCTATCTGATCTGTTTCATCGTCGTCGCCCTGCTGCTGCGCTGGGCGCGGCAGACCGATACGGATTCCACCCAGGAGCGGTGGCTCCGGCGGGTGTTCGCCTCCTTTATGTTCAGCTTTGGCGCAAACTTCCTGTTTACGCTCTTCAACGGCGCCCGGCTGCTGCCCGGGCTCTTCCCCTATGCCTCCTACATATTCAAAGCCCTGTATCACATCTCGCTGTGCGTGGGCGTCTATGCCTGGTGCGGCTATTCCGCCGCGCTGCGCCACGCGCCCATGTTCCAGTCCGTGCGCGCCCGCAGGCTGCCGCTGCTGTTTCTGGCGCCGCCGGTGGCGGGCATCCTCCTGAATTTCAAAACCCGCCTGCTGTTTGAGATCACCCCCGAGGGCGACTACGTCCGCCACGCGCAGTTCCACGCCCAGATGCTCTACCTGGCCGCGGTGTCGCTGTTCTTCAGCGTGCCGCTGCTCAAACACATGGCCCGGGAGTTCGAGCCGACCCGCCGAGGCCATCTCAGGCTCACCGCCGCCTTCACGCTGTGCATACTGCTGGCCTGGGCGCTGTCCTTCGTGGGCGAGTCCATCCCGGTGATCTGCGTGGTGTTCATGCTGGAGCTATTGTGCCTGTACGTGGTCAACTCCAACCAGCAGATATCCATGGACAAGCTGACCCAGGTCAACAACCGCCAGAATCTGCTGAACTTCCTGGAGTACAAGCTGTGCAACCACGAGGAGTCGCTGTATCTGCTGATGCTCGACGTGGACTACTTCAAGGACATCAACGACACCTACGGTCACCTGGAGGGCGACGAGGCCCTGACCGAGGTGGCGGGCGTCCTCAAGCGCGCCTGCGCCGACTATCCGCGGCGGCCCTACATCGCCCGCTACGGCGGCGACGAGTTCATTATCCTGCTGGAGGGCGGCAAGGCCGACGCCGAGAGCCTGCGGGCCTCCATCCACCAGTCCATGGCGGAGCTCACCCGCCGCCTGGGCAAGCCCTATGCCCTCACCCTCTCCATCGGCATCGGGCGCTGGCACCCCGACATGGACGTCAAGGCCTTCATCGCCGCCGCCGACGCCGAGCTGTATGAGATCAAGCGGGCGAGGACAAAGCGGGGTTGAACCTCATCAGGCAGCAGACGCAACCGTCCAGGCTGCCTGTTTTCTTTTCCCTGTTCATAATCAATTTACATGGCATATATATAATACGAAACAGGAATTTGTCGGTCAGCGCCGTACAAATTCAGGCATCAGGCAATAGGCATCAGGCATCAGTCGGGATGGCGGCACAGGCTATGATTTCTGCCACAGCCTTCGCATCCGCTATGACATTGTGACGATGAATGCAGTTGTGGCAAAGCGCCGAGAAAACGCATAAAGGATACGCCACAGCCCCACTCATGCCTGATGCCTATTGCCTGATGCCTTTTCATCCGCGTTCATCCATCGGGAGGCCCGTTATGTCCAAACTCTCCGTCAAAAAGCCCTATACCGTCATCGTGGGCATACTGCTGGTGATCGTGCTGGGATACATCTCCTTCCAGCACATGTCCACCGACCTGCTGCCCAGCATGAACCTGCCCTACGTGGTGGTCTACACCCCCTATCCCGGCGCGACGCCGGAGCAGGTGGAGAGCGAGATCGTCAGGCCCATGGAGGCCTCCTTCGCCACGCTGACGGACATCAAGAAGCTCACCTCCCAGTCCCGGGACAACGTGGGCGTGGTCATCATGCAGTTCAACGACGGGGCCAACATGGACACCGCGCTGATCGAGATCTCCTCCCGGCTGGACCAGCTCAAGGGCGAATTTGACGACGATGTGGGCGCGCCGGTGGCCATGAAGCTGAACCCCGACATGCTGCCGGTGGCGATCCTCTCCGTCAGCCGGGACGACATGGACATATTGCAGCTCTCCGACTACGTCAACGACGAGCTGGTGCCCGGCTTCGAGGGCCTGAACGGCGTGGCCTCCGCCACCGCCAACGGCGTCATCGAGCAGGAGGTGGACGTGACCATCGAGCAGAGCCGCATCGACGTGGTCAATTCCGCCATACTGGCCGACGTGGACAAGGAGCTGGCCAAGGTGGAGGACGAGCTCAACGCGGCCCAGGCCAAGATCTCCGACGGCAAGCGGCAGCTGGCCCGGGGCAAGGAGGCGGCCTACGAGCAGCTGGCCCAGGCCGAGGCGGCGCTGGCCGAGGGACAGAGCCAGATCGGCCCCGCCATCGAGCAGCTCACCGCCCAGCAGGCCGAGCTCACCGCCCAGCGGGAGCAGCTGGCCGCCAGCGTCACGCTGATGGAGGCCGCCATGAACATGACCGACGAGGAGCGCGCCGCCGTGCAGGCCGCCGCCACCCAGGTGGCCGAGCTGCGCCAGCAGCGGGAGGAGCTCCAGACCCGGCTGGCCGCCATGCAGGAGTCCGGGGATGACTCGGTGCTGCTGGAGGTGCGCCGCCAGGCCCAGAACCAGCGGGACGAGCTGGCCAGCGTCCGGGACGGCCTGCAGACCTATCTCGACGACCTCGAGCTGATGGACGCCGACGCCCTCAACGCCGAGATCGACCGCCTTAACGCCGAGATCGAACAGGCCGAGAAGGACCTGCAGGAGAAGGAGGAGGCCCTGGCTCAGGCCGTGCGCAAGCGCGACGCGCTGAAGGACGAGGTGGACGGCCTGACCGCCCGTCTGGCCGCGGGAGAGAAGGCCGACGCGGAGAATACCCCCGGCACGGACGCCACCCCCGCGCCCGACACCTCCGCCTCCCCCGCCGGGAGTCCCGAGGCCAGCCCGGACGCGAGCCCCAAAGCCAGTCCCGAGACCAATCCTGAGACCAGCCCCGAGGCCAGCCCCGGGACCAACCCCACGCCCAACAACGCCGGGGGCGTGATCGTCATCCCCCTGGAGAACAACGCGCCCGGAACGGGCGCGGAAGGCAGCCCCGACTCCACCGCTGATGAGAAGCGCGAGGAGGAGCAGGACGCCGGGACATCCGGCGAGAGCCAGTCCGACGAAAATCCCGGCACGGACCCCGCCGCGCCGCAGGCCGACCCCACCGACGGTCAGGGCGAGACCGTCCCCGCCCAGGCGCAGAGCGACGCGCCCGCCGAAAAGGAGGGCGAAGCCGACCCCGGGACGGAGAATGCCGCCGCCGCAAAGGAAGAAAACTCCACCGCCAATCAGGCAGAAAATGCCGCCCCCGAGAAGGAGGAGGCCCCCGCCGCCGATAATGCGGCGGATACCGCCCCTGTGAAGGAGGAAAGTACCTCCGCTGAAAGGAAAGCGGCTCCCGCCGCCGGGAAGGTGGAAAGTGCCGCCGCTGAGAAGGCGGAATCCTCCTCAGACGCCGGCCATGAGCAGACATCCGAGACCCACGCGGAGCCCCAGGCCCGCGAAGGCTCCGACGACGCGGGCAGCGCGGACGCGGTGACCGCGGCCCGCCCCGGCACGGCCTTCGCCGAGGAGGCCGACCCCGACGCGCTGGCCGCCCGCCTGGAGGCCGCGAAGGCCGAGCTGGACGAGGCCAACGCCGACGTGTCCGAAAAGACCGCCGAGGCCGACGAGGCCCGCAAGGCGCTGAACAAGCTCAAGCTGACCCGCGAGGCCAAGCAGCGGGCGCTGGACACCCTGACCGACAATAGCAGCGACACCGCCAGCCGCGCGCAGGAGGCCCAGGCGGCCATCGCCGCGCTGGACGAGCGCATCGCGACGCTGGACGCGGAGCTGGCGAAGTACGACGAGCAGCTGGCCTCCGGGGAGGGCGGCGCCGCGCTGATGGCCCAGATGCTCACCGCGCTGGACGAGCAGCTGGACGCGCTGGACAGCCCCGAGGTGGAGCAGGCGACGACGCTGCTGACGGACCCCGAGGCGCTGAACACCCAGTACGCCCAGGCCAGCGAGGGCCTCGCCCAGATGGACGCGGGCCTCGAGCAGATGAACACCACCATGGACAAGCTCAAGCAGGGCATCATCCCCGGCGGCATGATCCCCGGCATGGACGAGGACACCAACCTGGCCGAGGCCGAGGCGCAGCTGGCCGCCGCCCGGGAGGAGATGGAATCCATGTTCTCCCAGGCGTCCTCCATGCTTTCCAAGGCGGAGAAGGAGCTGGCCAAGGCCCGCAAGGAATTCATGGAAAAGCGGGAGGAGGCCCTGGAGGAGGCGGGCATCGACGGCGTCATCACCGTGCAGATGGTGGCCCAGCTGCTGGGCGCGCAAAACCTGGCCATGCCCGCGGGCTATGTGAAGAAGGCCGACGGCGACCAGGTGCTGGTGCGCGTGGGCGACAAGTTCGGCTCCGTGGACGAGATGAAGCGGCTCAAGCTGTTTGACCTGGACCTGGACACCATCAAGGAGGTCCGTCTGATGGACGTGGCCACCGTGGAGCTCACCGACGACCGGGACGAGGTGTTCACCAAGTTGAACGGCCAGGACGGCATACTGCTGTCCCTGGAGAAGCAGTCCACCTTCTCCACCGCCGACGTATCCAAGACGGTGCTGAACTACGCCAGACAGCTCCAGGCGGAGCATCCGGAGCTGCACATCGTGGACCTGATGAACCAGGGCGAGTACATCGACATCGTGGTGGACTCGGTGCTGCAAAACCTGCTCTCCGGCGGCGGTCTGGCCATCCTGGTGCTGCTGCTGTTCCTGTTGGACTGGCGGCCCACGCTGACCGTGGCGTTCTCCATCCCCATCAGCGTGGTCATGGCCTTCGTGGCGATGTACTTTTCGGGCATCACGCTCAACGTGCTGTCCCTGTCCGGCCTGTCGCTGGGCATCGGCATGCTGGTGGACAACTCCATCGTCTCCATCGAGAACATCTACCGCCTCCACGACGAGGAGGGAGCGCCGCTGCTGCGCGCCTGCGTGGAGGGCGTGAAATCGGTGGCGGGGGCGCTGTTTTCATCCACGCTGACCACCATCTGTGTGTTCCTGCCCATCGTGTTCGTGCAGGGCATGGCGCGCGACCTGTTCTCCGACATGGGCCTGACCATCGCCTATTCCCTGCTGGCCAGCCTGCTGGTGGCCATGACGGTGGTGCCGATGATGTGCTCCTACCTGATGCGCCGCTCCAAGCCGAAGAAGCACCGCGTGTTCTCCAAATTGCAGGCCGCCTACGGGGCCATGCTCCGCGTCGCGCTGCGCGTAAAGCCGCTGGTGCTGCTGGCGGCGCTGGCGCTGCTGGCGTTCTCGGGCATGCAGGTGACGAAGATGGGCGTCTCCTTCATGCCGGAGGTAAACTCCCGGCAGATGAGCGCCGACCTCACGCCCGACAAGAACCTGTCCGAGGCCGACCAGAAGGCCCAGGCCAGCCAGATCATGACCGACATGCTGGAGATCGAGGGCATCGAGTCCATCGGCCTGATGGACGGCTCCGGCACGCTGCTGTCCACCGGCGGCGGCAGCGGCTACTCCTACTATATCATCGTGGATGAGGACGCCGGGGTCAAAAACGTGGACATCGCCCGCCAGATCGACGACATCGGCAAGAAGTACGGCGCGGACCTCACCGCCCAGGCCAGCACCATGGACATCTCCATGCTGGCCGGCGACGGCATCTCCGTGGAGATCACCGGCGACGACATCGAGGTGCTCCAGAAGATCGCCGCCGACCTCGCCCAACTCGCCCGGGACACCGAGGGGACTGTGGACGTGGACGATGGCCTGGAGGACGCCGTGCCGGAGCTGCGGCTGGTGGTGAACAAGGAGCGCGCCATCGCGGACAACCTCACCGTGGCCCAGGTCTACCAGTTCATCGCCCAGAAGCTGATGGGCAAGACCGAGATCTCCAAGGTCACTCTGGACGGCAAGGAGATGAAGATACAGCTCATCGAGGGCCGCAACAAGAACCTCCGCCCCGACGATATTCAGGATCTGGAGATCGAGGTGGAGAAGGAAAACGAGGACGTGATGGTCCGGGTGGGCGACATCACCGACGTGCGCGACACCTCCAGCCTGTCCACCATCAGCCGCGCCTCCCAGCGCCGCATGGTGACCGTGTCCTTCCAGGTGGCCGAGGGGTACTCCGCCAACCACGTTTCCGACGCCTTCGCCGAAAAGCTGAAGGCCTACGCCCTCCCCGACGGCTACAAGGCCGAGCTGGCCGGTGAGAACGAGACCGTCATGGACATCATGGAGGACCTGGTGTGGATGATCGTTGTGGCCGTGCTGCTGATCTTCCTCATCATGGTGGCGCAGTTCCAGTCCTTCAAGTCCCCCATCATCGTCATGTTCACCATCCCCCTGGCCTTCACCGGCGGCCTGATCGCGCTGCTCGTGACGAACATGGACCTGTCCATCGTGGCCATGCTGGGCTTCCTGGTGCTGTCGGGCGTGGTGGTCAACAACGGCATCGTGTTCATCGACTGCGTCAACCAGCTGCGCATCGGCGGCATGGAGAAGCGCGAGGCCCTGGTGGAGGCCGGGCGACAGCGCCTGCGCCCGATACTGATGACCGCCATGACCACCATACTGGGCATGTCCACCATGGCCCTGGGCCACGGCACCGGCGCGGAGATGATGCAGCCCATGGCCGTAGTGTCCATCGGCGGCCTGACCTACGCCACGCTGATGACCCTGTTCGTGGTGCCCGTGCTCTACGACCTGTTCAACGGCAGGAACATGAAGGCCCGCGAGATCCAGATGATCCGGGAGGCCGCGGGCATGAACGGCGACGAGGTCATCTACGGCGACCCCGCCCCGGCAGCCCCCGCCAGCCCTGCGCCCGTCGTGCCCGTTGCGCCGGTTGAACCCGCCGCACCCGTTGTGCCCGCCGCGCCGACTGAACCCATTGTGCCCACCAGGCCGCTGCGGACCGCCGCAGCGCCCGTCCTCGAGGCCGACGCCGTGGGAAACGCCATGCCCGTCGCGCCGTCCAGGGACCCCAGCGCCGCCACCACCGCGCAGTCCGATCCCTCCCCCGTCGCGCCGCCCGGTGACCCCAACGCCGCCGCAACCGCGCAGGTCGCGCCGTCCGGTGACCCCAACGCCTCCACGACCGCGCAGTCCGATCCCACGGCGTCACCCCCAGTCCCCGTATTTGCCCCCCGCGCCGAGCTGACCAGGCCCGCCGCCAAACCCATCACCGTCAGGATGAACAGGCCCAGCCTGAAGGAATAGCGGCGGATTTGCCCGGGCAGGGAATATGTGGTATAATGAGGAACTGTCGAGGAGAATTAGGAATTAGGAAGTAACTGTTCAGTCGCTCAGGGATGACTCCCTCAGTCAGCCTGCGGCTGACAGCTCCCTCGGAGAGGGAGCCTGCACGGGAGCCCAAAAGCCTCCCTCTTTGAGGGAGGTGGCCCGCGAAGCGGGTCGGAAGGAGTCCGCGACTGAGCAGTTACATTAGGAATTAAAAGTGGCTGCCGTACACACTGTACGTGCGGCTAATGTTCACCCGCCATGTACCGAAACTAAACGTACAGCATGGCGGGCGGCACATCGCCGCCCCTACGCAACCAAGCCATTCCTAATTCCTAATTCCTAATTCCTAATTCCTAATTCAACAAGTCCCGATCAATCCCACGACCAACCATCTACAAAGAAAAACAACAACCAATCGAGGTGCCCATGCGAAGAACCCTTATACTGCTTATGCTGCTCTGCCTGCTGTGCGGGGGCTTTTGTCTGTCTGAGGAGGAGGTCCAGCTGGACGCGCCGGTGGAGGAGATCACGGTGTCCCTGGGCGGCGAGGACGAGCCCGAGCCCACGGAGGTGCCCACGGTGCCGGACGACTACGGCGACGACGACTGGCGCGAGAGCGACTACATCATCCCCTACCCCGACGTGACCTCCGCGGAGATCCGCAACCAGCTCAAGCCCAGCAAGCGGGTCTATCCCGGCAAGCTGGTGTGGCCGCTGCCGGGAACGCCGGTGCTGGGGCACCTGACCTCCCACGTGGGCTGGCGCAACGCCGCCCGCATCCATTCCCACCAGGGCGGGACCTGGCCCTCCTGGCTGCATCACGGCATCGACGTGGGCAATGTCAAAAAGGGCCATCCCGTGGCCGCCGTCGCCGACGGACTGGCCTACGCGGGCTACCGCCGGGGCGAGGGCCTGTACGTGGTCATCGACCACCAGAATGGCTTCTACACCGAGTACCAGCACCTGTCCGGGTTCGCCGGGGCCGTCACGCGGGGCTGCCGCGCCGTGCCCGTGAAGGCCGGAGACCTCATCGGCGCGGTGGGCAATTCCGGGGGCGACTACCCCGTCCACTTCCACTTCGAGATCGCCTGGTCCCCCAAGGGTGGCGGCAGCGACGACAAGACCTACTTCAAGCGCACCAAGAGCCGCAGCATCCGCGCCTATTCCTTCCCCCAGGAGTCCGTGGTTACCCTCCACTGGCCCAAGACCTGGGAGCTCTGCACCGCCGAAAACCAGATCTTCGTGCCCAGCGTCGAGGCGCTTGCGGAGCCGACAAAAACGCCCTCCCCTTCGGAGTGAAGGGAGAGGGCGTTTTGGTTTGTGTGATTCCGGTCTATTTGCTGGAGAGTTGAGCGGCTTACTCCTCCGCCTCCGCCGGGGCGTTGTAGTCCAGCGCGAGCCAGGCGAAATCCTTGGGCGGGAGGGCGACGGCGCTGGCCCCGCGGGGCTTGCCGGTCCAGAGGTCGGTGTAGGGCTCGTTTTCGCCGAGGTGGAGGATGACCTCCCGGTCGGCGAAGTTGAACAGGGCGAGGAGCTTCTGGCCCTGGTAGTAGCGGCCGATGCCCAGCACGCGGTCGTCGCCGGTGTCGATGATCCAGGTGTCCGCGCCGCCGTAGAACACGCGGTTGGACTCCCGCAGATCCTTCATTTTGCGAATGGCCCGGAAGACGCGGCCCTCGGGCGCGGCGGGATCGGCGCGCCGCTCGGCCTTGTCCCAGTCCATGTCGCCCCGGTGGAGGTAGCGGCTGTCGCCGGCCTTGATGGGGTCGCCGCGGTATCCGTCGTCGTTGAGCTGGGCGATCTCGTCCCCGGCGTAGAGCACGGGGATGCCGCTGAGGGTGAACATGTAGGCGTGGAGCATGATGTCCAGCCGCAAGGCCAGGTCCAGCGCCGCGGCGTCGTTGCGCTCCAGCGCAGCCTGCACGCCGCACAGGGAGGCGGTGGTGCCGCAGAGGCGGGCGTCGCCCAGGCGCGGGTCGTCGTTGTACAGCTCGCCGCGGGAATCGCTGCCGGGGAAGCGGCCGCAGAACCAGTCGTTCAGGAAGCGCTTGTGGGGCACCTCGCCGATGCCGTAGCGGCCCAGGAAGTCGTAATCCAGGCCCCAGCCGATGTCGTCGTGGCAGCGGAGGTAGTTCAGGAAGGTGTACTCCCTGGGCAGCGCGAACACCTGGCCCAGCTGATGCCGGAGCAGCTTCACGTCGCGGGTGGCCACGGTGTGCCAGGTGGAGGCCATGGTGGTGACGTTGTAGAGCATGTGGCACTCGGGCTTCTCCACGGAGCCGAAGTAGGGCACCACCTTGCTGGGCTCCATGACCACCTCGCCCAGCAGCATGGTGCCGGGGCACACGATCTCGCAGGCCAGCCGCATCATCCGCACCAGGGTGTGCACCTGGGGCAGGTTGCGGCAGCTGGTGCCCAGCGCCTTCCAGATGTAGGGCGTGGCGTCCAGGCGCACGATGTCCACCCCGTGGTTGCACAGGTAGAGCATGTTGTCGGTCATGTCGTTGAACACCATGGGGTTGGCGTAGTTCAGATCCCACTGGTAGGGCCAGAAGGTGGTCATGACCACCTTGCCCACCTCGGGGCACCAGCTGAAATTCCCCGGCGCGGTGGTGGGAAACACCTGGGGCACGGTCTGCTCGTAGGCGTTGGGGATGTCCCAGCCGTCGTAGAAGAAGTAGCGCTGCTGGCAGGACACGTCCCCCGCCCTGGCCCTCCGCGCCCACTCGTGCTCGTCAGAGGTGTGATTCATCACGAAATCCAGGCACACGGCGATGCCCCGCTGATGGCAGTCGTTGGCCAGCGCCGCCAGGTCCTCCATGGTGCCCAGCTCGGGCTGGACCTTCCTGAAATCGCTGACCGCATAGCCACCGTCGGACTTGTCCTTTGGGCTCTCCAGCAGCGGCATCAGGTGCAGGTAGTTGACGCCCGCCTCCTCGATGTAGCCCAGCTTCTCCTGTACGCCCTTCAGGTTCCCCGCGAAGGGACCCACGTACATCAGCATGCCCGTCAGGTCGTTGCCCTTGTACCAGTCCGGGCACGCCTCCCGGGCGCGGTCCATCAGCTTCAGCGCCTCGGGCCGCGCCTCATAGGCCCCCTTCAGCAGCGAAACGAAGTAGTCCCACGCCCCCTGGTCGTTGCGGTACAGCTCCATGTACAGCTGCTTCAGCTCCGCTCCATACTGCTCAAACCGCAGCGCAAACTCACGGCTCTTTTCCATCCCCAGCACCCCTTTGTCGCGTTATGACTATGATATGATTATAACATAAAGGCGGGAATGTGTACAGGGGAAAATGAGGTTGTTCGCTGTATCCGAAAGCTGGTACTCAGGGAACAGGGAACAGGGAACAGGCAACAGGCAACAGGCAACAGGCAACAGGCAACAGGGAACAGGCAACAGGGAACAGGAATAGCGGCTGCCGCGCACGCTGTAGAGGCGATCTTTGGCCGCCCGCCTGATACCGAAGCAATGCGTACTGCCCGGCGGGCGGCGCATCGCCGCCCCTGCGTGCCCAGGCCATTCCTGTTCCCTGTTGCCTGTTGCCTGTTCCCTGAATCATTGAATGATATGCAAAAAGGCTGCCTCTCTTCGAAGCAGCCTCTTCACATCGATCATATTTACTTCCCATAGATCACGGCCACGATGCCGAGGGTGTCGGCAGTGAAGCGGGCCTCGACCCTGCCGTTCTTGCGGTGGGTGAGCCGGGCGTCGCTGGTATGGCCGTCGGCCAGGGTGACGGCGCGGGCGGTGGCGGCCTCCTGGGCGCAGGCGACGGTGAGGGTCGCGCTGCCCTCCAGGTCCACGCGCATGCCGTTGAGGGTGACGCCTACCTCGAAGAAGCGGACGGTCTCGCCGGCCTCCACGTCCACGCGGGCCAGGCACAGGGCGTAATCGTCGCTGTCGGCCCTGATCTCGCGCAGGCTCAGGTCCGCGCCGGCGGGTACCCGGGATTTGGCGGTGTAGGCCAGCTTGGCGGTGACGCCGCCCGCCTCGGCGGACAGGGCGTTGCGGCGGTACTTGAGCGCGCCGGACATGTAGGTGCAGACGGTGCCGCCGAAGTCGGACTGGGTGAACTCAAACACGCAGGCGTTGGACATGCGGGTGAGGGCCACGTCGCGGTTGGTGTCGACATCGCCGCCCACGGTGCCCACGGCGGGCTTGAGGCGCTTGGAGGCCACCAGCTTCTCGGGATAGGCCACGGTGACCCTGACCGGAGCCATGGGCTCGCAGGACTGGCCGCTGCCGTCGGTGAACCGCAGCTCCAGGCCCCGGACCCAGCCCAGGTCCTCGCCGTCCAACTCGTCGCGCAGGGCGTCCACGCAGGCTTCGAAGCCCTCGTCGCCGGGACCCACCAGGTCCACGCTCAGGCGCACGTCCTCGGGCAAGCGCGCGTCGCCGCCACAGGTGACGATGACGGACGCGCCGCTTGTGGAGGCCTTCAGGGTGCGCTCCTCGCGGGCGGCGTAGGCCTCGTAGGCCTTGTTCACCAGGCCGTAGCCCGTCACGGTGCGGTCGTCGAAGTCGTAGCGGTCGCTGTCGGTGACCGCGCCGCCCTTGCTGTTGCCCTCGATGGTGGCAAAGCTGGAGCTGCCCACATCGGACACGATGCCCACGTGGTCGGAGGTGCCGTCGCCGTCCCAGTCGAAGAACACCAGATCGCCGACCCTGGGGTCCTGGACGCTGCTGCTGGCATAGAGGTCCAGCTTGCGCAGCTTCTCGATCCAGCGCTGCTGGTTGCTGGCGTAGGGGAACTGATCCTCGCTGATCCCGGCATAGTGCAGGCAGAAGGAGCAGAACATGGCGCACCACTCGTCATAGGGCATGCCAGCCCAGTCGCCGTAGCGGGTGTAGCCGGAGATGCCGCCGCCGTGCTTGGGGCCGAAGTCGATGCTGGACTCCTTGTAGCCCACCTGGGTGCGGGCGATGGCCACCAGGTCCCGGGGCCATACGCCGGTGAGGGTCACGCCCGCCATGGTGGCCTCCCACTGGGAGCGGTGCTCCTCGTCGTGGACGGCGCAGGGGATGGTGGCGCTGGCCTCGGCGGTGCGGTCGTAGATGTCGGTGACGGACAGGGTCAGTGTGACGTCGGTGACCTTGCCCACGGCGGGCGGGGTCACGGTGACCTTCTCAGAGAAGCTGGAGTCCTCATAGAACACGCTGCCGCTCTGGATGCCCTTGATGGAGCAGGTCTTCAGCTCCAGCCCCTCGGGCGCGGTCAATGTAAAGCCGATGGGGTCGCCGCCGTGGCAGCAGATCTCGTCGGGGGTGACGGTGAGCTTCAGCTCGGGCATGTCGGATACGGTGACGTCGGCCTTGGCGACCACGTCCCCGCCGTCCAGGCCCTCGCCCACCAGCACCAGGGTGTATTTGCCGGGCGCGCTGGGGGTGAAGGAGACGCTGTCCGCGTCCAGGGGCAGGTCGCCCGAGGCCGCGATCTCGCCGTCGGGGCCCACCACGCGGTAACGCAGGGACACCACGTTCTCGGCGTGGAAGCTGAACCGCACAGCGACGCCGGGCACCGCGCTTCGGTCGGAGCCGCCGGAGACGCTGATGGAACCGGCGTCCGGGGCGACGGTGGGCTCGGGGGTCACCTCCGGCTCAGGGGTCGCCTCGGATTCGGGCGTGGTCTCCGGCTCGGGCGTGTTGGCGGGCACCACGATGACGGGGATCTCCTCGTCCTCGCGGCGCTCCTCCTCCTTCTTCTCTTCCTTCTTCTCGCCCTCGTTATCCTTCTTGCCCTCGTCGGACTTCTCCGTCTCCCCGGAGCTGTCCCCGGATTCCCCGCCGCTGGAGTCCTCGTGCTTTTCTTCCTGCTTCTCCTCGCGGGACTCCTCCTGAGGCTCCTCCTTGGGCTCCTCGTGCTTTTCCTCGCGGGCCGGCTCGGGCTCGTCCTTCAGCTCGACCTGCTTTTCCTCCTTGGGCTCCTCGCGCTTGTCCTCCACGGGCTCCTCATGGCGCTCCTCGCGGTGTTCTTCCTGGGCGGAGCTTTCCTCCTCCTCCGCCCACGCGGGGAGTGTGCCGACGCTGCCCGCCAGCATTGTGACGACCAGCATTGCGGAAAGTAATTTCTTGATATTCATATTGCCGCCTACCTTTCTGAGAAACATCACGCGAATGTCCCTATTGTCGAACCATACGACCATTTATGCATAATTTTATCGAATTTGATTATAGCATACCCGATTTTTCAAGTCTACAAATGTCCGAAAACACCCAATTCTTTTCGACCCTTGCCCACGCTTTTGTCCAATTTGACCGAATTATGTGGCGAAGCTGGGACAAAAAAGGACGCCTTGCGGCGTCCTGAAGAGAATGTGACCGTTGCCTAAATGTCTTCACCTTTGCTCCTGAGCACCCCGAGGATGGCCTCGGCCGCGCCCTCGTAGCCGAGGGCGGAGGTGTTGAGCATCAGGTCGTAGTTTTTGGGGTCGCCCCAGGTCTTGTCGGTGAAGAAGCGGTTGTAGTTCTTGCGCTGGGTGTCCCGGCGCTTGATGTAGGCCTCGATGCGGCTTGCCTCCACGCCGTCCACCGTGCGCGCCCGCTCCACGCGGTCCTCCATGCGGCTGGCATAGACAAAGGCGTGCACAAAGGGCACCCGGGCCTCGGTGGTCAAAATCTGCGCGGTGCAGCGGCCCAGGAAGATGCAGGGTTTGACGGCCACCAGCTGTTGCACCAGCCGGGACTGGGCGGAATAGACCTGGTAGGGCGCCTCGTTGACGAGACTGCCGTAGGCGGAGGAGCGGACCATGGAGATGTCGCGCAGCACGCTGCCCACGCCCTTCTCGTCGTAGTCCTTCAACGTCTCCAGATCGATGCCGTATTCCTTGCCCGCCAGGGCCAGCAGGTTGCCGTCGTAGAATTCCATGCCCAGGCGCTCCGACAGTATGCGCGCCACCTCGCGCCCGCCACTGCCGTACTCCCGGTCGATGACGATGCTGTAACGCTTCAAGCGATCCCCTCCCCCGTGCTTTTTTTGAATGCAGAATGGAGAATGAAGGGTCAATTGGGAATTGGGAATTAAAACAGCTTGGCCGTCCCAACGGTGCGCGCGGCAGCCGCTATTCCTGTTCCCTGTTCCCTGTTCCCTGTTCCCTAATCCCTAATCCCTAATCCCTTCTCCATTCTCCATTAATATCCGTTGTCCGGCGACTCGAACTGGCCGATGGCGTCGGTGATGGTGCGCTCCTTGTCCAGCTTTTCGTACTTGGCGAACTGGAGCTTGTTTTTCTGGCTGTGGCTCAGGCAGCCGGGGCCGCCGATGCAGCCGCCGTCGCAGGCCATGCCCTCGATGAAGTTCTCCTTGAGCACGCCCTTGGAGGCCCGCAGCAGCGCGGCGTTGCACTCGGCCAGGCCGTTGCAGGAGACGGCCTTCAATTCAAATTCGGTGTTGCCCATCTCCTTGATGGCCTCGGCCACCGCGTCGCCCAGGCCGCCGCAGCGGGCGAAGCCCCGGCCGTAGGAGGAGGACTTGGTCAGCTGGACGCCCTTTAGGCTGTGCAGATCGATCCCCGCGGCGTCGAACCAGGCCTGCATCTCCAGGAAAGTGATGGCGCAGTTGACCACGTTCTTGGCCTCGGTGTAGAGGGTCTCGAACTTCTTGGCGATGCACGGTCCGATGAAGACGATCTCGGCGGTGGGGTCCTTCTTGCGGATCACCTGGGCCATCATGGCCATGGGCGAGGGATTGTGAGACACGTGGGGTGCCACGGTGGGATAGTTCTTCTGGGCCAGGCTCACGAAGGCGGGGCAGCAGGACGAGGTCAGGAAGCCCTCCTCCACCAGCTCCTCGGCCTCGTGATAGGCCACCATGTCCGCGCCCCAGGCGGCCTCCTCCACGCGATAGAAGCCCAGCTTCAGCAGGGCCTCCATCACCTGGTCGGTGGACACGTCGGCGTACTGCCCGCCGATGGACGGGGCCACCACCGCGTAGGTGTGGTAATACTTATTGCCGAAGGAATTCTTGACGATCTGGATGGCCTTGGTCAGGAAGGACTTGTCCGAGATCGCGCCGAAGGGGCACTGGTACACGCACGCGCCGCAGGAGACGCACTTTTGCAGCTTGATGACGGCCTTCTGGGTGTCCGGGTCGATGGAGATGGCCTTGGTCTTGCAGGCCTTGATGCAGGGGCGCTCCAGCTTGAGGATCGCGCCGTAGGAGCAGGCCTGGGCGCAGCGGCCGCACTCGATGCACTTGGTCTTGTCGATGGTGGCGTGGCGGTTGACGATGGTGATGGCGTTCTTGGGACAGGCGTTCATGCAGTGGTGCGCGATGCAGCCGCGGCACGCCTGGGTCACCGTGATGCCGTCCACGGGACATTCGTCGCACGCGATGGGCAGCACCTCCACCACGTTGGGGTTGCGCGGATTCCCGCCCAGCGCCAGCGTCACGCGCTGGTTGAGGATGGCGCGCTCCTTGTAGATGCAGCAGCGCATCGTGGGCTTTGAGCCGTCCGGAATGATCTTCTCCGCGATGGCCAGCGTGTTCTGCGGCGTCAGCGCGTCCTCCAGCGCCAGCGTCGCCACTTCCTTTAATACCTTGTACTTCAGTTCCTGGACATCCGTGTCAAATATCGGCTTCATGTCCATACCCTCCCCGGTGCTTTAGCTTTATGATGTTAAGATTATAGCATATGTGCGGGGGATTAGGCAAGAGTGAAGTGATTAAAGGAAGGGCATCTGTGCGCGGTATATTACCATTCACCCTTAACTCTATCCGTAAATGGGGATTTTATGAATGAGGAATGAGGAATTAGGAATTAGGAATTAGGAATTGAAATGGCTTGGCTGTGTAGGGGCGGCGATGCGCCGCCCGCCAGGCCGTACATATCGCGTCGTTATTGGCCGCCTCTACAGAGTGTTCGACAGCCGGTATTAATTCCTAATTCCTCATTCCTAATTCCTAATTCAACAAAAGAACAGTCTCTCCACCTCCCGCCCATTCCATTCCCTTCCCGGCGAAGTTAGGCATGTGCAATTTTTGCAGTTTTAGAATGCTAACTTGCAAATTTTGGTGTCTGTAGGGGGTAGTTAGGGGCGTATAACAGTAAAATTTCGATTTTTGTGAATTGCCTCTTGCAATTTTGGCATGATTAGTGTATAATGATTTTATCAAAAAACACGGAGGTATTTATCATGGCATATGCGATCAGTGACGAATGCGTCGCCTGCGGTTCCTGCGCCGAAGAGTGTCCCGTTTCCGCCATCAGCGAAGGCGATGGCAAGTATGTGATCGACGCCGATCTGTGCGTGTCCTGCGGTGCCTGCGCGGGCGTTTGCCCCGTTGGCGCTCCCGCCGAGGCCTGATCCCGGGCATAAAAAAACCGCCATATGGCGGTTTTTTTATGCCCAAAACGCTCCACGCATTGACAAATCCCCATCGTCAGGCGGGCTGACCGGTTGCCCTCCCGGTCCCGTTCGTGCTATAATACTCCTTGCATACTTTCACACAGAGGAGCTGCGACATTGGAGAAGGAGAAGCGGCGGGGTTTGATCGGGGTCGTGCTGGCGCTGGCGTGGCCGACGATGCTGGAGCAGTGGCTCCAGGTGGCGGCGCAGTACGTGGATTCGGCGATGGTGGGGCGTCTGGGCGCGGCGGCCACGGCGGCGGTGGGCACCACCACCACGGTGAGCTGGCTGGTGGGCAGCTCGGTGTTCGCGCTGGGCGTCGGCTTTCTGGCCTACATCGCCCGGGCCATCGGGGCCGGGCGCTACGACGACGCCTCGAAGGCGGCGGCGCAGTCGGTGCTGGCGGTGCTCGTGTCGGGGCTGGCGTTCACGGCGATCACCCTTTCCCTGAGCGGCCTCGTCCCCAAATGGATGAACGCCCGCCCGGAGCTCCAGCCCATGGCGTCGCGGTACTTTTTCATCATCTACACCCCCATGCTGTTTAGGGCCGCCACGGTGATCTTCGGCACGGTGCTGCGCGCCGCCGGGGACACCCGGACGCCCATGCGGGTCAACCTGGTGGTAAACGGCTTAAACGTGGTATTGAACTTCCTGCTGATCTACGAGCCCCGCGAGGTCGCGCTGCCGGGGCTTGCGCTGCGCATCCCCGGCGCTGGCCTGGGGGTCGTCGGCGCGGCCTGGGGCACGGCCATCGCCGTCGCCGTGGGCGGCGTGCTGATGACCGCGGCGCTGTGGCGGCATCCCCAGGTCTCCCCCCGGGGCAGGTCCCTGCGCCCCGACCCGACCATACTGAAGCCCTGCATGCGCGTGGCCATCCCCTCCGCCCTGAAGCGCTTCGCCACCTCCTTCGGATACGTGGCCTTCGCCTCGGTAATCAACTCCCTCGGGACCGTGTCCACCGCGGCCCACTCCATCGCCAACACCGCCGAGTCCGCCTTCTACATCCCCGCCTACGGCGTGCAGACCGCCGCCGCCACCCTCTCCGGGCAGGCCTACGGGCGGCAGGACAGTCAGTACATGCGCGACGTCACCCGCGTGCTGCTGGCGCTGGAGGTGGCGATGATGACCGTCTCCGGGGCGGCGCTGTTCCTGCTCTCCGACTGGATGATGAGCCTGTTCACCCCTGACCCGGAGGTGATCCGCCTGGGCGCGACGGTGCTCAAAATGGTGGCCGTCACCGAGCCCCTCTACGGCGTGGCCGTGGTGCTGGAAGGCATCTTCGAGGGCGTGGGCGACATGCTCTACGCCATGGTGTGCAACATCATCGGCATGTGGGGCCTGCGGGTGCTGTGCACCGTCGTCGCCGTCCGCGCCTTCGGCGGGGGCCTCACCGCCGCCTGGGGCTGCATGATCGCCCACAATATCCTGCTGTTCGTCCTCTTCGTCCTCCGCTACCGCTCCGACCGGTGGAATCCGCTGGGACGGAAGGCATCAGGCATCAGGGAACAGGCAACAGGCAACAGGCAACAGGAATAGCGGCTGCCGCGCGCTCTTGCAGGGGCGACCAATACCGAAACAATCCGCATTACCCCGGCGGGCGGCGCATCGCCGCCCCTGCGTAACCAGGCCATTCCCTGTTCCCTGTTCCCTGTTCCCTTTTCCCTTTTCCCTGTTCCCTGTTCCCTGTCCCCTGTTCCCTTCCCCTCCCCCTTGATTTCACCCCCGGGATATGATATGATAGCGGCATAAACCTATGGAGGTACAGGGTTATGGTAAAGGGCGTTCCGGAGGCGCTGCGGGCGTTTTTCGCGGCGCATCCGAAGCTGGCGCTGGCCTTTTCCGGCGGCACGGACAGCGCGTATCTGCTGTACGCGGCCACGGCCTGCGGGTGCGACGTGACGGCCTACTGCGTGAAGTCGGCCTTCCAGCCGTCCTTTGAGACGGAGGACGCCCGCCGGCTGGCGGAGGCGCTGGGGGCGCGGCTGAAGGTACTCGGGCTGGACGCCCTGGCCGACCCCGCGGTGCGGGCCAATCCCGCGGACCGCTGCTATCACTGCAAGCGGCACATCTTCTCCGCGCTGCTGGCGGCGTCGCGGGCGGACGGGTACGACGCGCTGATGGACGGCACCAACGCCTCCGACGACGCCGGCGACCGCCCCGGCATGCGGGCGCTTGAGGAGCTGGACGTGCTGTCGCCGCTGCGGCTGTGCGGGGTGACCAAGGCCCAGGTGCGCGCGTACTCCCGGGAGGCGGGGCTGTTTACGTGGGACAAGCCCGCCTACGCCTGCCTGGCCACCCGCGTGCCCGCCGGGGAGCCCATCACCGAGGATGTGCTTCGGCGGGTGGAGGGCGCGGAATCCGCGCTGTTTGCGCTGGGCTTCACGGACTTTCGGGCCCGGGTGTTTCACGGCGCGGCGCGGCTCCAGCTCCCCGCCGCCCAGGTGGAGGACGCGGCCAGACGCCGGGGCGAGCTGCGCGAGGCGCTGAAGCCCTGGTTTGACACCATATTCATCGATACGGAGGACAGGGGCTGACATGGACAGAGAGGCATTGCTGCGGGCGCTGAACGCCGTGCGCGACGGCGAAATGACCCCCGAGGCGGCGGCGGGACTTCTGGACCGCGCCCCCTTCGAGGACATCGGATTCGCGAAGATCGACCACCACCGCCAGCTCAGAAACGGCGCGTCCGAGGTGATCTACGGCGCGGGCAAGACCGCCGAGCAGATCGCCGCCATCGCATCGCGGATGATCGCGGCGGGATCGGAGAACGTACTCATCACCCGCATGGATCCGGAGAAGGCGGCGCAGGTGGAGAAGGCCGTGCCGCTGCGCTACGAGGCCGTGGCCCGGGTGGGCGTGGCCAATCCCAAAGAGCATCCGCTGGTGGGCAGGGTGGTGGTGGCCTCCGGAGGCACCAGCGACCTGGCCGTCTGCGAGGAGGCCGCGCTCACCGCCGAGACCCTGGGCAGCAGGGTCATACGCCTCTATGACGTGGGCGTGGCCGGGCTGCACCGGCTGCTGTCCCACGTGGAGGAGCTGCAGGCCGCCCGGTGCGTCGTCGCCGTGGCGGGCATGGAGGGCGCGCTGGCCAGCGTGGTCGGCGGCCTGGTGGACTGCCCCGTGGTGGCCGTGCCCACCTCCGTGGGCTACGGGGCCAACTTCGGCGGACTGTCCGCGCTGCTGTCCATGCTCAACGCCTGCGCCAGCGGCGTCTCCGTCGTCAACATCGACAACGGCTTCGGCGCAGGCTACCTGGCCAACCGGATCAACAGGATGAAGGGGATTGGAGAGAATTAGGAATTTGGAATTTGGAATTGGGAATTGGGAATTGAAAAAGCCTGGCCGACCCTGTGATGCGCGCGGCAGCCGCCATTTAATTCCCCATTCCCCATTCCCCATTCCCCATTCCCAATTAAAAAAGAACCGACCCTCGGCGATGCCGGAAAGGACACCAACACAATGAAAACACTCTACATCGAATGCAACATGGGCGCGGCGGGGGACATGCTGATGGCGGCGCTCTCGGAGCTGATCCCGGACCCGGAGGGATTCATAGACCGGATGAACGGACTGGGCCTGCCGGGGGTGCGGCTTTCGCGGCGTCGGGTGGAGAAGTGCGGCATTTGGGGCACGCACATCGACGTGGTGATCGACGGGGAGGAGGAGCATTCCCACGACGTGGCGCTCCACGACCACGGGCATCACCACCACGGGCATGAGCACGAGCATGACCATGGACACGACCATGAGCACGCGCACGACCATGAACATGAACACGACCATCACCACGTGCATCACCACCACAGCGGGCTCCATGACATCCAGGCCATCATCGCGGGGCTGGACCTGCCGGAGGCGGTGAAGCGCCACGCGGGGGAGGTCTACGGGCTGATCGCCGGGGCGGAGGCTGCGGTGCACGGCGCCACCGTGGACCAGGTCCACTTCCACGAGGTGGGCGCGCTGGACGCGGTAGCCGACGTGGTGGGCGTTTGCCTGTTGATGGACATGCTCAGACCCGACCGGGTGGCAGTGTCGCCGGTGCACGTGGGCTTCGGCGAGGTGCGCTGCGCCCACGGCGTGCTCCCGGTGCCCGCCCCCGCCACGGCCCGGCTGCTGGAGGGCGTGCCGATCTACGGCGGCAGGGTGCGGGGCGAGCTGTGCACCCCCACCGGGGCGGCGCTGTTGAAGCACTACGGCCAGAGCTTCGGCGACATGCCCGCGATGGCGATGACCGCGACCGGCATCGGCATGGGCACGAAGGACTTCGAGTGGGCCAACTGCGTGCGCGCCATGCTGGGCGAGAGCGACGCCGGGGCCGAAACGGTGGCCGAGCTGCGCTGCAATCTGGACGACATGACCGGCGAGGCCCTGGCCTTCGCCGCGCAGACCCTGCTGGACGCGGGCGCGCTGGACGCCTGGTGCGAGCCGATCCTGATGAAGAAGGGCCGCCCCGCCACGGCGCTGTGCTGCCTGTGCCCCGAGCCCGAGGCCGAGCGCTTCGCCGTGCTGATGCTCAGGCACACCACCACCCTGGGCGTGCGCTGGCACGCCTGCCGGCGCATGACCCTGGACCGGGAGGCGCTGACCCTCGACTCCCCCTGGGGCCCGGTCCCCGCCAAGCGCGCCCACGGATACGGCATCGAGCGCTTGAAGCCCGAGGCCGACGCCGTTGCCGAGATCGCACGGCGGGAGGGCATCGCGGTGGAGGAGGTCGTGGGAGTATTAAGGGAAAAGGGAAAAGGGAAAAGGGAAACTGAATAGCCCGGGAACGAAGGAACGTCAATGCGCGGTATGGCGTATTGACGTTCCTTTGTTTGGCATTATGGACTCCCTCAGTCTGGCCTTCGGCCAGCCAGCTCCCTCAGAGAGGGAGCCTTTTGGACGCGGCCCCACCTTGATGTTCAGAGAGGAATTCTTTAGAATGCGGCCGCGCTCTATTGGCTCCCTCCCCGAGGGAGCTGGCACGCGAAGCGTGACTGAGGGAGTGTTATGCTTAACTCTAACGTTCCAATAGAAGGCATAAGCTGCGCCGCAGCTCCCCCTACTCCCTACTGCCTACTCCCTACTCCCTTCCCCCCGCGATCTCCCGCACGACCTCGCCGGCCAGGATCAGGCCTGCCACGGCGGGGACGAAGGCGGTGGAGCCGGGGGTGGGCTTCTGACCGGGCTGGGCGGGGGCGGTGATGGCGGGGATCTCCCGGGAGTAGACCACCTTCACGCCGGTGATGCCCCGGGCGCGGCACTCCCGGCGCACCACCCGGGCCAGGGGACAGACGGTGGTCTCGTGGATGTCGGCCACCTCGAAGCGGGTGGGGTCCAGCTTGTTGCCCGCGCCCATGGCGCAGATGATGGGCGTGCCCGCGGCCTTGGCGGAGACGATCAGCTGCACGATGCCCGTCACGGTGTCGATGGCGTCCACCACGTAGTCGTACTGGGCAAAGTCGAACTGCCCCGCCGTCACCGGGGTGAAGAACAGCCGGTGGGCCGTCACCCGGCAGTCAGGGTTGATGTCATGGATGCGCTCGGCGGCCACGTCCACCTTGTGCCGCCCTATGGTGCTGCGCAGGGCCACGATCTGCCGGTTCAGGTTGGAGGGGGCTACCACGTCGTTGTCGATCAGGTCCAGCGCCCCCACGCCGCTGCGGGCCAGGGCCTCCACCGCGTGTCCCCCCACGCCGCCGACGCCGAACACCGCCACCCGGGCCGCCCCGAGCCGCGCCAGACCCTCCTCCCCCAAAAGCATCGCGGTGCGGGAAAAGGCTTCGTTCATTGAAAAAACCTCCTGTTTTTTTTAGGGAGTAGGGAGTAGGCAGTAGGGAGTAGGGGGGGTACGACAAAGCCTCTGACTTCTATTGATTACGCTGCGTCTTCCAGAGGATACTTGAGGCTCTTCATTCCTTGAGAACGCCGTTTTATTGCCGTTCTCCCCCTACTCCCTACTGCCTACTCCCTACTCCCTACAGCACATTCTTCCCGTAATCGAACTCGCCCTTCTCCTTGGTCTGCTCGTCGATGGTGTAGGCGCCGCGCTCGAGGGCGACGGTGCCGGTGCGGACCAGCTCGAGGATGCCGAACTCGCTTAAGAGGTTCTGTATGGCCTCGGCCTTGCTGTCATCGCCGATGACGGCGACGGTGATGGTCTCCATGGACACGTCGATGACGGAGGCGCGGAAGATATTGGCGATCTGTATGACCTCGCTGCGCGCCTGATGGGTAGGCGCGGAGACCTTGATGAGCACCAGCTCCCGCCGCATGGCCCGCTCGGAAGACAGACGCTTGACGGAGTGGACGCAGATGAGCTTGCGGAGCTGATTGCAGATCAGCCGCGCCTGCTTTTCATCGGTGAGCATCTCGATGGTCATGCGGGAGATCGCCGGGTCATGGGTCGCGCCCACCGCCAGGGACTCGATGTTGTAGCCCTTGCCGGAGAACAGCCGCGCCACCCGGGACAGCACGCCCGCCTCGTTGTCTACCAGCACCGCCAGGGTGTGGCGCGTGATCGCGTTATTCATGCCTGTCCCTCCCCTCAGTCCACCATGAATTCGGTGATGTTGCCCCCGCCGTGCACCATGGGGCGGACCATCTCGTCGATGGAGATGGCGCACTCGATGACGGCGGCGTGGCCGTGGACCAGCGCGCGGCGCAGGGCGGCCTCGAAGTCCCGGACGTTGGTCACCCGGCAGCCCTCCACCCCGTAGGCGTCGGCCAGCCTGACGAAGTCCGGGCCGCGGTCCAGCGTGGTCTGGGAATACCGCCCGCCGCAGGTGAGGGTCTGCCACTGGCGCACCATGCCCAGGGCCCCGTTGTTGAAGATGATGGTGACGATGGGCAGGTCGTAGTACGCCACGGTGGCCAGCTCGTTGCAGTTCATGCGGAAGCTGCCGTCGCCGGTGATGTTCACCACCAGCTTGTTGGGATTGCCGGCCTGCGCCCCGATGGCCGCGCCCAGGCCGAAGCCCATGGTGCCGAAGCCGCCGGAGGTGACCAGCTGGCCGGAATACTCGAAGTGGAGATGCTGTATGGCCCACATCTGGTGCTGGCCCACGTCGGTGACGTACACCGTGTCCCGCGGCGCGGTGCGGGCGATGGCGTCCAGGATCTGAACCGGCGTCATGCGGCCCACGGCGGTGTCGTACTCGGTCTGGGTCTTGAAGGAGAACACGTAGTCCTTCCACTCGGCGTGCTCCAGCTGCTCCATGCGCTCGTTGAGAAGCTGCAATACCCGCCGGGCGTCGCCGATGATGTGGTGGGCGGTCTCGACGTTCTTGTTGATCTCCGAGCGGTCGATGTCGATCTGCACCACCTGGGCGTTTCTTGCAAAGCTCTGGGGGTTGAGCGCCACGCGGTCCGAAAACCGGCACCCCACCGCGATCAGCAGGTCGCAGGCGTCCACGGCCATGTTGCTGGCCTGGCTGCCGTGCATGCCCACCAGCCCGGTGGCCAGCCGGTTCAGCCCCCGGAAGCCGCCCGCGCCCATCACCGTGATGCCCACGGGGGCGTCGATGCGGTTGGCGAACTCCTCGAACTCCCAGTTAGCGCGGCTGCGCACCACGCCGCCGCCGCAGATCAGAAGCGGCTTCTTCGAGGCGCGGATCATGTCCGCCAGCCGGTCGATGTCGCCGTGGTCCGGCTCCGGGGCACGGAAGTTCTGGGAGGAGCGCTTCATCAGCTGGGCCAGGTGGCCGGTGGTGCCGTGCTCGTGCCGGGTCAGCGGGGCGTACTCCGTCTCCTCGGAGGACACGTTCTTGGGGATGTCGATGAGCACCGGCCCCGGACGCCCCGAACGTGCGATGGCGAAGGCCTCGCGCATCGTGTCGGCCAGGTCCTCCACCCGCCGCACCAGGTAGTTGCACTTGGTGATGGGCATGGTGACGCCGGTGATGTCCACCTCCTGAAAGCTGTCCTTGCCCAGCAGCTTCAGCTCCACGTTGCAGGTGATGCACACGATGGGCGACGAGTCCATGTAGGCCGTGGCGATGCCCGTCACCAGATTCGTGGCCCCCGGCCCCGACGTGGCAAAGCACACCCCCACCGCGCCCGTGGACCGGGCATAGCCGTCCGCCGCGTGACACGCCCCCTGCTCGTGGGCCGTCAGATAGTGGCGGATGGAGGGGTATTTCAGCAGGGCGTCGTAGACCTCTAAAATCGTCCCGCCCGGATACCCGAATACCGTGTCCACGCCCTGCTCCAGCAGGCACTCCATCAGGATACACGCGCCCGTCATCCGCACGGCGCATCCCCTCCCCCATACTAAAAATACCTGCCAGTCCGTTCCAGACCCGCAGGCAGTCCCATCGACGTATGCTGAAATTATAGCATCCAATGGGGGTGGTGTCAATGTTTGGGGAGGGTTAAAATAGAGGACGGAGAACAATTGGGTTAGCATTCAGTCAAAGCGATAAACGGGGATTTGTCGGGCTTTGCCCGACAAATCCAGGGAGTAGGGAGTAGGCAGTAGGGAGTAGGGGGAGTTACGGCACAGCCTCTGACTTCTATTGAAAACCCCGCGTTTTCGGTAGGCTCTGGGGATGCTTAACGTTTTTCATTTCTTTAGAACTGGAGTGGCCACGAAATAGCGGACAAGGGGAAAGGCGGGTAAGGTTGTCAGTGTATCCCGGTCAGGGCATTTATTCCACGGTTTCCTTGACAATGGGGCCCCTTTGAGCGGTTTTCATGCACCCGC
>Ga0256404_1004677_pt1 | contig 25433 bp, 24 predicted proteins | sample RumenRJG_01DNA_FD_185990 | JGI IMG/M metagenome (GOLD analysis project Ga0256404, IMG submission 185990) | Bovine rumen microbial communities from Lethbridge, Alberta, Canada - RJG_01 | ecosystem: Host-associated > Mammals > Digestive system > Stomach > Rumen | place: Canada: Alberta | collected...
AAGGGCAATGATTCAAAGAGCACAGTTTACTATGATACAGACTACAAATATGTAGATGCATATGATATTAATCAAGATTTAAGTGTTGGACAACCAGAAATTGTTTCATTATATTTATTAACAAAAAAAGCTGATAAATACACATACGATGCTAATAAATTAATTGGTATTGTTAGAGTTCCATTTACTTCTGCAAAATCAGGAGCTACTTATAATTGGTATATTACAGTTACAGCAAAGAATATTTCTATAACAGATGGAAAAGTTAGTGAAAATACTGTTTATGATGTAGATAAATATAGTGGTGATGATGAGGATAAGGCTTATCAATACTATGTAAATAGTCAAAAAGATGATTTTGATGTAGTTAGTGTACCTGTTAATTAATAAAAGGGAGAGCGTAATGCTCTCCTTTTAAAGTATAATACAAATTAATCCGCCACTACCTTCATTAACAATTCTTTCTAGGGTTTCTTGTAGCTTACCTTGTGCATCTTCAGGCATTCTTGAAAGTTTATTTTGTAATCCTTCATTTACCAGTTCATGTAGACTCTTTCCAAAGATATTTGATTCCCAAATTTTCTTTGGGTCACTTTCAAACTCAGAAAGCAAGTAATTAACAAGTTCTTCTGATTGTTTTTCACTTCCTACGATAGGTGAAACCTCTGTTTCAATGTCGGCTTTTATTAAGTGAATAGATGGTGCGGTTGCTTTAAGTTTAACACCGTATCTTGAACCTTGTTTAACCATTTCGGGTTCATCTAAAATAAGCTCATCCATTGATGGAGTTACAATTCCATAGCCTTTTGCTTTAACTTCTTCCAATGCATAGGCAATTTTGTCATACTCTTTTTTGGTTTGAGAAAATTCTGAAATTGTAGCAAATAAGTCACCTTCGTTTGAAATTTCTACACCTGAAATTTCAGTTATTATTTTATAGAAGAGTTCGTCATGTAAATTAATAGTAACGTTTACTTCACCAGTACCAAGTTTAATTTCATTTAAAACGGTTGTATTTATAACATCTGTATTTTGAAGTTTTCCAATAGTTCCGTCAACGTGTTTTAAAATTCTAACGTTGCTGCAAGCATCTTTTATTTCCGCAAATAATTCTTTTTTTAACCAATGGCTTTCATCCAATCTATCAGCCCATTTTGGAAAGTTTATATTAATTCTTTCAATTGGAAATTCATATAAAATCTTGCTGAAGATATTATTAATATCATCTAATTCTAAATTAGAACAATCTGTTGGAATAACTGTTGTTTGATATTTATCTTCTAATTTCTGTGCAAGGTTTTTTGTTGACTCAGAGTATGGTGAATCACTGTTTAGAAGAATTATAAATGGTTTGTTCAATTCTTTCAATTCACGCACAACTCTTTCTTCTGCTTCAATATAATCTTCTCTTGGAATGTCTGTAATACTACCATCAGTTGTTACTAAAATTCCAATTGTAGAATGTTCTTGAATAACTTTTTTTGTTCCAATTTCAGCGGCTTGTTCAAAAGGAATTTCATCGTCTGACCATGGCGTTTTAACCATTCTTGGCATGTCATCTTCTAAATATCCAATTGCATTATTTACTAGATATCCAACACAATCAACAAGTCTTGTTTTTAATGAAATATTATTACCAATTGTTATTTGGACTGCTTCATTTGGAATAAATTTAGGTTCAGTTGTCATAATTGTTCTACCGCCAGCACTTTGAGGTAATTCGTCTCTAGCTCGCTCTTGCTTATATGAATTATCGATGTTTGGTATTACCAATAAATCCATGAATCTTTTAATAAATGTAGATTTACCGGTTCGAACTGGACCAACTACTCCAACATAAATATCACCATCTGTACGTTTGGCAATATCTTCATATAGTTTAAAATTATTTTCCATTTATAATTCCTCCTTAAATGTTTGTCTATTTAAACTTTATTAATGTATATTAGGGCAAGTTTGAGTTTATGACAAAATTTTATGAGACTTTTGGGGACGGTCTTTTTTTGTCTCATTTTTGAGACGTTAAAGGGGACAGTCTTTTTGTTTTACATTATGAAAACCAAAATCTTGCTTTTTTTAAGCAAATATGCTAAGATGAGCATATTATAAAGTAAATAAATCAATAAAAAGGAAGAGGATTATGGAAGAAAAGGCTATTGAAATACTAAAGAAGTTCAATCAAGAACACATAATAGATTGGATGGACAAATTAAATGACGAAGAAAAAAACAAATTATTAAATCAAATATTAAACTTAAATATTGAACAAGTAGTAGATTTATATAACAACTTGAGTAAAACATTTGAAATTGGAGATAAAAAGATAGAAAAAATTTCTGCAATTGACATAGAAAAATTATCAAAAGGTGAATTTGACGATTACAAAAATGCAGGAATAGATATTATAAAAAGTGGAAAATATGCAGTAGTAACAATGGCCGGAGGTCAAGGAACAAGATTAGGACATAAAGGACCAAAAGGAACTTTCAAAGTTGATGTAAAAGATGGAGAAAAATATTTGTTTCAGATTATAGTAGAATCATTGGAAAAGGCTAATAAAAAATACGATGTTGTAATTCCTTGGTATTTAATGACAAGTGAAGAAAACAATGACCAAACATTAGCCTTTTTAGAGGAACACAATTATTTTGGATATCCAAAGGAAAAAGTAAAATTATTCAAACAAGGAAAAGCACCATTAATCTCAACAGAAGGAAAACTATTAATAGGAAAAGACAAATTAATAAAAGAAGCTTCTGATGGAAACGGAAGCATTTATAAATCACTAAAAGTTGGTGGAATACTTGATGATATGAGAAACAACGGAATTGAATGGATCTTTGTTGGTGGAGTTGACAATATTTTGTTAAAAATAGTAGATCCATTATTAGTTGGAATAACAGTAGCACAAAATAATAAAATTGCTTCAAAATCAGTTATAAAAACAAATCCAAGAGAAAGAGCCGGTGTATTCTGCAAAATAGATGGTAAGCCAGGAATTATAGAATACTCAGAATTACCAGAAGAAATGGTAGAAGAAGTTGATGAAAATGGTGAATTAGTATTTGGAGACGTAAATATTTTAAGCCATTTATATAATATAGAAGCTTTAGAAAAAATGGCAGATAAAGTAATGCCATATCATATTGCAGTAAAGAAATCTGATTATTTAGATGAAAATGGAAATTTAGTAGAACCAGAAGATAAAAATGTATATAAATTTGAATCATTTATATTTGATGCTTTTGCTAATTTTGATGATATTAGTATTTTGAGGGTTAAGAGAGAAGAAGAATTTGCACCTATTAAGAATAAAGAAGGAAATGATAGTCCTGAAACTGCAGTTAAGTTATATAATGCGAGAGATTAAATTTTTCGAGATATTGGACCAGAGGGGACGGTTCTGAATGGCAATCTAGAAATTGCCATTCAGAACCGTCCCTTTTGGTCCAAAATTTTAAATTACATATCCTGGTCCCCAGGCAAGAAGTAATCAACAACTCCATAAACCAAAGCACCAATTATTGCAGCTATCCAAGAAATTGCATATCCTGCAACGAAATATTGTGTTACATATAAAACAACGGCAGCTAAAACAAAACCAACAAATCCTTTACCAAAAGAACTTGCATGTAAACCTGTAAATTTGGTAATTAAAAAATCTATTACAGTAAGCACGATTGTAGCAGCTGCTAGTGCCCAGATACTATTTATTGTAAATCCAGGTGTGAAAAATGCAGTTATAGCTAAAACGATGGCAGCTGTAATGAATCTACCAATAATTTGCCAAACTGTATTTGTTCCACTGTTTGAACGAGCATTTACTTGATTATCTGACATATGAATAACCTCCTTTAATAAAAGAATGGCGTAATTTTTGAAATTACGTTCATTTTTATTATTTACAAAAAATTTTTTTCTATGCCAAAACATGCATAATATTTTTATTAAATTGGCAAAATAAAAGAAATGTAAAAAAGAAAGGAATTGTAGCTATGTTAGTTTTGTTTATTAGATCAATATTAATATACATAGTTGTGTTGTTAGTTATGAGGTTGATGGGAAAACGTGAAATAGGACAGCTTCAACCGTTTGAATTAGTAATTGCAATAATGATTGCAGATTTAGCAGCAACTCCAATAGCAAATAGTGGAATTCCATTAACTAATGGAATTATACCTATTTTAGGATTGCTTGTAATGGATTTAATAATATCCGTTGCAAATATGAAGAGTTTAAAGGTAAGACAGTTTATTTCAGGAAAGCCTTCAATACTAATATATAGAGGAAAAATAGATGAAAAAACTCTAAGAAAAGAAAGATTTACAATTAATGAATTACAGGAAAGATTAAGAGATAATAACATTTTAAATCTAGGTGATGTTGAATATGCGATTTTGGAAACTAGTGGTCAAATAAATGTTATCCAAAAGCCAAGCAAAAGAAATGCAATTCCAGAAGATTTTGGCATAGAACCAGAGTACGAGGGAATTTCATATGATTTAGTAATAGATGGAGTTATTATGTATGATAATTTGAAGATTTTAAATAAAGACTATAACTGGCTAAAAACTCAAGTTAGAAAGTTTGGGTATAGTCCAGAAGAAGCATTAATTGTCACTATTGACGGGAAAGGACAGTTTTTCTCACAGAAGAAAGAGAGTAATTAAGACCGTCCCCATAGTGTCTCAAAAATGAGACAAAAAAAGACCGTTCCAAAAAGTCTCAAACTGTGTAAAGAGAGGTAAAAACATGAAAAAAGAAATTTTTATTATTGTATTCATAATACTTTTAATTGTAATCTTTCACATAGTTACTCAAAAAAATACTGAAAGCTTTTTTGAAAGTATATCAGATGATTTAAGTAATTTGGAAGATACAGTTTTATCTGAAAATTTTGAAAAAGATCAATTGGAAAAAGATATTAATGAATTACAAGATAAATGGAAATCTAAATATGATTTTTTCGCTTGTTTTATAGAACATGATGAATTGGAAAAGGTTCATACACAATTAATTTCAATAGATGCAAATTTAAAAGTTGAGGATTATGATAAAAGTATTGATGAAATTGAAAAGTGTAAATTTATATTAAAACACATAGAAGAAAAAGATTCTTTAAAGATTGTTAACATTTTTTAGCTAAACACTTTATTTTTACTCAAATTTATAATATAATAATAATATGTAACAAATTTGAAAGGGGAAAAAACTTTGTTAATAGAAGATAAAGAGTTTGAAGAAATAATAGAGGATATTGTTGAAAATCAAACTGTTCAAAAGATGAAGAATTATAATCAACATTATGATACATCATGTTTCGAACATTGCAAAAATGTTGCTTATATTAGTTATAAAATGTGTAAAAAATTGAAGTTAGATTATAAAAAAACTGCAAGAGCTGCAATGCTTCACGACTTGTTTTTATATGATTGGAGAAAAAGGGAAGATGGCAGAGAAGGATTACACACATTTACTCATCCTCGCACAGCGGCTGAAAATGCCAAGAAGCTATTTGATTTATCTGAAAAAGAGGAAGATATAATATTAAAACATATGTGGCCACTAACCATTAAATTGCCTAAATACCCAGAAAGTTATGTAGTTACAATAGCAGATAAGTATAGTGCAATTTGTGAAAGCTGCAGATATTACCGCGAAAATATCTTTTCTAAAAAAATGCTTAGGTATGCATATGTAGTTTTAAGTTTGCTTATTATAAAGTTTTAAAATATGTACAAAAGAGTTTAAAGTGGTTTATATTTTATTATAAACTACTTTTGATTTTGATATAATAAATATAGAAAAGAGTTGTAGTATGAAAAATATTAAAGATTATGATTTAAAAGATTTAGAAGAAGAATTCGAAGCAATGGGAGAAAAGAAATATAGAGCTGGTCAGGTATTTCAATGGCTATATGTTGAAAAAGTAAAAAGCTTTGATGAAATGACTAATTTATCATTAGAATTAAGAGAAAAATTAAAAGCTAATTATACAATGTGTAATTATAACATTCTAAAGAAACAAGAATCATCAGATGGAACTAAAAAATATCTTTTTGATGTGCTAGATGGAAATGCAATTGAAACAGTATTAATGCAGTATCATCATGGAAAAACAATATGTGTTTCTACGCAAATTGGTTGCAAAATGGGATGTAAATTCTGTGCTTCAACAGGAATCAAATTTATAAGAAATCTTTCAGCTGGAGAAATTGTAGAGCAAATTATTGCGGTTGAACAAGATATTGGGGATAAAATTTCAAACATTGTATATATGGGGATTGGTGAACCACTTGATAACTATGACAATGTAATAAAATCAATAAGAATAATGAACAATCAAAAAGGGCTAAATATAGGAGCACGTCATATAAGTGTTTCAACGAGTGGGTTGGTTCCTAAAATATATGATTTGGCTAAAGAGAATATACCATGTACTTTATCAATTTCATTACACGCAACAACAGATGAAAAAAGAAGTAGTATGATGCCAGTAAATAATGCTTACAATATTGCGCAATTAATGGAAGCATGTAAAGATTACATTAAAACAACAAACAGAAGAATTTCATTTGAATACGCGCTAGCCAAAGATAATAATGACAATTTAGAAGATGCAAAACGTTTAGTAAAACTATTAAAAGGAATGTTATGCCATGTTAATTTAATTCCAATTAATAAAATTGAAAATGGTGCTTATTCAAAAAGCACAAATGAAAATATAATTAAATTTAGAGATTATTTAAATGATAATGGAATTGTTGCAACAATAAGAAGAGAACTAGGTTCAGATATAGATGCTGCTTGCGGACAATTGAGAAGAAAGAATTTAAAATAGTTTTAATAATGGTGACAGGACTGTGGTATCAGCCTTGTTACCATTTTTAAAATTTTTTCAAAAAAAACTCACTTTCCATTGTAAAAAAAACAAATATAATATAAAATATATTTGGAAAATTTTAAACAATAACATTATGAATATATTTGATAGACGACAGAACATTTAAAGGAGGATATATGAGAGCATTTGGAAAATCGGATATTGGAAAAGTACGTGACATGAATCAAGACAGTTTTTATATTTCATCACCACAGGATGAAGTACAATTATTCATTGTTGCGGATGGAATGGGCGGATATAAAGGTGGAGAGATAGCTAGTAAATTAGCTGTTGAAACATCAAAGAATTATATTATAAACAATTTTAATTCAATTGAACACGATAGAGAAAACATTTTGAATCTAATTAAAAGCGCGATTGAATATGCAAATTTGGTAGTATATGAAAAATCAAAAGAAGTGCCAGAATTAGAAAATATGGGGACTACACTTGACATATGTTTGATACTTCAAAATAAAGTATATATAGGACATGTGGGAGATAGCAGAGTTTACAGAAAAAGAAAAGAATTTTTCAGAAAACTTACAACAGATCATAGTTATGTTCAAAAATTAGTTTCAGATGGAACTATTACAAAAGAAGAAGCATATAATCATCCAAAGAAAAATATGCTAATAAAAGCATTAGGATGTTCATCTTTTGTGGAACCAGATGTGATGGTTAAAGGATTTTTAAAAGATGATATTTTATTAATGTGTTCAGATGGTTTAACTAATATGCTAAGAGATGAAGAGATAGTACAAATTATTAATCAAAATCCAATGGAAGCTTGTAATAAACTAGTAGATGAAGCAAATAACAAAGGTGGATTAGATAATATTACAGCTGTAATTATTTTATAAGGAGAGAATTACATATGAATATTGAAGGTAGAATAATAGGTAATAGATACGAAATTATTGAAAAAGTTGGTAGTGGCGGAATGGCAACCGTATATAAAGCAAGAGATACTATTCTAAACAGATATGTTGCTGTTAAAGTATTAAGAGATGAATTTACTACTGATGAAGAGTTTATAAAGAGATTTAATACAGAGGCACAATCAGCTGCAAGATTGACACATCCAAATATTGTTTCTGTATTCGATGTAGGTCAAGAATATAACATTTATTATATTGTTATGGAGTTAATTCAAGGAAAAACTCTTAAACAAATAATCTCAGAGGAAGGTGCTTTACCATGGAAGTGGACAGTTAACATTGCAATTCAAATTTGTTCAGCATTAGAAATGGCCCACAAAAATGGTATAATCCATAGAGATATAAAACCACATAATATAATAATTACAGAAGATGGAATTGCGAAAGTAACAGATTTCGGAATTGCAAAAGCTGTATCAAATTCAACAATAACAGCATTTGGTACAACAATCGGTTCTGTTCATTATTTTTCACCAGAACATGCAAGAGGTGGATATACAGATGCAAAATCTGATATTTATTCATTAGGTGTTGTAATGTATGAAATGATTACAGGAAAGGTACCATTTGATGCTGATACTCCTGTTTCAGTTGCATTAAAACATATGCAAGAAGAACCAATTGAACCAATTCAATTAAACTCACGAGTACCAGTTGCAGTTAATAAAATTATTTTAAAAGCAATGAAAAAGGATACAAGTGCTAGATATGCTTCTGCAACAGATATGATGAAAGATTTAAGCATGGCTTTAAAAAATCCATCAGGAACTTTCGTTGAAGAAGGTATAACAGGGCAGTTTACAAAAGTTATACCAACAATCACTGAAAATATGGTTGATAGTCATAAATCAAATAATAGTTCAAGAACAACAGACGAAGAAGAAGAAGAAGAATTTGAAGATGAAAAAGAAAAATCAGCATTTGCTAGATATTTGGAAGAAAATCCTAAAATGAAACCAGTTGTATTTGCCGGAATAGGATTAGCTATAATTCTTTTATGTACATTAATATTCTGGGGAAGCTGGAAAATTACAACAAATTTACTTGGAATAAATTCTGGAACAACGCAACAATCTGGTGTATCTTTGCCTGGAGTAACATCTATTTCTGTTGAAGAAGCTAAACAAAAATTAGATGATATGGGAATTAAATATGAAATAGAAGAAGTTTATAATAAAGATGTTGAAGCAGGAAAAGTAATTTCACAAAAACCTGAAGCTGGAACTAATTATGATGTTAATAAAAATAGTCCAGTTAAATTAACTGTAAGTAAAGGAATTAAAAAAGTAACAATGCCAAAAGTAAAAGGTTTAAGTATTGATGAAGCAAAAGAAGAATTAGCAAAAATTGAACTAGAAGTTAAAGAAGAAAAAGAGGAAAGCGTTACAGTTGAAGAAGGAATAGTTATTAAACAAGAGATTGAAGAGGGAACAGAAGTAGACGCTGGTTCAACAGTAACAATATATGTAAGCAAAGGACCAAAGAAAGTTACTGTAGTATCAGTTGAAAATCAATCAGAAGAAGAGGCTAAAAAAGCTCTTACAGAAGCTGGGTTAGAGGTTAATGTTAAGTATCAAGAAGATACATCTAAATCAAATGGTATTGTTTTAAAACAAAGCTTGGATGTAGGTTCAGTTGTTGCTGAAGGTACTCAGATTACTATTACTGTTAATAAGATTGAAGAATTAAAAGAAGGTACTATCAATGTTTATGTAAAATCAATAACGGGTTATAAAGAAACTACGAAGAATGATACAAATGATGGCGAAGATAAAAAAACGACAACACCAAAAAAAGTAACAGTTAAAATTAATGTGGACGGTGAAGATGTAATAACAGATAAAAATGTTGCAGAGAATGTTGAACTACAAACATATACAGTAAAAGGAAAAGGTGTAATTACTATTAAAGTATATGTTGGAGAAGATGGTTCAGAATCAAGATATGCATATGAACAAATGGATATGAATAGTAGCAATAGAGTATTAAATGTTAAAGGTCAATATTAATACCAAAAATTAATAAGGAGAATCAATGTCAAAAGGATTAATAATAAGCAATATTTCTAACATGTATGCTGTGGAAGATATTGAAAATAAAAACGTAATAAAATGTATACCAAGAGGAAAATTTAAAAAAGATGAAATAACTCCAGTTGTAGGAGACAACATAGAATTTGAATATCAAGATGATGGAACTGGAGTTATAAATCAAATTTGTGATAGAAAGAACTACATAAAAAGACCTAAAATGTCAAATATAACACAACTAATTTTTGTAGTTTCAATGAAAATGCCAAAGCCAGATTTGCTTTTGTTAGATAAGCAATTGGCTTTTGCTGAGTTTAATAGAATAAAACCTATTATATGTTTAAACAAAATAGATTTAGAAGACAATGAAACAATAAATGAAATTGCAAAATTATATGAGAAGATTGGATATAAAGTAATAAAAACAAATGCAAAAGAAGGAGAGGGAATTGAAGAAGTTTGCAAATGTTTAGAAAACAATATTACAGCTTTTTCGGGTAATTCAGGTGTTGGAAAATCAACATTAATTAATAATATTTTTAAGGATGTAATAACTGAAGAAGGTGCAATTAGCGATAAAAACAAACGTGGGAAAAATACAACAACATCAATCAAACTTTATAAAATTAATGATAATTCATACATAGCAGATACTCCAGGATTTTCAACTTTTGATATATATGAAATTGAAAGTAAAGATTTGGCAAACTATTTTATAGATTTATCTGAATATATAGAAAATTGCGAATTTGTTGGATGTACGCATATAAAAGAAGACAAGTGCGGAATAAAAGAAGCATTGCAAGAAGGAAAAATTAGTCAACAAAGATATGAAACATATTGTAGATTATATAATGAATTAAAAGAAAAGGAGCAACATAAATGGTAGAAATATCAACATCACTACTAAGCGTAGAAAAAGAAAAAATAATAAAAACTATATATAATTTAGAAACAGCCAAAACAGACTATTTTCACATAGATGTTATGGATGGAAAATTTGTTGAAAATGATACTACTGAAAAAATGTTGGAATATTGTGATTATTTAAGCAATATTACAAATATTCCACTAGATGTACATTTAATGGTATCAGATGTACGTAAATATATTGATTTGTTTTTACCATATAATCCAAATATAATAACTATACACTATGAGGCAGTTTCTGATAAAAATGAATTAATAAATGTTTTTGATTACATCAAATCTAACAATTGTAAAGCAGGAATCTCTATAAAACCAAATACTGATATATCTGAAATATTAGATGTTATAGATGTGGCACATGTTGTGCTTGTAATGACTGTTGAACCAGGAAAAGGTGGACAAAAATTAATTTCTTCAACTTTAGATAAAATAAGACAATTATCTAAATATATTAAAGAAAAGGATTTAGATGTTATAATAGAAGCAGACGGCGGAATTAATATAGACAATATTGATGAAGTGAAAACAGCAGGAGCGGAAATGGTTGTTTCTGGAACAGGAATAATTAATTCTGAAGATTATGGAAAGATTATAAAAGAAATGAAAAGTTAAAAAAACAGAAATGGGATTTATTCTCATTTCTGCTTTTTATTTGATTAATTTTCAGGCTTATGCAACAAGTCAAGAACTTTGGGATAAATTTTTTCAGCACGGTTTTTCCAATTATCTACCACTTCTTTAGCTTGTTCACGAGAGTAAGCTAATGTTTTAATTTCAAAAACAGTTTCATTGTTTTCTACTATTTTGCAATTTATAACATAGTTATTTTCATTTTTGGGAGTATATTCTGCAATAATAGAGTGTTCTTCTTCAACTGTTTCTAATGTACTTTTTAAATTTGTATCTACTTTTAGTTTTACAATTCCAGGTAAAATGTCTAATGTAAGATCTAATGTTTTTTTACCATGCTCAGTTAATTCATAAACTTCTTGAGTTTCTTTTGTATATGAAACTATAAATTTTGTATTTATCAAATCTAAAAGGAATTGTTGAAAATAAAAGTAATTCATATCTACTGCAGTTAATACTAATTTATATAGATTATCATTTGTTATTGGTTTATGTGTTTGATCTAAAATATATAATATTAGAACTTTATTTTCAGCTAAAGTTTCGCTGTCTGTGTTTATTTTCAAGGTTAGTCATCTCCTATTTTGTTTTAATTATGAGAATTATAGCATAGGTGTGTGGAAATTTCAAGTTTTTTTGTAGGTACATCAAAATAGTTGACCATTGTCGAAAAATATTGTAAAATATGTGCAGAAAATATTGAAATATGTGGAAAGGAAGAGAGAAAAGATGCGTATTAGATTTAAGCCTTGGGCTAGAGGAGAACTAGAAGCAAGTAGCTTTTACATTGATAATCCTGAGGAATATAAAGGAAAATGGAGAAGTTTGTTTGAAAATGACAAACCAATACATCTTGAATTAGGATGTGGTAAAGGGGGATTTATTTCACAACTTGCATCTAATAATTTAGATATAAATTATATTGCAATTGATATGGTTGATGCTATGCTTGGTTTAGCAAAAAGAAATATAGAGAGTGTTTATGCAGAGAAAAATATTCCTGTAAAGAATGTTTATTTGACAAGATTTGATATTGAGAGAATTTTACTTATTATGGATGACAATGATAAGATTGATAGAATATATATTAATTTCTGTAATCCATGGCCAAGAGGAAAACATAGAAAAAAACGTTTAACACATGTAAGACAATTGGAGAGATATAGACAGTTTTTGAAAGATGGAGGAGAAATATATTTCAAAACAGATGATGATGGATTATTTAACGATAGTTTATTATATTTTGAACAAGCTGGTTTTGAAATAGTTAATAAAACTTTTGATTTAGAAAACACACCAAATTTTTGGAACAATATTGAAACTGAACATGAAAAAATGTTTAAAGAACAAGGAATAAAAATTAAAGCTGCTATTGCCAGAAAAAAATAATGAATTAATAAGGACGTTTCATATTAGGAAAATATAAAAAATATCCTAATACGAAACGTCCTTAGCTGTTAATTCACACCGCAGTACTTTGTGAATTTTTTGTGAATTTTTAAAAAAGACAAAAAGACACCAAAAGCAGTAATAATCGTATTTTTAGCTCAAAATAATTTAAAAAAACTGAAAAATACCTATTGCAAATAAATAGTTTTATTGGTATGATTATTATGCAAGAATAGAAATTAATAAAGGAAGATAGATTATGATAGAATTTAGAAATGTTAATAAAACATACGATACTGGTACAGTAGCAGTAAATAATGCTAATTTTAAAATCGATAAAGGTGAATTTGCATTTTTAGTTGGTAGTTCTGGTTCTGGAAAATCAACATTAATAAAAATGATTTTAAAAGAAGAGGAGCCAACATCTGGAAACATAATTATTAATGGAAAAGACACAACATTCCTTAAACCAAAAAGAGTACCATATTTACGTAGAAGTATGGGAGTTGTATTTCAAGACTTTAGATTATTGCCTGATAAAACTGTTTATGAAAATGTTGCCTTCGCAATGCATATAGTAAAAGCAACACCAAGACATATAAGAAGACAAGTTCCAATGGTTTTATCACTTGTAGGATTAAGCGATAAATCAAAAGTTTATCCAAATGAACTTTCAGGTGGAGAACAACAAAGAGTTGCCTTAGCTAGAGCTCTAGTAAATAATCCATCAATGCTTATTGCGGATGAGCCAACAGGAAACTTGGATCCTGAAACAGCATGGGAAATAATGAATCTTTTGAATGATATAAACTTAAGAGGAACAACAATAGTTGTTGCAACACATGCTAAAGATATAGTGGATAAAATGAAGAAAAGGGTTATACAAATCGATAAAGGCAACATTATAAGAGATGATAGAAAAGGTGGGTATGACAGTGAGATATAATTTGATTAGCTATTTAATAGGAGATGGAATACGAAATATTGGAAAAAACAAAAAATCAACTTTTTCTGCGATAATCATAATGGTTGTTACAATGATGACAGTTGGAATTTGTTTTGTAATAGGTGAAAATGTTAAAGCAATTTTAAATAATATGGAACATGGTTATTCAATAGATGTATATATAAAAGAAACAGCAACTGAGACAGATAAGAATGAACTGAAAGCTGAAATTAGAAAAATTGAATATGTAAATCCTGACAATATTCAATTCATAAATAAAAAAGATGCATATCATCAAGCAGTAAAAAGACTTGGACAAAGTGCGGTAGAACTACAAGGGTATACAGAAGACGAGCATCCTTTTCCAGAATCTTACGTAATAACACTAACAAGTTTAGACAAATTAGATGAGGTTGTTCCAAAAATAGAGGCATTAGATAATGTATTGTACACTTCAGAAAGTTCTTATAATCAAGATGGAAATACAAACACAAATACAACACAGCAAAATCAATCAACTGATGGAAAGAAGAAAAGTCCAGCTGAAAAATTAACTCATTTTAACAGAAAAATTAGTATTGCATTAATAGTTGTTGGCGGATTCTTAGTTGCTTTTTCAGTTATAATAATAGGAAATACAATAAAATTAACAGTGCACGCAAGAAGAAAAGAAATATCAATTATGAAATATGTAGGTGCTACAAATAATTTCATAAGAGCACCATTTATTGTTGAAGGTATAATAATTGGAATTATATCAACAGTAATTTCAATTATTCTGTTGGGCGGCTTATATGTATGGCTAAAAAACGGAATAATAGGAAATGCACTTCAAGGATGGCTAAAAGAATTCAACAATATGAGTAGTGGAATGGAACATTTATTACAATTTGATCAAATGTTTTCACAAATAATGTTAATATTCCTAGCAATCGGAATAGGAATAGGCGTATTTGGAAGTATGATGTCAATGAAAAAATATTTAAAGGTATAAAACAGAGGAGAAGATGTAAAATGAAAAAATTAAGTAAAATTATTTCAATTTCAATTTTGTTAATGCTTATAAGTTCAATGCTATTTAATGTAAATGCAGAAAATGGCAGTACATATTACAAACAAAAACAACAAGAAGCTCAAAAGAATTCTGATCAAACACAATCACAAATTGATGATGTAAAAGGTGAAGTTGATGAGGTATTACAAGAAGTTGCTGATTTAAATAATTCTATTTTAGATTATGAAAGCCAAATTCAACAGTTATCAGACAAATTAAATGAATTAGAATCATCAATTGCACAAAAAGAAAAAGAATTAACAGAGAAAAAACAACTATTAGAAAACAGAATGGTTGCAATGTATATGAAAAAAGAAACAACATTCTTAGATGTACTTTTATCAGGTAATTTAATGAATTTCATATCTAATCAAGATATGATGAAACAAATAGCAGATTATGATAATAAATTGATAACAGAAGTAGAAGAGTTAAAAAAATCATTACAAGATGAAAAAGCTCAAGTTGAAACAGTAAAACAAGAAAAAGAAGCAAAAAGTCAAGAACTACAAAAGCTAAAAGCTGAAAAAGAGCAAAAAGCAGCAAATTTAACAGAAGAACAAAAAGAACTTGAGAAAAAGTTATCAGAATATAAATCACAAGCAGAAAAATATGCAGATTTAGAAAGACAGGCAATTGCTAAAGAAGAAGCAGCAAGAAAAGCAGCACAAGAGGAAGCAGCAAGAAAAGCAGCAGCAGCTAACAGCGGAGCATCAAATGGAAGTAAATCAACTACAAATACATCAGCTGTTATATCAAACCCATACACAGGAGGAAAACTTGGATGGCCATGTCCATCAAGCTCAAGAATAACTTCTCCATATGGATATAGAATTTTATTTGGAGTAAGAGATTTTCACACAGGTATAGATATTGGTGCTGTACATGGTTCAAATATATGTGCAGCTGAAAGTGGAACAGTAATACTTGCAAATTATGGATGGAATGGCGGATATGGTAATTACATTATCATAAATCACGGAAATGGCATTACTACAAGATATGCACATGCTAGCCAATTATATGTATCAGCAGGACAAACAGTTTCAAAAGGACAAGTAATTGCAGCAGTAGGAACAACAGGAAATTCAACTGGGCCACACTTACATTTTGAAGTAAGAGTAAACGGTTCACATACAAACCCATTAAATTATCTATAAAAACTAGAAGGAGCAGAAAAAATAAAACTGCTCCTTTTGAATAGTAAAAAATAGATTTATATATAAAGATGATTAACTTTAGAATAAATCACAAATTATATAATATAATAGTTATAATAACAATAGGAAGGTTTTAAATGATGGAAAAAAAGAAAAATAATATTTTTAAATATGTTATGATTATTCTTGTTACAGCTTTTATAACATGCATATTAACAACATTTACAATAAGTCAATTTTGCAGTCCAAAGATAAAAAAAGCAAATGATAGTGGATTCGAATCATTTGTAGGAAATGTAATTCTTTCAATGCCTAAAATTTCAGAAAATAGCGAAGAGACTGCAATAAATGATAAAATTTATGAAATTCAACAGAGATTAGATGAATTATATATCGGTGAATATGATAAAGATAAATTAATAGATGGTGCATTAGAAGGTTATGTAGCGGCTGTTGGAGATGAATATACAGAATATTTAAATGCAGAAGAAATACAAGCATTAGAGGAAGATGTAAATGGCTCATATGTTGGCGTAGGGCTATATATAGCTCAAAATACACAAACAAATGAAATAATAGTTGTAGGAGTTATTGAAGATTCTCCAGGCCACAAAGCAGGGATTTTAGCAGGAGACATTATAAAGAAAATAGATGGAGACGAATATAAAGGTGAACAATTAACGCAAGCATCAAACAGAATGAAAGGAATAGCAGGCACAAAAGTAAAATTAACAATTGAAAGAGATGGAAAAGAACTTGAGTTTGACATCTTAAGAAATGAAATAAAATTTAAATGTGTAAAATCCGAAATGTTGGAAAACAATATAGGGTATATAAAAATTAGTTCATTCGGAGGTGGATGTGCATCAGACTTTAAAAAAGCATATGAAGAACTTCAATCTAAATCAGCTAAATCATTAATTATAGATTTAAGAAACAACGGAGGAGGATTAGTTGATCAATCATTAGAAATTGCAGAAATGATAGTGCCAAAGGGCTCTAAAATGCTGATTACAGAAGACAAAAAGAGACATGAGGAAGTATCTACATCTAATAAAGAACCAATAATAAATGTTCCAATTGTTGTTTTAGTAAACGAATATACAGCAAGTGCTTCTGAAATCTTAACAGCAGCAATTAGAGAAAATATAGATGCTAAAGTAATAGGAACCAACACATATGGAAAAGGTATTATTCAAGGAATATACTTGCTTAAAGATAGAAAAACTGGAATGAAAATTACAATTCAAGAATATTTCACACCAAACCATAACAAATTACACAAAATTGGTATTAAACCTGATGAAACAATAGAATTGCCAGAAGAATGGCAAGGTCATGCTAGTGTTGATAGAGATGCTGATACACAATTAAAAAGAGCAATAGAAATTTTGAAGTAGAATTTGATAAATAGACCACCAAAGTCATAGAATCATATAATTCTATGACTTTGGCTTTTTATAGGGAGAAATGTTTAAATTTTTTTTATAAAACCTGAGTAATATTAAAAACTTGAAAATACTGATATAAAGCCAAAAAATCGATGCTGAAAAATAAGAAAATGAAAAAAATAAAAAAAATTTAAAAAATTTTAAAAAAGTTATTGACAATCAAAACAAAATTTAGTATACTAAACAAGTCGAAGGAAATGGGCGCATAGCTCAGCTGGGAGAGCATCTGCCTTACAAGCAGGAGGTCATAGGTTCGAGCCCTATTGCGCCCACCATTTTCTTATAAAAGAAATTTAGGAAAACTAAATTTTTTTTATTTACGGCCTGGTAGTTCAGTTGGTTAGAACGCTAGCCTGTCACGCTAGAGGTCGACGGTTCGAGCCCGTTCCAGGTCGCCATTTTTTTATTATAGGAACATTTAGGTTCCATTTTTTATGATTATAATAAAAGGCTCGATAGCTCAGTTGGTAGAGCAGGGGACTGAAAATCCCCGTGTCAGTGGTTCGATTCCACTTCGAGCCACCAAAACAAAAAAGTCATCGTAGATGGCTTTTTTGTTTTGGTATTGCTCGAATGGAATCGAAAAGGAGGATTAGAAAAAGGTCCGGTGGACCTTTTTCCCGACGCGGCTTGCCGATTCCACTTCGAGCCACCATAAAAACCCATAGCATTTGCTATGGTTTTTTTCTATTTTAAATGTGGAACTATAATAAAAAAACGCACCCTAATGGAAGGTGCGTTTTTGAAAACCTCTCTGTATATGACAGAAGGAATAGCATTAACTAAGATTAGCTATTTTTTTGCCTTTCAATTTTATCAATCTCATCACTGACTTTCCAAGCCCAGTCTTCAAATCCAAGTCTTTTCATTTTAGTAATAACTTCTCTTGGACATTTCTTTCCCAGTTTGATAAGCTCCTCTCCATTATATTTAAGAATATCTGCAACAGTATTACAACCAGCTCTCTTCATACAGTTGAATGTACGAACAGAAAAATCCAGATCTTCAATAGTGATGTTTCTTGAATTTCTCATTTCAACATTAAAAGCAACACCATATCCAATAAGATCCTCAAGATGTTTGCTCACGTTTTCGTTAGGAGACTTTGAAAGTTCATTAAGTCTACCAAGTGAAATTGCTAGATTAACAAGGTCATCATCTACAATATATTTCTGTATTGATTTAACCTCATCTAATAGCTTTTTTTCACCTGCAAAATAAACTTCGAGCTTTCCAGTGATAATCAGTGCTTCAAACTTATTCATAGTTTTACCTCCTGCATACCTGCATATATAGTTTTCAATGTACATATTCATTTGAATATGTGGCGAGGCTCTCCCGCCTATACTATAGATTATAGCATATTATGTTAATTTTTTCAATAAAATGCCTTTTAATACCATATTTTTATTTTAGAATGATTTTTCTATTAGATTGATTCAATTCAGTAATTTTTTCTTTTCTATCAGAAATTATAATATATTCATGTTTGTTATCAAATTTAATTTCAATAGATTTACTATAATTACTATTAGTATTCTCATTTATAATGAAACTTGCGTTACAAGAATTAATAGTTTCAAATGTTGTAATAAATCCAATACCAGTACCACCTTCATTTGTATGAGTTGAAGCAGGTTGTAAACCTAAATTAAGTAAAGTATTAATTTCGAAAGGAATACCACTATCAAATATGCATAATTCATAAGCTTCATCTTTTATACCAAATATGACCATAATACTTTTGTAGTCGTTTGAGCTATGATCAATAGCAATAATGGCGTTTCTAATTAAATCTCCAAGTAAAGTTTCTAGCTGACTTTTTGATATATAGTTTTCTAAGATGAAGTTTAGATTGCAATCGACCTTCAAAATAAATTCTATATTGTTTTTATCACATTCTGATTGCATATATGAAAGCATATCATCAATTTCTACAATGTTTGTTTCTACTAAAGCAGGTAGTGATTTTGTCTTGATTGAATATTCATTAGATAAGCTATTTATTCTATCTAAAACATTTGCATATTCTTCACTGAATTCAGTACTATTTAAAGATGTTTGTTGTCTCATTAAATCATCTAGCTTTTTATTCAAAGCCTCCTGTCTGTGATAAAATTCGTGATTTGATTTTACAAGTTTTTGCTTTTCGTTTATTGCTGTTTCTAATTTTTGTTTTGTTTCAGATAATTCCTTTTCGTAATCTTTTAGGGCTTGAGTTTGTAGTTTTTGTTTGTGGTATAAGATGAATGCTTCTATGAATATTGCAAAAAGTGCAATTAATAGTAAACAGAAACTCATTGTGAAGTATTTTAAAGAAAAATTTGATGGATTTTGCATACCTAAATATAAAAATATTAATATTATATTCAGTATAAGTATACAGGAACTTATAAAATATTTTTTATTACTAGTATTTTCAATTTTAAAAAATGGAATGCCGTTCTTAAAACGTTTCGTCCTAAAGAATAATAGAATTATAATCATTTGAATAATAATTAATAGTAGGCTTATTATTGGGGATTTATAATCTATGTGTGGAGCAAATGCAAGAAGCATACTTGCAAATAAACTGGATATAAAGTACGCAATATATGAGAAACACACACTTAAAGCGGTTATAATTAAAGATTTACTGAAATGAATATTACTATAATTGCCCAATATAAAGCAATATACTATATACGAGATGGTTATTCTGACTACGCTAGAAACATCAGGAGTTACAATACTTTCAATAAAAGCAAGTGCAACAGAAATAGTAAAAATAATAATATTCTTTAGGATTGAATATTGTTGATGGTTTAAAATTCTAAAATAAGAAAAGCACAATGTTATATTAATGCCAACGAATTTTATAAATGTATTAATTAAATCTAAATTCATAAAAACTCCTTTCATATCATGATATTTTGAAAATGATATTTATTAATATTATAATATAAACTAAAAAAAGAATCAAATATTGCTTTCAATAGAAAAACAATATTTGATTCCAAAATGGAGTTATGCGCTTAGTGACGTGTGAAATATCCGAAGATTTCCCAGAACTTATCTGCCCAAGACATATATCTCACTCCTTTATAAAATATTTGCACCAGATTTAGTGCTTATATAAAGGATAAGACGAAAACCGTTGGAACAAGCGGAGTTAAAGGAATACAAAACAATTCAAAAAAGTAATAAAACATTACAAAACATGACAAAAACTGACAAAATTCAAAAAAAAATCTCAAATGATCACTCATTTGAGACAAAAAAAGAAAGCCAATAAACCTTGGCTTTCTAACTATTTAATTAATAAACCTATTTCATAATCTTTCTAATTTTATCAGCATAAAAGTAAATAAATTCAGTAGGAGTAGGTACACCTGTTTCGTAATTAATTCTTGCTGTGTAATGTGTTTCTAAATCTTCCAAACTTGAAACTCTCCAAGCGTGAAGAATAGCATTTTGCATATCTCTACTAATAGTACTGTTAGAACGTTTATATTTATTTGTTAAATATTGAACAGCGCTAACTTTTTCTTCGCCATTACTATTTGTGATTAAATAATAGATCGCGTCATGCAAATATTTTCTGCCTTGCAAATGAAGCCCTACACCAATTAAATTTAATTCATCATTAATTATACTTGATATCTTTTCTTCATTTTCTTTAGTATCTTCTATAACAATATTTCCTGTAAAAGATTTATCTTCACTATATCCGCTGAGTAAAACAAGAGTATTTATAATATTTTCAATACTATAGTTTTGTTGTCTTTTATAAAAAATCAAATCTACACCTTTATCGTGCAAATAATCATATACAGTAGTTGATGAAACAACAGTATTTACTACTATTTTTGGCTTTTTTGATAATTTGGTTTTATATAATTCTTCAAGTAATCCAAAACTGTTAGTGTTACCAGATCCATTATGCAATTCTATGTCTAATATTATTGCATCTGGTAGATTTTTCTTAATTAATTCCAAACCTTCAATATCAGAATCTGTAGTAGCAATAAGTTTGACATCATTACGTGTTTTAATATATTTTTCGAACTTTATACATTCTGCTTTATCGTCTTCAATTAATACAATACTTAAAACTTTATTATTCATTGGAAAGCAACTCCTTCTTAACATATTTTAAAATCATAATAGCATATTCAACTTGAAAATTCTATAAATTAAAATTATTTATTGTCAAAATTTGTCAAATACATACATGCTAAAATTAACATTAATAATCGAGTTAATCAATTATTGATGCTTAATTAATTTTTTAAAATTATACATAATAATTTGATCTTAAATTAGTAAGAGAGGAGAAGTAAGTTTGGTAGAAAAAGATTTAGAATTGAGAAAAGAAATGGGTGAAAGAGTAAGAAAAATCAGAAATGAGCTTAAAATGTCAAAAGAAGCTTTAGGTAAAAAGCTTGGCGTTACGGGACAATTTTTAGGAGTAGTTGAAAAAGGAAATAGTACAATGTCATATGACATATTAAAAAGATTGTGCGAAATTAGTGGATATTCTGCAGATTACATATTATTCGGAAAGTCACCAGTTTTATTAAATGAGACAAAGGAATTATTAAACGAATTTAGTGAAAATCAAATTCAAGCTGTTTTTGAAGTAATTAAAAGAATGTCTACTATTATTAATAATGGGGAAATATAAGTAAAAAGGAGTGTTATTATAAATGACATTCCTTTTTTACAAAATAAGGAAAATTAAATTTTTATGAAACTATTGACGAAAAAAATAATGATAGATATAATAAATGTAGAGAAATAATTGTGGGAAGATACTAAAGATAAAATAAGAAATATAAAATATATGAAACAAACAAGTTAATATATATTTGAGTATCCTCCTAGTGTAAAGGAGGTTTTTTTATTTAGTTATAGTAGTGAAAGGGGGTGTCTGAAATATCAAAGAATAAATTATTTATTTTAGGCATAGTATGCGGATTAGTAATGTGCATTTCAGGTATATTCGCATTTACTAATACATCAATTTTTAGTATAAAGGATGAAGTAAATACAGGCGCAATTAATATTGAATTAAAAGAATACACTTTAAAAGATGGACAGGAGTTAATATACACAGACAGTGAAACAACAGTTTTACCAGGTCAAATTATTTCTCTAATCCCAAGAATAACCAATTTAGGTGACTCAAGTTATGTAAGAGCTAAACTTACTTATACAAGTGAACAAAATAGCTTAATTCAAATTTCAGATGATAATGTAGATGGAATTAATGAAGATTGGGTAAAAAAGGGAGAGTATTGGTATTATAAAAATATTGTGAATTCAGGTGAAAACATTGATATATTCAAAACATTAAGAATTCCAATAGATGTACCAAATGAATTTCAAGGAAAAGCTATACAGTTAAATATTACTGCAGAGGCAATTCAATCAAATAATTTTAATCCAAACTTTGATTCAAATACACCATGGGGTGGAGTTAATGTTGAAGAAGCTAAAACAGCATATCAGGCTGACATGGTTCAAATCAATCCAAATGCAGTTATTGAATACGAAAATAGTGCAAATATGTACATGAGTGTTCCTGAAAACTTCTTTAACAAATTGGGACATATTGTACCAGGAGATATAGTTAGTGAAGATGTTTCAATTAACAATAAAAGCGAAACAAAATTAGAATATTTTGTTTCAACTGATAAAACAGATGGAATTTCAGAAAAAGGAATTGAATTACTAGAAAAGTTACAATTGAAGATTGTTTCTAAAGATGGAGTTATATATAACGGTAATGCCTATAAAATTGAAAACTGCTCTTTGGGAGTATATGAACCAAATAGTCTAGCAAATTTAAAGTTTATTGTTACAGTACCATCTGAGTTAGGAAATGAATTCGCTGATTTAGCATCTGGAATAAAGTGGAATTTCTCAGTAAAAGAAGTAGAAAAAGAGCCAGAACCAGAACCAAAGAAAGAAATAAGTCCACAAACTGGAGATACTAAATTTAGAGCTGCAATTATGATATTCCTTGTTTCAGCAATGGGATTAATAGTAGTTTTATTTTTAGAAAAGAAACAAAAAGATAAAAATAAATAGGAGGAAAAAAGATGAGTAGAAAAAAATTAATTTTTACAGCTATAATATTAGCTTTAGTTTTATTAATAGGAGGAGTTTTAGCGTATTTCACAGATACTCAAACAAAAACAAACTCATTTACAATGGGAAATGTAGATATTGAGGTAAATGAAGGTAACTTCCCAGAGGATGGTATTGAAAATGTTACACCAGGTATAGAATATGAAAAATCACCTAAAATTATAAATAAAGGTACAACACCTGTTTATGCATTTGTAAAAGTATCAATACCATATCGTAATATTTCAGTAGGTGGTGCACAAGCTGCTGACACAGAATTATTTGAATTATTACATATAACAGATGAAACACAAGGAACAACTGCAGTAGGAATAAATGCACCAACAACAACAGAAGCTGGATGGGCATTAGTTAATGTTGCAGAAGAAGGTGCAACAGATCCTGTTACTTCTGTAAAAGATACTACAAAAAAAGAAATTACATATGTATATGCATTTGTTGATAAAGATGGAAAATTAAAGGCATTAAATGGAAAAGAAGGAACAGTAGAAGATGAAACAGATACACTATTTGATAAAATTAGATTTATAGATATATCTGAATCAACACCAACTAATTCACAAATACAAGGACAAACATTTGATGTTACAGTTAGTGGTTACGGTATTCAAACATCAGAATTAGGTCTAACAGGAGATGACGCTACAAACCCAGCAAAAGTATGGCCTTTAGCTAATAGATAAAATAATTAGGAAGTAAAAATATGAAAACTTTTATAAAAATCACAAAAACAGTTTTAAATATAATTATTACAGCAATTATTATTATAGGTATTGCTTTCATTGGATTTTTTTGTTTTGGAATTCAACCCTATGTTGTTGAATCAGGTTCAATGGAACCAACCATAAAAACAGGAAGTGTTTGCTTTATTAATAAAAAAGCGGAGTATGATAAAATGCAAGTGGGAGATATTATTGCTTTTAAAATCAACACTGGAGCAAGTGTAACACACAGAATAGAAAATATTACAGAATCTGGTTTTGAAACTAAAGGTGATGCAAATAGCACTGTGGACAGTATTATTACCACTCGAGATAATTTTATTGGTAAAAATATTTTTTCAATTCCGAATATTGGTTTTATAGTCAAATCACTTCAGACGCCAAGTGGAAAAATTGTTTTAGGAACAATAATACTAGTGATATTTTTAGCTGGAATCTTGATTGGAGAGCCATCTAAAAAGAAAAAGAAAGAAAAAGTTGAATAATTTATAAGACAAGAAGCAAGTTTGTTTCTTGTCTTATTGTTTAATTTGTTGACCACAAAAAAACAATGTGATATCATAAATAAAAAAGAGTTTTATAAAAGGAGATACTAATGAAAAATTATGAAGAGTTTAAATTAGAAACTGATAAGGTTCATATTCTTAGTAATGGTGATCTTTTATCTAAATACGTTTCAACAATAACTGATTATATAGAAGCTACAAAAGAGTTAAACGATATTGAAAAGTCTCAATTAGTCAAAACAGATTTTTTTCTTAAACAAATCACCAAATTAAAGTTAGATGTAATTAAAAGTATACAAGATGATAAAATAAAAATGGATATTTTGAAGGACGAAAATTATATTTCGGAAAACTTTAAATATAATTTTGAGTTAGAAGAGCTTGTTATGTCATTAGGATCAAAAGGAAAGATGGAAGCTTTGAATAACAAGGATTTTTTAGAAAAAATGAAATTAGCTAAACATGGAAAAATGGAAATTATTAAATCTCTTGATGACGAAAGTAAAAATGATATCATAAAGGATGAAGAACTGGTAAAGGAATTAGAAATTAGTTTATATGATGTCTCTGAAATAATACAAAGTATAAAAAATGAAAATTTAAAAATTGATCTTTATCACAATATGGATTTTAGCGCACCACAAAAGGCAAATATA
>Ga0256404_1004680_pt1 | contig 25421 bp, 25 predicted proteins | sample RumenRJG_01DNA_FD_185990 | JGI IMG/M metagenome (GOLD analysis project Ga0256404, IMG submission 185990) | Bovine rumen microbial communities from Lethbridge, Alberta, Canada - RJG_01 | ecosystem: Host-associated > Mammals > Digestive system > Stomach > Rumen | place: Canada: Alberta | collected...
GCTGCGTCTTGTCAACAAAGCTTATCCGACGTTATCCGACATCGTCAACAGGCTTGCCCATGAACTCGGCGAGCGCTTTTATTTTTTTCATGACCTGCGTGAATGCCTGCGGTGTGAGCTGCTGCGAGCCATCGCTGAGCGCGTTTTTGGGATCGCAGTGTACCTCTATCTCAAGTCCGTCACAACCTGCTGCGACTGCCGCGAGCGACATCGGCTCTACCAGCCTTACGATACCTGTTGCGTGGCTGGGATCGACAACGACAGGCAGGTGGGATTTGTGCTTGAGCAGCGCTACCGCCGATATATCAAGCGTATTTCTGGTCATCGGCTCAAAGGTGCGTATGCCTCTTTCGCAAAGTATCACCTTGGAGTTGCCCTCGCTCATTATATACTCCGCGCTCATCAGAAGCTCCTCGAGAGTGCTTGAAAGTCCGCGCTTTAGCAGTATCGGCTTGTCGCAGCGCCCGAGTGCTTTGAGCAGCTCGAAGTTCTGCATATTCCTTGCGCCGACCTGTATAACATCAACATCTGTGAACATATCAATATGCGCAAGCGACATTATCTCGGTGACTATCGGCAGACCTGTTTCCTTTTTGGCTTTGAGCAAAAGCGCTATGCCCTCCTCGCGCAGTCCCTGGAAGGAGTATGGCGATGTTCTCGGCTTGAACGCGCCGCCTCGCAGCATTGTTGCGCCTGCCTGCTTGCAGGCTATCGCTGTTTCAATAAGCTGCTTTTCGCTCTCGACCGAGCAGGGCCCTGCGATGACCTGCGTTTTGCTGCCGCCTATCTGCCTTGAACAGATGTCAAGCACGGTGTTGTCGGGGTGGAACTTGCGGTTGGCGTTCTTGTAAGGCTCCTGCACGCGCTGCACCGACTCAACGCACTCGTTGGCAAGGATAGCCTCGATGTCGATATGCACGGTATCACCGATAAGACCGATGATGTTTGAGTGAACGCCCTGCACGAGATTTGTCCTGACGCTGCTGCGCTCAAGCCTGCTGATAAGCTCGTCCACCTGCTGCTGTGATGCTGTGTTTTTCAATACGATGACCATTTTCATCATCCTTTCCCAAAAAATAAAATGACCGCAGCCTTGCGCGTGCAAAACTGCGGTATGAATTACATATTAAAGCTGTGAGAGCCTAACTGCAATATCTTCCCGAAACGATCTTTTGCACACGACTGAAAAGCCCTGACCAGAAAAAGCCAAAGCTAAAAAAGAAGTATGTAAAGACTGCGGACAATATTACAGTGAACATCTTTTTTGTTCCTTTCACAGATTTGATAGGTACAGCATAGCACCTTGATTGATTTTTGTCAAGTGAACTTTTTATGAACTGCTGTCTGTTTTATATTTTTCTACCAGATGGTAGACCTTGACATCGACCTGCGCATCGACCAGCACGCCGCTTTCGGTGTACTCCTCGCTGAAAACTCTGCCGTCTATGCGTATGGTGCTGAGCAGTCCGCCCTTGTCAAACGGCAAAAGCAGCTTACAGCGTATGCACGACTGCGGCAGAGCGCTTTGCACCGCGAGCAGCAGGTCATCTATACCTCTGCCCTGCTTTGCGGATATTTTGACGGTGCCCTGCTGCTGCGAGATATCGAGCATATTGATATTGGGGACTTTATCGCACTTGTTAAGCACGGTGACAACGGGTATGCCCGCACAGCCAAGCTCGCCGAGCAGCTCGTTTGTTACCCTGACCTGCTCCTCACAGTCCTGCGCCGAGGCATCGCAGACGTGGATTATCACATCGGCGTTCGCAGCCTCCTCAAGCGTTGATTTGAACGCTTCGACCAGCCTGTGCGGCAGCCTTCTTATCAGTCCTACGGTATCGACCAGCGTGACGCTGCGCCCGTCGGGAAGCTCTATCGCCCTTGAGGTTGTTTCAAGCGTTGCGAAAAGCTTATTCTCTGCAAGCATGCCCGCCTGCGTGAGAGTATTGAGCAGCGTGGACTTGCCGACATTGGTATATCCCACTATCGCCGCAACGAGAACGTTGTCCTTTTTGCGCCGTTTGTGCAGCATATCACGCCGCTTTTCGATCTCTTTAAGCTCGCCCGAAAGCTTTTCGATATGCTCGCGGATATGGCGCTTGTCGGTTTCGAGCTTTTTCTCACCCGGACCTCTTGTGCCGATGCCGCCGCCCGTTCTTGAAAGCTCGATGCCCCTGCCCGTAAGGCGAGGGAGCATATATCTGCTCTGCGCTATCTCGACCTGCAATCTGCCCTCGCGGGTAGTCGCCCTTTGCGCAAATATATCAAGGATAAGCATTGTGCGGTCTATCGCGTAGACGTTGCAGGCTTTTTCGATATTTCGCATCTGCGTACCTGTCAGCTCGCAGTCAAAAATGATCCTATCGACTGCAAACTGCTCGCAAAGCTGCGCCATCTCTTCAAGTCTGCCTGCGCCGATGCAGGTCGCGCTGTCATAAGCAGGGCGCTTTTGCACGACCCTTGCAACGACCTCTCCGCCTGCGGTGCGCACAAGCTCCTCAAGCTCGTCAAGCGAGGCGGACATATCGTATGTGCCAAGATCAGCCGCTGCTATCAGCACTTTTTCGGGTGCAGCCGTGTTTTCCAAATATTCTGCCATATCAGTTGGGGGAAACCCTTTTGGAGAAGGGTTCTCCCCCAAACCCCCTTCCTAAACCTTTTAATGCTTTTTCGGCACAAGGTGTCTGCGACACCTTATCCCGAAAAAGTAATAGAGAGTTCAAAAAGAGTTTGAGAAAAAACACTCCCAAGAGAATACCACAGCTGATATAACAAATTATTCAGAACAGCACAGCTATTCCCGCAAGAGTACAACTTAACATCTTTATCTTTTTATATCACAAACAAAACTGCCTTGTCAACAAAAATTTTCCGCGCCGTGAATATTTCCCGCTTAACTGCCCAAAATAATGCCAAAGGACTTGCGCACCGATAGCGCATATCCTGTCTGCGCAGTTTGCAGACTCTCCATTCTATATCGGGGAAAGGCAGAAAAACAAAATGAAAAGTTTCAGTTTGAAAAACACAAAGCTTGGCAAAACGCTGGGCAAAAAAGGTCTTTACATCACTATGGGAGCCTGTCTGCTTGCGCTGGCAGGTGCGGGTGTGGCGGCTTACAACAAAACCGTTGACAGCATAAACAGATCCCTGGTGATAACCGAGCAGAGCACAGAACCTCCGCTTGCGGCACAGATAGCAGAAAACAAGGTCACGGACGTTCCCAAGGAAACGACGGCGGCCACGCAAAAGCCCGAGGAAAAGACCGAACACAAGGAAGATCTGAACACAAAGACCCAGCCTAACATCATGCCCGTAAGCGGCGAGGTTATATGCGCCTTTTCAAACGGCGAGCTTGTCAAGAGCGAAACACTCGGCGTTTGGAAAACTCACGACGGTATTGACATCAAAGCCGAACTCGGCGCACCGGTAAAGGCGATGAACAAGGGAAAGGTCATCAAGGTGTGGTCAGACTCGCTGTGGGGCAACTGCATAAAGATCGACCACGGCAACGGTGTTACGGGTCACTATTACGGTCTTACGGCGGCGGCGGCGGTATCCGAGGGCGACATGGTAAACTCGGGTGACGTTATCGGCGCGGTAGGTGACACGGCGCAGATAGAGGTCGCGCAGGCAACGCACCTGCACTTTGCGCTTGACCGAAACGGCACATGGATAGACCCTGTTGAATATATCAGCCCTTCTGCCAAATAGGTTTTCCCATAATATATCCCCCATACCAAAAGGAGCTTGAGGCTCCGCAGAAAAAGAGAGCTTTGCACGCCCAAATACTGTGCAAGGCTCTTCTTTTTGCGATATACAGTGTTACGGTTTTTGTGTGAGTGCGAGGTAATTCTCAATGCACTCGTCAAGCCCTTTATCAAGATCTACCGCGGGGCTCCAGCCTGTGCGCATTCTTATTTTTTCGGTAGACAGCAGTCTGCGCTCGGGATCTGATTCACGGTAGCCGCTGAACTCGATAACAGGGTCTTTGATACCCATTTTTGCCGCGCACTTTTTAGCGAGGTCGATGATAGTGATCTCCTCGTCGGTGGCGACGTTGTAGACTGTGCCGTCAAGCGCGCTGCCTGTGCAGGCAAGGGCAAGCACTGCGCTGCAGCTGTCAAAGTTATTGAGAAACGTCCTGCGGTTTTTGCGCGAATTTTCGAGCAGAACGACCTTTCCGTTTTCCTTGAAGCTGTTGATGATGAAAGGGATTATGTGCTTTGGGTATCTTTCATTTTTGCTGTATACGTTTGCAAATCTTATCGAGCAGCCCTTTATTCTGCCTGAATCCACTGCATCCTTTATGAAGAACTCGGTGAGAAGCTTACCGACAGCATAGCTTGTGCGCTGGCTGTGCTCGGCATCGGAGAGAGTGAGATAGTCGTCCTCACGCACGCCGCCGTTCTCGTTCCACGAGTTCATCGAGTAGACCTCTGAGGTCGAGCAGTTGATAAACTTCTCTGCTTTTGTGCGAAGTGCCTGCTGCAAAAAGGCATTCATGCCCGTTACATTGGTTTCAAAGGTTTCGTAAACATGGTAAAAATGCTCGGTATGCACTACCGCGGCACAGTTTATATATACGGTTTCATCAAAGCTGTTTTTCAGCGCATTTACACGGCTTTCAATGTCTGTCATCTGCGCGGTATCATTCAGATCGTACTCAAAGAACTCAAAGCGCTCGTCATCAAGGCATTCCTGTACTGTCTGAATTGACGATGCGTAAAAGTTATCAAAACCGATAACGTGATGATTTGCGGTCTTATCAGAAACTATCTGGCGGACAAGCTCGCTGCCTGTCATACCAGTTACACCGCTTATCACATAAAGTGTTCCCATTTTTTCAGCTCCCTTAATACTCTATCCTTGAAAATGACACCTTTGGCACGCGCTTTTCGGGCGGCGGCGGTGTCATATAGTCATCGTAGGTATATTTTAAGATCTCGTCATAGTCCCTTGTGCCGATAAGCTCGGTGTCCTCAAATTTGTACCTTTGCAGGCGGACAAACCATTTTTTCGGCATACCGAAGCGCTTTCTTATCGGGTTTTTAACATAGAGTGTGCCGAAAGGCGGAAAGGTCAGGCATCTGACGCGGTTGCATTTTTTTGTGCTGCTTTTGCTCTCCCAGCGTTTAAGATGCTTATATACGCTGTCGGCAGGTATGCGCGAAAGCAGACTGAACCAGGCTTTTTTCAAGCCCTTTTCCGTGACCCTGCCCACATTTGCCCAGAGTATCTTGCGGCAGATATAGCAGTCGATATTCTGATACACCTGCCCTGCAAGCGACAGAGGAACATCGTCAAGCGGGAAGATATCAATGTATACTCCGTTTTTGCATTTTATATGCTGCTGACCTGTGCGCATATGATATGTGCCTGTTTTGCGCAGCTTGCCGTATCCCCAAAGATATTCGGGATCGGTGGAATGATCCTGAAAGAAGCATATTGCGGGATCAAGCTCGCGGGCGGCTTTTTTGAACTTTTCATAGTCCTCGCGCAGCATTGCTATATCGGCATCATCGTCCCAGGGGATATAACCCTTATGGCGCACTGCACCAAGAAGCGTTCCGCAGAAAATGGTGTAGCGTATCTTATATTTGCGGCACACGCGGTCAAGCTCCTTGAGCAGCGACAGCTCGACCAGCTGGAGCCGCCTGAATTCATCGGGCGAGAGCTTTTCGTCATTGGTTTTTATGACGCGGATAGTATCAAGGTCTGTGAGAAGATCGGTCTGATTCTGATTTTGCATTTGTTTTCTCTCCTTAATGCATAATATCATTTATCGGAAAAAGCCCACTGTAATAAAAGTAGTGCCTGTCAATTCAGCAAGCTTACGTACTTCATTTGTATTCACCAAGTATTTCTCTATAGAGCTTTTCTATCGCGCAGACATCAAGTCTGACAGGATTGTTTTTTAGTCTGTCGGGATTTACCGATGTTTTCAGGATATCAATATCAGTCTGTGCGCGCATTTTCGGCGCTTCAAGACCGAGGCTGTCAACTATCCCCGCGAACCTTTCAGCCGCAGACTGCGCGGTTTTGCAGCCCATCGCATCAGCTATTTCATCAAATGAATCTTTGAGGAAGCCTTCGCCCCGCGGATCGATACACTTGTCGGTATTCTCGATCATATACGGGAAAAGCGACCTGACGCAAAGTGCTGCTGCGTGTCCGTGAGCGATGCCGTAGAGGCTTGTCAGCTTGTAGCACATCGCGTGGCCTGCGGTCGTCTGCGTGATGTTTATCGCTTTGCCTGCAAGGTTTGCGGCTTTGAACATTGTTGGGAAAACGATCTCGTCGCCGTCAAGATAGCTTTGCATATTTTCAAGTATCAGCTTTATCGTCTGTACGCAATACCGCTTGCTTTGCTCGGTGCTGCCCATCGACCACACCGACTCGATAGCGTGGCACAGTGCATCGAGCATTGTTGATCTTTTCTGATAATCCGGCAGTGTCGCAAGCACCTGCGGCTCAAAAAGCACTGCATCGGGTATACAGCTCTCGTGGGTTATCGACTGCTTTTCGCCCTTATAGTAGATGACCGCATAGCGCGTTGCCTCGCTGCCTGTGCCTGCGGTCGTGGGGACTGCAAGCAGCGGCATATCGCAGGGAACTACCTGCTGGGTGAGATAGTTCTTGCTGTTGTCCATATTTTTGTACAATTTTATACATTTTGCTACATCTATCGCAGAGCCTCCGCCGACTGCGGCTATCATATCACAGCCGCTTTCGCGCAGGACTTGTTCACCGCGCACAACACTTTCATACGCGGGATTCGACTCGAAATCCGAAAAGCGTATCACCTGTATGCCCCTGCGTTTTTCAAGCCCTTCAAAATATTCATCAAGGCGCAGAAAATGTATGGAATCATCGCACACGAGAAGCAGTTTTTTTACCCCCGCTTTATCAAGATATCCGTCAAGGTCTTTGAGGTCGCTTGCGGTACTAAGGATGGTCTGCATCTTACTTCTCCTCCGATGTGGTGCAATAGCCCTGAAGTTCAAGGCTTTGCGCGCTGATAAGCCTGCCGAGCGTTTCGCTGCTTTCGCTGTGTGCAAAAAGCACGGTATCGAATCCGAAAGATCTTAGCTGTGCAGCAGATAGCGAAATATCCGTGCAGACAGCAGCCAAAGGAGTATCCGTGCGGGCTTTGAAACGCTGTGCAAAGCTGCACAGGGCATCTATATCATCACTGCGCACTGCTGTTATATCTGCACTGTGGGCGCGCTGCATAGCGGTATCAAGGGATCTGTCGGTATCCTCTCCGAGCGAAATGACACAGACCCTTGCGCTGACCTGCGGCTCGCTTGATTTAAGAGTTCTGCTGTCAAGCTTTTTGTACTTTTCGTCCTTGGCGTATGGGAACTCTACGAGCCGTGCGCCGTATCTGGCAAGCAGCGCTGCTGCCTCATCACGAACAGGCTTTTGCAGTCCGCTTTCCCAATCATCGCCGTGAACAACGATATCAGGTCGGTATTTTTCTATATTCTCTTTATAGCTGAGGGTGTTTTGTGCAACGACTCTATACACGCCTTTTATGCTTTCAAACATTGACCTGCGCTCTTCAAACGGCATAAGCGGCGCTTTTTTGTAGCTCGCAACTGCCTCGTCGGTAAGCACACCGATCGTGAGCCTGCCAAGTCTTGCTGCTTTTTTGATTATCGCGATATGACCACTGTGGAGCATATCAACGGAAAAGCTCATATATACGTTAGTGCTTTCGGCTTTTTTCAGCGCTGCGCTGACCTTTTCAAGATCAACCGGATCATCTATCTCGGCACAAAGGGAGGTACCTACATCAAAAGGCTTTATCTCGCAGCGGTGCGATACTTCGTTAAGCGCATTCTCGGCATAGCATTTAAGCTTTGCCTGCTCGCCGCTTTCACAGAAAGCTGTGATATTTTCAAGCCACACCTTCCAGTCGGCACGGCGCAGCTTATAAAGCGGCTGAGCTGCAACGGCATTCTCAAAAAACTCAATGCCGACCTTGCCGATTTTGCCGCCGCAAAGCACAGCTTTGAAATCCTTCTGCGGAAGCGGTGCGGTGGTGCTGACTGCCATAGCGCTGCCGTCAAATTCAAGCAGCGAATCAAAAACGCTGTTTTCAAACACAAGGTCGCCGTGCATAAGCAGTATATCGTCATCAAGGTACTCGCGCGCGCAGTAGATGGAATAGATGTAGTTGGTGCTGTCGTAGACGGGGTTTTTCACAAATGTATATTCAAGCGGCAGGTCGAGCTGCACACAGTAGTTCTCTAAAACCTTATCGAAGTAGCCTGTGGTGATGACGACCTGCTTGATTCCGCTGTAGGCTATCTGGCGAAGCTGCCTGCTCAATATCGTTTCGGTAGCAGATACCTCAGTCATGCACTTTGGCTGTTCACTTGTCAGCACGCCCATTCGTATGCCCATACCAGAATTAAGTATCAAAGCCTTCATAACTCTTCCTCTTCACTTCCTCACTTTTGGCGCTGTGCACAATAGCATTTGTGCAAAATCGCTATACACACTATATACATTAAGTATAACAAATCTTACAAACAGTGTCAAGCAAAACGCGCTGATTTTAGTTATTCTACTCCTTCGCGCCTTGACATATAGGGGTGCGCGTGATATAATAAAAAAGTTAAAACAAATAGGATATCTGCCGAAAGGGATGTTTATAATGAAAAAAGCTATACTGACGGGTCTGAATATGGTCTGTCTGTCGATCATTCTTGCACAGCCCGTTTACGCTTACATCGACCCTGCGACAACAAGCTATGTTATACAGATAGTTGCGGGTATCGTTATTGCGTGCGGCGCGACGATAGGTATTTTCTGGAGCAGGATAAAGCGCAAGGTGAAAAACAGAAAAAACAAAGGTGAGGAACTCTCGCAGGAAGAGCTGCGCTCGGCTGCGGACAGAGAAAAGGACGTTATTACCGCAGATGACCTGCTCGGCGACGATGATGATGAGGGCAAGGAAAACAAATGAGTGTGATCATTGATGCAATAAGCGCGGTCCTGGGATTTATAATGCGCGCCTGCTACAATCTGTTCTCAAACTACGGTGTGAGCATTATTTTCTTCACGCTTGCAACAAAGGTGATACTCTTCCCTGTCAACATTTTCATTCAGAAAAACTCTATAAGGATGGTAAAGCTGCAGCCTGAACTGAATGCGCTGAAGATACGCTACATAGATGACAAGGACACATACGCGGACGAACAGCTCAAGCTTTACAAGAAGTACCGCTATCACCCTTCGCTGGGAATTATCCCGATGATATTCCAGCTGATAATCGTTATGGGCGTGATGGGCGTTGTGTACAGACCCATAACATACCTGCTCGGTGCAAGCAGCGGTGATATAAGTCTGCTGGGCGACTGGCTGAAGGACACTATGCACATCACCGATGCGGGCAGCTCGGCGCAGATACGAATGATAGAGCTGCTGCAGGGCGGTGCGGCTGCGCCTTCGGGACTTTCGGCGGACTGCCTTGACGGGATAATGTCATTCAATATGAACTTTCTTGGGCTTAACCTGGGTGACGTGCCAAAGCTGCTCAGCGGCATAAGCTTTTTCATTATGCCTGTTATTGCGGGGCTGAGCGCGCTTACGCTTTGCATAGCGCAGAACAAGATAAACGTTTTGCAGCTTGCAGCAGGCAAGTTCAACAGGTACGCAACGACTATCTTTATGGTAGCGTTTTCGACCTACTTTGCATTCCTTGTACCGCACGGTGTGGGTGTTTACTGGATATGCGGAAATCTGTTCGCGATAATCCCGATGATAATAATAAACATCATAATACCGCCGAAAAAGTACGTTGACCTTGGGTACCTCAAGCGCATAAAGCAGGAGCGTATCGCCAAGGAGGAAAAGTACAGAAAGTACCACAAGAAAGAAAGAACCGACTACAAGCGCTTCTTCAAAAACGGCGATGTTGAGCTGGTTTTCTATTCGGAAGCAAACGGCTTTTACAAATACTACAAGGACACTATCGACTACATATGCGAGCATAGTGATGTGGCTATACACTATGTTACAAGCGACCCCGAGGACAAGATATTTGAGGACACGAGGGAGAACATACACGCATACTACATCGCAAGGGACGCGTATCTTATCCCGTTCTTTATGAAGCTCAGCTGCAAGGTCGTGGTGATGACGACTCCCGATCTTGAAAAGTATCACATCAAGCGTTCGAGAGTCAACAAGAACATTGAGTACATCTACGTTGAACACGGCATAGGAAGCGTTATACTCACGGCGCGCAAAGGCTGTCTTGACTGGTATGACACGGTGTTTGTAACGACAAAGGATATTGTCGAGGAGATACGCGAGATGGAGGAGTTTTATAAGACTCCCAAAAAGCTTATTGTTGAGGCAGGCTACCCTGTGCTTGACACGATGACAAGAGAATACGAGGGTATGTCACACGAAAAGCACGAGATACCGCAGATTGTTATCGCGCCGTCGTGGCAGCCTGACAATATCATAGAGCTGTGCGGTGAAGAGCTTATCGACAGGCTGGCGGAAAAGGGCTACGATGTGACGCTTCGCCCGCACCCGCAGCAGGTAAAGCACTCCCCCGAGCTGTTCTCACAGATGCAGGAAAAGTACAAGGATAACAAAAACATCACTATACAGACGGATTTTTCAAGCAATACATCTATGCTCGATGCAGATGTGCTTATCACTGACTGGTCGTGCATTTCGTGCGAATATGCGTTTGCTACAAAAAAGCCCGTGCTGTTTGTTGACACACCGATGAAGATACTCAACAACGATTATGACAAGTTCAAGACACCGCCGAACAACATTGTTTTCCGTTCGCTGCTGGGTGAGCAGATCGCTCCCGATAAGCTTGACGGCGTTGGCGAGGTGATAGAGAATATGCTCGTAAACCGCGAAAGGTATGCGCAGAAGATAGAGGAAACATACCGCGATTATGTTTTCAATATAGGTATTTCGGGCAAGGTGTGCGCAAGGTACATACTCAGATCGCTCGGCAAAATATAGGTTCAAGAGACTGCTTCAAAGCGGTCTCTTTTCTTTTGCAGGGCAGACCCTGCGACAAAAGCGGCTCGATATACCTGATAACAGACTGCTGCATGGTTGCCAATGCGGAAAAGATCTCCACCGAGGAGCTGCCCGTAAGCGAGCTCGGCGTTTCGGCACCGGATAAAAAGACCTTTGTTATCGAGCTTGAGCAGCCGTGCCCGTATCTGAACTCGCTTGTTTCGCTGTGCTGCTTTTCGTTCTGCTCGAGAGAATTCGTGAACTCCTGCTCGGGCAGCTATGCATCAAGTGCGGATACGCTGTTAAGCTGCTGCCTACTGCGGCGCTTATGACCCTGCTTATGATAGGCTGCCACCTTGTTGCGCAGGGACTTAAAAAGGCATCGGAATAGATATTGCTAACTTATAAAATGGCTTTCTGCGCAGCTTCACCGCGGGAAGTCATTTTTTTGCATACTGACAAAACCTTTACAAAACGGCAGTTACTTATACTACAATTTTGCCCATTTTTGTAGTATAAACAACTTTGCAAACGTTTGCGTGTGGTATTTACTACAAAAGGCGGTGTGTTTATCTATTGAGTTTTGTGTAATGCGGTGCTAATATGTAGTCACAGCAAGGGGAACACCCAAGCGATGCAATAAAAAATCGGCATCATAAGGAGGAATCTGTATGACAAAGACAAACGGAAAGATCAGGAGAACTCTCGCCGCAGCGCTGGCTGCTGTAATGATGATGTCCACCGCGGCGACATTCGCTGCATCGGCAGCTGATACACAGGCAGTCGTAAACATGAACACCAGCACAGCAGTCACACAAGCGGAAAAAGACGGCGCGATCTTCAAGCTCGATGATAATCTGCTCAAGTTCAAGAACGTTTCGGCGCAGACGATCTTCAATGCTCTTGAGGAATTCACAACATACGGCAAGCTGTTCACGCCTGCACTCGGTGCGGTCGTTGACCTGGTATTCGGCGCTCAACCCGACCCGACACAGCAAAAGCTTGACGAGATAAATGACAAGATAGACAAGCTGTTCGAGCGCATCGACAAGGTTCAGAACGAGCTTGTGAACTCTTTCGGGAACCAGCTCGGTATCCAGAGCTTCTACGATACTTTCGTAAGCTTCAAGAGCCAGATACAGAGTATGAAAAGAAAGATCAGCGAGATCTCAAAGGACAAGTCGCTGACTATGCTTGACAAGATCGCAAAGATCGGCTCTCTCGCAGGAGATTACAGCGAGTGGGATACCAAGTTTGAGAACACGCTCGGCAAGCTCAACGAGCTTATCAAAAAGCCTTCGTTCACGCAGGACGGAAACATATTTGAGCTGTCCTACAACCATTTCTGCTCACAGTCGATGTTCAGCGGCGAGGCTCTTGACAAGGCAAAACCTATGTGCGACGCTCTGATGCAGGTATACATTGCAGGTGTCACAACTATCACGGAGTGTCTGTCGGCACAGCTTTATGTCGGGCGTCTTCCCGATGAGTACAAAAGCAAGATACGCAGTGAGTATATGTCCCACATCTGCCGCAATGAAAATGACATAATCAGCGAGATAAAGGAGATCGGCGATCCTCTGCTGGCAAGCGAAACAAAGCAAGGCGTGATAAGATACGTTGATGCCAACGGCAACAGCTATCCTGCTGATTCAATAGTTATAGAGAGAACAGGCAGTTTTCTGGGAATGACCGTCAAGCGTTTTTACATCAATGGTGTTCAGGTATATGCTGATATGGGTGATATTACTACTGCAAAAGAGGGCACGGTCAAGGCAATGTACACCAATACATTCAATAAGTGCAGAAGGATACTTGTAAACAAAAGCGCAAGCGGGAACGGCTATCGGGTATATGATAAGCTTTGCTTCTTCAATCACTCTGACAACCCTTACAACACCGGTAAATTCTCCAGAAACAAGGCTACTGTATCAGTAGATTGGTTCAACTCAAAAGCGGCTGATAAACAGATAAGTTTTGACGATATCAAGGCAATGGCAAGCTACTGCCGCGACAAAGGCATCACTATCCGTTCGCTTCTGAACAGCGTCGGCATTGACACCTCGGCTGTTGCGCACAATGCAAACATCATCACCAGCAGGGGTATAGATGAAACCGACAGCGATGCTAAGGTTTTCTTCACAGTAGTCATTTACTCAAACGGCTACTATATGGGCATCAACATCGACCAGGTCGGAGCAGGAGAGCAAAAGACAGAGTTCATTGATGACGGCTCAAATTTCTGGAAGCAGGAAGAATGGGCATGGGCACCCGCAGGAACGTTCTGCTGGCTGTCAAGATAGGTTTAAGGTATCAAGGCTTTATGTACCTTTGCACAAAAAAACAGGAGCTGCTGCACATCAGCAACTCCTGTTTAGTTTTATCAGTTCGGCTTTGTTGCCGCGCCGTTTGCGGCTTTTTCAATGTTGTAAATAAATACAGGTGTATTTATCGGAACATTGGTGTAGACGTACTTCGCGCCTTCAAGGGACATATTTATGCAGCCGTGTGAGCCGCCGCCCGAGGTCTTGTACTTATTTCCGCCGAACACGCCGTACTGCCATGATGCATCGTGGAAGCCTGCGCCGTACAGCGAGAAGTTTATCCAGTACTGTACCTGAACGTCCCAGCCCTCGCCTTTAAGGCGTGACGGGCTTTGCTTTGCCCATACCTTGTAAACACCCTCACGGGTATATCTGTTCTTATCGTAGAGGTAGCCCGATACAAAGTCAAATTCCTTTGCTATCTTTCCGTTAACATAGTAATACATATGCTGTGCAGCGATGTCTATCTCAACATAGGTGTTTCCGTAATCCTTATCCTTTGTCCACACGCTTTCATCGCAGGCGTATGTGTACTTGGAGTTAGGATTCTGATAGAACACAGGCTTGATAGTTCCGCCGCTGCCCGCAACGATGGTGTCTTTGATAAGCTCCATCGTCTTTTGCTGGTCTATCCACCAGCCGTAGCAGCCTGTATCGTTTGCCTGCTTATCGCCGCCCTTGATGGTGATAACGCCCTTCTTGGTGGTCTTGAACTGTCTGTCCTTGCCGTAAGTATCGTACTTTTCGGCAAGAGTCTCAACGTATGCCTCGACCTTCTTCATATCCACCACGATGCCGTCCTTGGTCTTTTCGTCAAAGCTTATCCATGACATTATCTGGCTTCCGTTGATGGTTTCCTTGCTGTGAACAAAGTCAATGGTGATAGACATACTGTTCATCTTATTGAGCCTCTCACACTCTTCCTTGAGCGAATCCGCAGTTATTGCGGCAGTCTCGTAGCAGTCAACACCCGAGATGTCGATAACATATCTGCCTGCGTCAAGGCTCTGCTCAACGTAGTCGTAAAGATTCTTGATCTTATCCGCAGTGATCTTGTCGCCAGGCTTTTCCTTGATGATGACATATCCCGAGCCGTCTGTACTCTTCTGGATAGTTGCATTTTCGGGAGCCTTGCCCGATGCGGAGGACATGACCTTCTTTTTCAGCAGAGTTTCGAGCATCACCTTATCGTAGGTGAACTTCTCGTTCAGCTCAAACTGTGTATTGCTGAACTTTGCGCCGAACCAGTTGTAGTGGTTCTGCGAGTTGTAGAACTTTTCGACCTCGTACTGCGTTTTATCGGTATATCCGATCTCATTCAGCGGAAGCTGTATCTGGGAGTTGTCAAGGCGGACAATGGTTATGCTGTCCTTGAGATCGGACTTCTCCTTGAGCATATTGTATGCCTCTTCCTTGGTCTTGCCGCTGACATCTATATTGTTGATAAAGGTATTTGCAAGGAACACGCCCTTGTACTTCACCATACCCACGATATACGTTATCGCAAGACCCAGCACTATCGCGCCCAGCAGTGAAAGGCACACTATCAGCGGTGCTTTGGACTTTTTCTTTCTTCTTGCAGGCGGTCTTCTCTTTGAAGCTGCGCCCTGCGGTCTTTTTCTCTGTGCGCTGCCCTGCTGCTGCGGCGGTCTTCTGCGCGCACCCGAGCCGTTTCGTCTGTTTGCCATATTATCACTATCTCTTTGAGCAGGGAAAGAAGCTGTTCTTCTGACAGAGGGGCTGCCTGCGCCGTTTCCGACGGCATTGACCGCCTCGGTAGCCTTTTTGAGTGCCGTATCGACCTTTGGCTGACTGCCGTTATCACGGATGACCTCGTCCTCAAAGGACGATGCAGCCATATTTTTAGCTATCATTTTAGCCTTTTCTTCTTTGGCGGCTGCTATGGCTGCTTCAAGGTCAGGCTCCTGCTCCTTCTCCTTTTCGTTTTTTATGTTCTCGTCCATCGTTAAACCCCTTTGTTTTGTATACTAATCCACAATAAACGTTAAGTAATATTATTATACAACATCAATCCACAAATTGCAAGCATAGTATGCTATTTTTTTATTTTCTGCAACTCTTGACAAAAAGCGGCTCGGTGCATCTCGGCTTTCTTGTGGATAATGCTTATTTTAAAACGGCTGATGCTGCGGCTCGGCTTGACAGGCGCTTTTAAGTGTGATAGAATGATACCCGTATCAAGAACTAAAGAACGGAGGATAATTATGCCCGAAAAGGATATAGCCTCGACACTTTCGACTGTGGCACTTATCTCGCTGATAATATCGGGACTGATGTACATATTCAGCATAATGTCGGTAGTGAAGCGCTTAAAGTCGCACAAAAAGAAAAACTCGGGGACAGGCATACTGTGCGTTATACTTGCAACGCTTTTTGCGGTCATAGCATTTCAGCTTTACATCGGGTTCTCGCTGTGGTTCATCATCGGGATAATCATTGTTGACTCGGTATTTGTGATGCTCCTGACGGAGTAGGGAGGAAAAATGGTTTACACAGTTACATTCAACCCTGCGATAGACTACATCGTAACGCTTGACAGTCTTTGCCAAGGCGGGATAAATCGGTGCAGGACAGAGGATATGACCTTTGGCGGCAAGGGGATAAACGTTTCGGCAGTGCTGCACGAGCTTGGCACGCCTACAAAGGCGCTGGGCTTCTGCGCGGGCTTCACGGGAAGAGCTATACGCGACGGTCTTGAGGCAAGCGGTGTAGCTGCTGACTTTGTAGAGCTTGCACAGGGAAATTCGCGCATAAATGTCAAGATAAAGGCAGATTCGGAAACGGAGATAAACGGCAGCGGTCCGAGCATCAGCGCTGATGAACTGGGGCAGTTTTTTGACAAGCTGACGCAGCTGCAAAGCGGCGACTATATCGTGCTTGCGGGGAGCGTTCCGCCGAGCGTACCGCAGGATATTTACAGGCAGATACTTGAAAGGCTGTCGGGCAGAGGCGTGCAGAGCGCTGTTGATGCACAGGGCGGACTGCTGACGGATACTCTCGCATTTGAGCCGTTTGTGATAAAGCCGAACAAGCAAGAGCTTGAACAGATATTCAATTGCTCGCTTGACAGCCGCGAACAGATAGCCGACCGCGCACGCGAGCTGCAAAAGCTGGGTGCGCGCAACGTGCTCGTATCAATGGCAGGTGACGGCTCGCTGCTGCTTGACGAAAGCGGCAGGGTGCATACTATGGGCGTTTGCAGGGGGACAATAATAAGCTCTGTCGGTGCGGGTGATTCTATGCTTGCAGGGTTTATCTCGGGGTATATCAGCTCGGGCGGTCACGCTTACGCGCACAAGCTCGCGACTGCCTGCGGCGGTGCTGCCGCATTCTCCTGCGGCACTCCGAAAATGGAGCTTATCAGCACGCTGCTCGCACAGCTATAAATCAGAATTTGCCGCAGTATATTTGGTGTATGGTTGGGTTAGTTCTTCTGAAAAAGATTTTTCTTCGCGCTCTCTTATAAACTCTCAATCATTTTTGGTGCTTGGGAGTGCAGCTCCCAAGTGCCAAAAATCATTAAAAGGTTTCTGAGGGGGGCTCGGGGGGAACTCTTCTCCAAAAGAGTTCCAGCCCGATTATTCACCGAACATACCGCGGCAAATTCCTATTTGTTGTATACAAAAAAGCTGCTGCACGTTATGATGCAGCAGCTTTTGTTATTTAGTATCAAAGTGCGATCTTACCGTTTTTGAGGTAGCCGTGCCAGCCTGTTTTGGTCTTGCCGCCTTCGGTATAGGTGTATCTGCTCTCAACGTCCTTATACAGCTCGCAGACGTGCATCCAGTCGCCGTCCTCGCCGTAGTTTCCTGCTTCCATAACATAGGTCTGACCGTTGATCTTGACCTCACACCAGAAATGCTGCCAGTGGTTGCCTGTATCCACGCCCTTATCGTTTGTTTTTCCGCGGTAGCCCATTACCAGATGAGCATCGTAGCCGAGGTAAAGCATCATTGACGCGAGTGCGCCGTTATAGCAGTTGCACTGGCCTATCTTATAGTTGAAGATACAGTTTACATAGCTGAAAGTACCGTTTTGTACCATAGCCATTATCTTTGCCCAGCCGCCGTCGGCAACTGTGCCGTACCATACATTCTTGTTTATCCAGTTGACTGTATAAGCGACCTTTTCAGCCTTGGTCATATCTGCGGTGAAATGCTCCTTGGCGAACTTTTCAAGTGTTGCCCAGTCATTGAGAGAGTATCTGACATCGTAGTATGAGTTAGTGCTTGAAGCGCCCTGTGCATTCTCGGTTCTGAAGGAATACTTTGGAGTATTGTTCTTTTCCGAATTAAGTCTTGCGGTATTGACCGGATCAAGCAGCTCGTGGTAGTCAAAGCCCTTTCGCTTGAGCTCTGCCGAGGCATCGCTCACACACTTGATCTTATTGTATGTATAGTTATAAACTATCCTGTATGTGTATGATTGATCGCTCTTGAGACCCGAATCAACATATGTGGTCTTTTCCGGATCGGTTATGGTCGCGATGAGTGCGCTGCCTCTGTACAGCTGGTAAGAGGTTATATATGCGTTGTGAGCCCACTTGAGGACTGCCTTTGTATCGCCGTCGGGATTAACGGAAAGAGTCGGGTCGCTGACAAGCAGTACCGATCTCAGCGTGCTTTCGGATACGGCAGTCTCACCGCCGAATGCGATAAGCTTATTCCCTTTTTCGGGAGTAACGCTGAAAGTCGAAAGATACTCGATCTGCTTTGCGCTTGCCTCACCGTCGGCGAGCATAAGCGGCAAGCCGTTCTGCGCGGCAAATATTCCGCCTGCAAGTGCATCGGGGAAATTCTTTCCCGTAGCAACGCACAGGTCTTTGCCCTTAAAGAATGTGTTTAATGCGGTATTGACCCTTATATTGGTTTCATATCTGTTGCTTCCGCCGTATCTGCCGGATTCATTGAAGTAAGGCTTTACCTCTTCTTCGAGATTTTCGCTGACAGCACCGGTCCCGCCGATGATATACGCATAGCCGAGCTTTCTGCCGCAGTTTGCGAGATAATCCTTGACACTGTCATCAAGCTTGCCCGACTCATCAACATAGAAGATCGGCGACTCTCTGACAGCTGCGATCGAGCTTGCGGAAAGTGCATCAGGGAAATCCTTTGCGCTGACAAAGAACGCTGTAAGTGACGGCTTGCCTGCGAGCTTTTGCAGTGTTGCCGCAGCCTGTGCGCTGGTGCTGTATCTGTCATCACCGGCAATTCTTGTAACATTCAGCTTTTTATCCTTGAGCTTTTTCTCTACCGTTTCGTCAATAGCGCTCATTCCGCCGAGGATATACACATTCTCTGCGCCGAGTCTGTCGAGCTCTGCCTCGGTTTCCTTGACCAGCATATCCGCAGGATTGAGCAGTATCGGAGCGTCCAGCGCCTTTGCAAGAGGTGAGGCACAAAGTGCATCTGCATAGTTCTGAGCGTTTGCGAGCACAACATTCTTCGCGCCGTTTGGGTGACCTTTCTGCGAAATGACTGCCGCGGTCGCATATCTGTTTGAACCGCTTAATCTTTCAACAGGCAGGTCAAGCTTAACAGCGTCAATGCTCGCTGTCTGCGAAGAATACGCACTTGTGCTGTCCGTCTGCGCATAGGCAGACAGACCGGTCATACAGCTAAAGCCGATGGCTGCCGCACAAACGGTTGAGAGAATCTTTTTCTTTATCATTTACATCCATCTCCGTTTTTTGATTTTTCTCTTTTTATTTTTTACACAAAACTTTCGTTTATTATAACACTTTTTCTTTGCTTTGTCAACAAAAAATGCGATAAAATCGACATTTGAGAGATACTTTTTATTCTGCATTATACCCAATAGTACAAAAAAAGACCCGAAAGAACGAAACTTTCGGGTCATGCGAAACTGTTTTCTTAATATCAGCCTGTTATCTTTGCTCTGCACTCGTCATACAGTGCGGCAGTCTTTGCAACTATATCATCGGGGAGCTTTGGTGCAGGCTCGACACCCTTGAGGTCATTGGCGATAAGCCAGTCACGAACGAACTGCTTGTCATACGACTTCGGCGACTCGCCCACCTTATACTCTGCTGCGTTCCAGAAACGGCTGGAATCGGGTGTGAACATCTCGTCTGCAAGCACTATCTCGCCGTTCTCGTCAAGGCCGAACTCAAACTTTGTATCGGCAATGATGATGCCCTTTGTCAGCGCATAGTCATAGCACTTGTTGTACAGCGCGATGGAGATATCGAATATCTTCTGAGCAAGCTCCTCGCCCACGCCCTGTGCCATCTCCTCGCGGGTGATGTTGATGTCGTGACCCTCGCTGCTCTTGGTAGACGGTGTAACTATAGGTGTTTCAAGCTTTTCTGCAAGCTGATGCTCGCCTGTGAACTTTGCTCCGCAGAACTCCTCGCCTGCCTTGTATGCGTTCCACATACTGCCAAAGAGGTAGCCTCTTACGATGACCTCATAGGGAAGCATTTTCAGCTTCTTAACCTTGATAGTTCTGTCCTTGTAGTAAGCGTCTGCAAACTCTGCGCCCATATCCTGCTGCTTTGTGGATACGATGTGGTTCTTAACGATGTCCTTTGTGTAGTCGAACCAGAAATTTGCTATCTGTGTAAGGTTTACGCCCTTGCCCGGTATCTCGCTGTCAAGGATAACGTCAAACGCGGAGATCCTGTCGGTCGTGACGATGATAAGCTCGTCCTTGCCCGTATCGTATACCTCGCGCACCTTACCCGAAATTATCTTCTCCATAGTATATACCTCCAAAATAGTTTTGTTTTACCTTGCCTTAAAAATTATATCATCACAGCGTCAAAATTTCAATGTACGTTTTGACAAAATTCATAGCATTTTGCGTGAACATATACGGCTATACTGCAAAAAGGCGCTTGACAAATCAAAACGGATATGTTAAAATTATACTAACCTACTAACTTAGTCTGAAAAACGGAGGGAGCTTATGATATCGACCAAGGGGCGCTACTCACTGCGCATACTGCTTGACCTTGCACAGCACCGCAACGGCAGTTTTATACCGATGAAAGACGTTGCCAAGAGGCAGGGCATCTCACTTAAATACATCGAAAGGCTTTTGCCTGCGCTGAAAGAGGGCGGACTTATCGAAAGCCTGCACGGCAAGGGCGGCGGCTACAAGCTAACGCGGGAGCCTGATGCGTACACGCTGTGGGAGATACTTGATATATCCGAGGGCGACCTTGCGCCTGTGGAGTGTCTGAAAGAGGACGGCGAGCAGTGCGCGCGCTCGGCACAATGCCTTACTTTGCCCGTTTGGCAGAATTATTACAAGCTGATAAAGGACTATTTTTCGGGCATAACGCTTGCAGACCTGCTAAAGACGGATGTGACATACGACTATATAATATGACGACACAGCACAAAAGCCGTACAGAAACGAACTGTACGGCTCTTTTTTATACTTACGGATGAAATTGCGTATAATCGTCAAAGCAGAAATCTGCTGCATCAAGCAAATGCTCGCGGTCTTTTATGTAATGCTCGTGCAGCCGCGCACCGACGGTAAACCCGCCGAGCTTTGCCGCCTGCACTCCCTCGATGATATCCTCCAAAACGGCACATTCCTCGGGCTTTGCGCCAATGCCCTGCGCTGCAAAGAGATAAATATCGGGGTAGCCCTTGCCGCGCTGCACCTGCTCGGTGGTGGCAAAAAAGTCAAAGCAGTCATACATCCCGTGGCGCTTTAAGACAGGCTCGTAAAGCTCCTTGTGCGAGGCTGTGGCAAGCGCGAGCTTCACCCCTGCGGTATGCAGCGCTCGCACAAATTCGGGCGCACCCTTCACCGCCGCGATGTCATTTGCATAGTGCCAGGCAGCCATATCGCGCCACTGTGCGCGTATCTGCTCGATACTTTCTGATAGGGCAAAGCGCTGTTTTGTGTACACCGCCGCCTGCTGAAAGTCCATAGCGGAAACGACCTTGCCGTAATCATCGGGAACGGCAAAGCCGCGCTCTCCGAGGAAATCCTTGTCTATCTGCGCCCATACCCCGTTTGACTCGACAAGCGTGCCGTCGAGGTCGAGAATAACGCCTTTGAACTGTTTAAAATCTATCATCTTTTTCCTTACCTCTTACTTCTTATTTCTTACCTCTAAATGCGCGAATCCGCTGCCGTATATCTCCCCTGCGTCAAGCACGAGGATAAACGCATCGCTGTCCGCTCTTACCGCGAGAGTGCGTACTGCGTGCAGTCGGTGCTTTTTTATCGCGCACATCAGCGTACTCGCCTGCGAGCCCGTATACCCTGCACGCGCGCTTATCACGGTGCAGCCGACATTTGCGCTGTTCAACAGCTGCGGCAGGAGCGTATCTGCCTTACGGGTGACGATAAGCACCAGCTTTGCGCCGCTGCCGCCGTACAGCACAGCGTCCAGCACCTTTGAAAAAACAAAAAGCCCGATGAACGCATACAGCGAATTTGAAAGGCTTTTAAAGACTATTCCGCCTGCGATGCACACGCTTCCGTCAAGCGCAAGGAACACCTTTCCCGTGGAGAACTGCGGATTTTTGCGCAGTATCAGCTTTGTAACGATATCCGTGCCGCCCGTTGTCGCGCCGCACAGAAAAACCGCGCCACAGCCAAGCCCCATAAGCGCGCCGCCAAATACCGCCGCAAGCAGAGGTTCCTTTATCGGAGTATCAAACTGCGAAAAATAATCCGCAGACAGCGCGCAGACAGCTATAGCCGCTGCGGTATAAAGCACAAAGCGTCTGCCGAAAACTCTCCACGCACAAAGGATGAGCGGAATGTTCAGCAGCAGCGTGTAGGTGCCCACGCCAAGCGGAAAAACACTGTCAAATATCACGGAAATGCCTGCCACACCGCCTGCGGCAAGCTTGTTCGGGCTTAAAATAAGCCCCAGCGCCAAGCCGAAAAGACAGCTCCCCGCCGCAAGAAAAACTCCCCTTGCTAGCCGTTTGTGTGCAAGCGTATAAATATCCATATGCGTAATGCGTACTCCTTTCGGTAATATCCAAAAGGTAGTTTTCCCGCGTTTTGCACACCTATTCAAACCACGGATAGCTGACTGTTTTCATTCCGCCCTTGGTGGTCATATTCAGGTAATAGGTCTCCACGCCGTCAACGAACTGTCCGCCCTGCAAATACACCTCGTTTGAAAGGCTGCCTGTCATAGTCGAGGCAAAAACGCTGTAGATATTGTCGGCAAGGTCAAGCACGATCTGCTCGCCGTTTTTGATGCGCGCGCCGTTTGCGTCAAGCACGGCAGGGTCGATGCGCTGTACGGGCTGCCCGAGAAGATCGTTCTTACCTATATCTTCATAGATACCGAACTGCGCCTTAAAAGCCTGCTTTGAACCGGGTATCACCCAATACGGCATAAGTGCGGAAGCAAATTTTTTCTTGCGTGTAACGATCAATCTTTTCATTTTTACACCTCGATAAATTCCCCCAAAAGCCCTGCGGAAAGCTCGATAAGCTCTCTGCACGGGCGCTTTTTGTAGTATTCGCTCGTTCTTGCGGCAGGTGTAGGCTCGCTTGCGCCGGAGAGACCGAGCATATCGCGGCACACGATGCTGTCAAAGCGGTTTTCCTCTTTAAAGCGCGCTGCAAAGGTCTGTATCAGCTTGTAAAGCTCCGCCTTTGCAGATGTGTCCCGCGGGTCGCTGTACCCGTATTTGAATGACAGCACCATAAACGCGCCCGTCACCGAGCCGCACACCTCGCGCAGTCTGCCCATACCGCCGCCAAAGCCGCTTGACAGCCGCAGTGCTGTTTCGCGCTCAAGCCCTATGTCCGCCGCCCACGCACATATTACAGACTGTGAGCAGTTATAGCCCTGCATAAAAAGCTCGCCCGCAAGGCGCGCTTTATCATTATTGAACTGTTTCATGATTACTCCTTTATTCGCTTTAGATCAGGTCTTTTATCGCATCAAGATACTTGCCGTCCTCGCCGTCAAATATCTCCTCGCCCTCGCTCATATACGCTCTCATAAGGTACTGCCGCGCATCGTCCATGCCGAGCTCAAGGCAGCACTGCCCGAGGCGCAGCATCACGAAAGGGTTGTAACCCTCGCCCGAGAGGTTGGTTCTTGCATCGGTAAGATAGCTGTACGCGCTGTGATAGTCGCCAAGCATAAAGAACGCATCTGCTATGCTTGTCTGGAACCACACCGCCTCACTTTGCGCATTAAGCGGCTTTGCGAGCATATCAAGGCCTTTCTGCCACACGCTGACAGCCTGCGCATACTCGGTGCGGTCAAAATACATATTGCCTTGCTCTGCTATATCATCAATGGTATTGTTCATAGCTTCTCCTTGTAGTAATCGAGCCAATCGTCCGCTGCGATGCCGCCGATGGTGTCTATCACGATATGCGCCCAGCTGTCCTTTACCGAGCGTCCGCCGAAGATATCTGCGCAAAGCAGCTCGCGTGCGGTCGCAAACTCGCAGCCCTGCGGGTCATCACAGCAGCCTGCCCAGTAGGGCTTTTCGTTGTTTTGCTCGCGCAGACATCCGAGATAGTGCTGCTCGGTGCGCTCAAAGTCAAAGTGAAAGGTGGTTTCATCGACAGGGAAAATACCGTCATTTTCAAAGATATACACAAGCTGCTCAAATGAAAGCTCCGTCATCGTGCACCTCCGTCATTTCAGGCTGCTGTAAAACTCCGAGAGCTGTGAGCGTATGCTTTCAAGCTCTGCAAGAGTTATTGTTGTTTCGCTTGCAAGCTCTTGCCCGTCATTGATGATAAAGCCGTTGGGTGAGAGCCTTCTGTTGACATCCTGCCCCACAAGCACCCTGACGTTCTCGCCGTCGGAAACAAGAAATACATCAAAGCCTCTGTCACTTATCTCCTCAAACGGCAGTACGAAACGGTAATCGTTGTCGATGTCAGCATCATCGTCAGTATCATCGGGATAGGTTATGCTTTCAAGGTAAGCAAGCAGCTCGCCTGAGGGCAGCGCAAAAAGCTCTTTATCAACGACCGTGTTCATCAGCGGCGATTCGGGCGCAAGCAGCCACGGCAGCTCACAGCCGAGTGTAGTTGTGCGCACGTCCTTGGGGTATATCTCGCCGTTTACGCACAGGAACATTATCCCGTTTCTGAAGGTGTCGCCCGGCGGCTCCCATATATTCATTCTTTCAAGTATAAACGCCATTTTGTACGGCTCGCCTATTACCATTGTGCGCCCCTCTTTTTCGCTGTGAATTATCTTTTTAAGTATACCACAGATCGCTCTGCTTTTCAAGGTTATTATTCTGCTCGTTGTGTAAAGTGAACAAATTTAGTATAGTATTTTGTGATAATTGTTACTTCAAAGTTCGTTGACAAAAGGGTTAAAATCAAGTATAATAGAATTGTGCTAAAAATCTTGTTTTTTTCACAGTTTTACAGATATGGAGGTAATTATTATGTCAAAATTCGTATGTTCGGTATGCGGTTACATCTATGAAGGCGAGCAGCCGCCCGAGAAATGCCCGCAGTGCGGCGTTCCTGGCTCAAAGTTCAACAAGGTCGAGGAAGAGAAGATAGCCTGGGCTGACGAGCATAAGCTGGGCTCGGCACAGGGTCTTGACGAGGAGATCGTTCAGGGACTGCGTGATAACTTCAACGGCGAGTGCAGCGAGGTAGGTATGTATCTTGCTATGGCGAGAGTTGCTTACAGAGAGGGCTACCCCGAGGTCGGTATGTACTACGAGAAGGCTGCTTTTGAAGAGGCTGAACACGCTGCAAAGTTCGCAGAGCTGCTCGGTGAGGTAGTTACACCGTCTACAAAGAAGAACCTTGAGCTGCGCTATATGGCTGAAAACGGCGCTTGCGAGGGCAAGATGAAGATCGCTAAAAAGGCTAAGGAGCTTGGCTACGATGCTATCCACGATACAGTTCACGAGATGGCTAAAGACGAGGCAAGACACGGCTGCGCTTTCAAGGGTCTGCTGGACAGATACTTTAAGTAATCAAACCGATACATGATAATCAAAACCACCCGTTAAACGGGTGGTTTGCGAAAGCCCTATAAGGGCTTAATACGGACACTACCCCTCAAGGGGTCGGGAATAGTCTGCCAACCGCATTTCATTCCCGTGCCACCCCTTAAGG
>Ga0256404_1004681_pt1 | contig 25404 bp, 22 predicted proteins | sample RumenRJG_01DNA_FD_185990 | JGI IMG/M metagenome (GOLD analysis project Ga0256404, IMG submission 185990) | Bovine rumen microbial communities from Lethbridge, Alberta, Canada - RJG_01 | ecosystem: Host-associated > Mammals > Digestive system > Stomach > Rumen | place: Canada: Alberta | collected...
TGGTGGTCATGGGGCTGGAGAAGATCACCTTCGGCTGGTACATGCGTCACATCTCTTGGATTGCCTTCGTGGGCTATATTGCCGGCATCCTGTGCTATTGGGTAGAGAAGACATACATCTATCTTTGTTTGTTTGCGTAGCGTATCTTCTCCAGCATCTGCGCCGACCATTCTTCGGATCCGGGCAGTTGGTAGCGGCAGTTGCCTGTGGCTGAGGGGGTGAAGATGGTCTCGGCCTTGTCGGTGAGGGTCACATTGCCACGTTTGGAGAGCGAGAACAGGGCATCGCCCTCCACGGCCTGTATGACGGGCATTACATCCCACATACGCTGTCCCGTGTTGCAGTTGCACTGCATATAGACCTGCTTGATGGGGTGTGCATTGGTCCACGAGACATCGGCTATGACCTGTTCAGGCGTATATTCCACGTCCTGTCCTGCTTCCATCGGCGAGAACACCATATCGACATCCTGCGGCCAGTTCTGGAAGAAGGTCTTGGCAAACGTGATGCCCTGGGCGAAGTTGAAATCGGGTTCCACGGCCTTGCCGAACACGCCGCCCTGAAGATAGATACATTTCACCTTGCGACGCACCAATTCTACGCCTGAGAGCGATGAATACTCGTCAGCCCCAGATGCCAGCAACTGTGCCAGACAGGCGATGAAGCCCACGCTCACGATGCTCACCGAGTGGTCGAGTTGCGCGGCCAGCAGTCGTCGGTAAAGCCGCCAACCGTCGGGCAACGACGAATAGTCGGCTATGGACCGACTGAACATCGGCTGCCCCTTGCCATCCTTCGTGTCTGCTACGTGAGCATAGTCTATCCACACTTTCGGCTTCTTGATGCCATCGCGGATAAGGCCGACGGGCACGTCGCCATGACCGAAATACGTGTTCATCACGTCGGCAAAAGCTGCATTCCGTTCGCCCTCTCTGTCAACCATTACGCCGAGCAGTCGGCAACGCCCCTCGTCCTCGTAGCGATAGAGCATCTCCAAGGCAAATAGGTCGTCGGTCGATGAGCCGATATCAGTGTCGTATATGACAAGCGGCACGCCCTCATACTCGTCCTGCTGCCCAGCAGGGGCATTGTCTTTGGAGCAGGAGGTAAGTACGCTTGCGCCGCTGATAAGGATGGCGACGAGCATCCAATACATAATCTTTTTCATTTTGATTATATGATCAGTTTCACACGGAAGCCCCGCTTGGTGGGTTCCTCTATTACCTGTTTGCACTGACCAGAGAGCGCGTTACGCTGTACATCAGTCAGTGGCGTATCAGTCATCTTTTCCACCATGAAGTCGAGGGCGGTGATGCCCGACTGTTCGCTGTGAGTGATGCGGACGGTGATGGGGCGGTACTGGGCCATCACGTCGTCGAGCATCTTGTCCGTCAGCCGCTCTGCTTTCTCCAGTTTATCGGCAATGCCGTACTTGTGGCAGAAGGCGCCCATGGCTGAGTGCATGCCCAGGAAGTCGAAGTCGGGGTTATCGATCTCGAACACCTCCTTGCGGATGCGCTGTATAAAGGCTTTTGTGGCGCTGTGCACCGGATTCTCGAAGATTACCTCCGGTGAGCCGTCCTCATGGATATAGCCGTCGTACATGAAAAAGATGCGCGTCGATACGTCGTGGGCGAACTTCATCTCGTGGGTGACGATGAGCATGGTCATGCCCTCCTTGGCCAGCTGGCGGATGACGCTGAGCACCTCGCCCACCATCGTCGGGTCGAGGGCCGATGTAGGTTCGTCGAAGAGGATGACATCGGGCTTCATGGCCAGGGCTCGGGCGATGGCCACACGTTGTTTCTGGCCACCGGAGAGACTCGACGGATAGACGTCGGCCTTCTCCGCCAGTCCCACTTTGCGCAGCAGTGCCAGTCCCTCCTCGCGTGTCGTCTCTTCAGACTCATGTCGCAGCTGGCAGGGGGCATAGATGACGTTCTCCAGCACAGTCTTATGCTCGAAGAGGTTGAACGACTGGAACACCATGCCCATTTTCTGGCGCAGCCTATTGACGGGATAGCCCTTAGTGAGGATATCCTCTCCATCGACGATGATACTGCCGCTGGTAGGCTGCTCCAGCAGGTTTAGACAGCGCAGGAATGTACTCTTACCTGTACCAGAAGGTCCGATGATGGAGATGACCTCGCCGCGATGCACTTCAGTATTGATGTCGCGCAAGACGTCGAGATTGCCATAGCTTTTCTTCAGGTGCGAGATGCGGAGGAGGTCGGATGTCCGAGAACTGTTGTCTGGCGTAAGAGGTTTCGGGCAAGTGCCGTGCTGATGGCGTATAAAGAGCCATGCACCGCCGCCTATTATGATCATAAGGAGAGCTACAGCCCACATCCATTGGATTTCCTCATTCTCTATGGTGGTCGGCTGAATGGGGTTGCTGAGTATGGCAGCCTCGCCCTTTCGTGTCATCAGCACGATGTGTGAATCGAGATAGCCGTCGGAAAAGAGCACCTGTTTCTGTCGCTCTTCGGTGATGCTGATAGCCCCCATGGCCATATCGGCCTTGCCCGTCTGCACGGCAGGAATTTGCGCGGCGAAGTCCATAATGAGGTACTCCAGTTGCCAGTTACGCCGGTTAGCCCATTCCGTCAGCAGTTCCGGCTCCAGACCTGACGGCTTTCCGTAATTAATGAAATTGAACGGAGGCATGGCCGGATAGGTGGCTATGCGCAGGATGCGCCCTGTTCCGCGTTGTTGAGGAATGTCCATGGCTGCGGGGTCGTCGGCATTGCTCCAGCGATCCATAATCTGCTGGTAGGTGCCGTCACTGCGTATTTCGGCCAGGAAACTGTTGAAGTCCTGCTGCAGTTCGGTATTATCCAGACGGTAACAGGCTCCTAACGGAATCGGTGGAAGTCCTGCACCCACAGAATCCACCTTTTCAAGCAACTCCTTGTTGAACATCAGCGTCAGACTTTCACCGCCTGCCGCATCTACCTTGCCGTTCTCTAAGGCTGCCAGCAGGTCGGTCTGACTGGTCATGCGTAGAATGTTGGCATCGGGAGCCATGTCGGTGACAGCAATGTCCTGTATGCTGCCGATAATCACTGCCACATTCTTGCCGTTAAGCGCCTGGAAGACAGACGGAACGCTTGACTGGTCCGCAACATCTGCAGCAGTGTCTGTATCAGTGGCCGTCAGCATCGTTGATATGTAACCCATCATGCCAGACAATGTCAGTATCATAGCAGCAACGATAGCCTTCGTGCGCTTTTGCTGAACGAGGCTCTGGAGCATCATCCCGATGAGCCATGCCATGAGGAAATAGATGATGGCCGTCACAATGAGCGGAAAGAAGGCGTCGAATGTGCGCGAACGTATCAGGTCGGAGGCTCGTGTCATGTCGGCCACAGCGATGTAGCCAACGATGCTCGTGCCCTTCAGCAGACTCACCACCTCGCCCTGATAGACGGGCATCACCGCCTTGACCACCTGTGGCAGCACAATCTTAAAGAATGTCTGCCGCTGCGTGAAACCTAAGGCCAGTCCCGCCTCGGTTTGCCCGCGGTCAATGCTCTGAATGGTGGTTCTCAGCATTTCGCTGATGTAGGCCGACGTATTCATGGCGAAGGTAACAATAGCCACCATGACGCCCGTAGCATCCAGCGGAGCCATCACCACATAGTACATCAGCATGAGCAGCACCAGCACGGGTGTGCCTCGCATCAGCTCTATATACACCTTGGCCACTTGCTGTAGCCACGTCCGGCGGCTCATGCGCATCCAGCAAACCAGTCCGCCCAGCAGCGTACCCAACAGCGCGGCGCAAAGCGTGATAAGCAGCGTCACCTGCAAACCATTGAGAATCATCCTATAGCGATCCTCGGCTATCAGATTGTTAGTGAAACTCTCCGTTATGGAACTTATCCATTCTATTATATTACCCATCTCTAAATCCTAATTATTCTTATTTTATTCTGCAAAGATAGCGATTTTACGCTGATAATTGGTAATTTTGCAACAAAAGTTGCGAAAATGGGCTGCATCTCAGCAAAAGCAAGCTTTTTGCATTCGATTTGCACCATCTTTGTCACCATATTTAAATGTATTTATGCAAAAAAGAATTTAAAAACAAATCTTTGATAAGCAACAATTAAGGATTCCATGACGCTGACCTACATCTTCCATAGTGGTTTTGTGCTCGAAACGGAGCAGTCCATCCTGGTATTCGACTACTGGCTTGATCCCAGTGGTGTGATGGATGGCATGCTGCGGAGCGAGAAGCCCATGTATGTCTTCTCAAGCCACTTCCACGAAGATCATTTTACGAAGGATATCTTTGAGTGGAAGAAGCTGCGTGAAGGTATCACCTACATTCTCTCCAAGGACATCTACAAACATCGGAGAGCCGGCAAGGAGGATGCTGACGTGTGGTTGGCCAAAGGTGGTATATGGTCTGACGATACGATATCCGTATGGGCGTTAGGCAGTACAGACAGCGGCGTGTCGTGGATTGTTGAGACTGAGGGGCATCGTATCTTCCATGCGGGCGACCTGAACAATTGGTATGCCAAGTTCCTGACGGACGACAATCCTGATCAGGAGCGTTACAGCTTTGAGATGGAAGAGACGTTCAATCCGATAGCTCACGAGAAGCAATTCCTTGGCGAATTGAAGGACATCCGCAAGGTCGCCGATAGTTTCGATGTGGTGATGTTTCCCATAGATGGACGTGTCGGCAACGGCTATACCCTTGGTGGCCGTCAGTTCATCGAGCGGTTCAAGGTCGGCCTGTTTGTCCCCATGCACTTCACCACAGGCTTCGAACCGAACGAGCAGCGAGAGCAGAGCCGAACTTGTTCGAACTATGCCGAGTCGCGAGAGAGGAAGAGCGGAGCTCAATCCGCCTGGCGTTTCCAAAAGTTTGCAGATGAAAAGCGTGTTCCTTTCTGGGCTATCAGCAAGGAGGGAGAAACCATTGAGATTTGAAAATGATGACAGTGGGGTTATTTAATTGAATATCTTTGCACGAGTAATGAAAATAATAGTAGCAATTGATTCGTTCAAGGGTTGCCTGACCTCCGCAGAGGCTAATCAGGCTGCTATGGAGGGTGTCATGTGCAGTTGTCCGGAAGTAGAAGTCATTCAGATACCTGTCAGCGATGGCGGAGAAGGGTTTATGGATGCCTTTCACGCAGCTATCGGAGGCGAGGTGGTTGAAGTAGGGGTGAGAGACCCGCTGATGCGCCGCATTACGGCCAAGTATCTGATGCAGGACACCCTGGCAGTGATAGAAATAGCGCAGGCAAGTGGACTCACCCTGCTTTCAGAGGATGAGCGAAATCCGATGGTGGCCACCAGCTATGGCACGGGTCAGATGGTGGCTGATGCCGTCAGGAGGGGTGCAACGCATGTCATCGTCGGACTTGGCGGCAGTGCTACGAGCGATTCTGGCATCGGAATGACACGTGCCCTCATCGACGCTTTTGCCAAATATGGCACATGGGACGACATCGTACAGTTGAAAAATGTCCGTTTCACCATTGCCTCAGATGTCAGAAACCCGCTTTGTGGCAGTAACGGTGCTGCCCATGTGTTTGCAAAGCAGAAAGGTGCCACCCTAGAAATGATAGAAGTCCTGGATGAGCGCGCTCGAAAGTTTGCTGAGGTCTCAGCCAGACATTTCGGTCATGACTGCTCCAGGATGGAAGCTGCTGGGGCAGCAGGTGGGCTGGGGTATGCCTTTTTGCAATATCTGAATGCCGACTGCAAGCCAGGCATCCAACTGTTGCTTGACACCATTGGTTTCAGCCAATTGGTCAAGGAAGCCTGCCTTGTTATCACTGGTGAAGGTTCTGCCGACCGTCAGACACTGATGGGGAAGCTCCCCATGGGCATTCTGAAGCAATCGGGCGATGTGCCTGTATGTTTGATAGCAGGAAAGATTACGGACAGGGGACTCCTGCTTCAGGCAGGTTTTGCCCATGCGGAATGTATTAACCCTCCTGGCATTCCTCTCGAAGAAGCCATGCAGAAGGATGTGGCAAGACGAAACATCGCTGACACCGTCAGTCGCTTGGTGACCTATATTAAGTAATGATGGCGACCATTATCCATAATCAAGCATCGCTGCATGGCTGACACCCTGTTGCAGGGCGCTGTCGGTGAGTAACATCAGCTTTGGCAGCTACCTTTATTCATTGGTAGCCAATTAAAATCCGCAACCTCTTGTGGGGAGATTGCGGATGCGGAGAGTTTAACAAGTCTGTGTTCAGAATGCTATTGGGCCGTGACCCATGCAACTCGTAGTTCCGAGGGCAGTCAGGGCTGCCGTGAGGATTGACACAATCAGCTGAATAACGGTCTTCCAAGTCTGCTTCTTCATAGATTAAATATTTAAAATTAAATTCAGTTTTTTTGGTACGGATGGCCACGGATGGCCACTGTTTTTTGCCTTAAAAAATTCCGTGTATTCCGTGTCCATCCGTGCCTAAAATTACCTTTCGTCCGTACCATCGACGATGCTACCGCTGTCACCGCCCTGGTTGCCGCCGCCGGTGTTGTCGTTCCCGTTCCCGTTCCCGTTATCGTTAGGGTTAACGTTATCGTTAGAATCATCCTCCACGTCGCCGCTGTCATCACTGGTCACGCGCTTCACCTCCTTACCGGTGCGGTCGTAGCAAGTAATCTGGATTGCCGTGTTGGCCAGTTCCTCCTTCAGGTCGCTGTTCGGAGTGAACACGATGCGGCGGCTCTTGATGAGTCCGGACTTCACGTCCTCCACCTTCTCCACGGCCTTCGAGCGCAATCCGAAGCGCATGGTACCCAGTCCGGGCAGTGCCACGCTATGACCTTCCGTTGCCCACGCCTTGATCACCTCACCAGCAGCATCCCAGCAAGCCTGCATCACACCCTGACTCACGCCCGAGCGGAGAGCAGCCTCCTTGATGACCTTCTTCTGTGCCAGCGCCATGTACAGCTCAGGCTGCATCACGTAGCGCCATACACCGGGATCGTTCTCATTCTTGTTAAATTTCAGTAGTTTCTCTACTGCTTTCACTTTCATTGCCATAGTTTAAATCTCCTTTTGTTTTGAATAGTTGATAATAAGATAATGTAAATAAATTTATAAGTTTCCTGTTTGGAGCTCGCTCGCTCCGTTTTTCCTCCGTGAGCCTTCCGTTTTTACTGCCTGGGCAGGGCGTAAATTTTCGCAGGCCTGAACGCAAATTCTGCCTCGCCTGGCAGCTCCCTTCCGTCTCACTTCCGACAATGCAAATGTACGAATATTTCATGGTCTTTACAAATTTTTCGCCCCAAAAACGCTGTTTTTTCACCCTATTTCGCTCCCAATTTTGCAGAGAAATTACCTCATTGTCATACGGGATGGGAAATGTTATTTGTTATTTGTTACTTTTTGCTGATTTTCAAAAACGCAAAGGACAACTTCTATCTATATAATATAATTTTAATTATATTATATAGATAGATATAATTATATACTTTGTTCTTCCTATTCTTCTTTTTAGTCATCAACTTCTACCAATACTCATTTTCCACTAAAATATGAGCAAAAAGTAACAAGTAACAAGTAACAAAGTAACTATTTTTTTTAAGAAAGATGCTGTATCTTTGTAACGTATAAAAACCAAAACAGATAATATGGCTAAAAAGAACCTTTTTAGATGCCTTTTTTGTCTAAAGAGGTCTATTTTTGACCTTAATCAAGACTTTATACGACGAATTAACAATTATTTGCGTTTTTTTTTTTTTGTTCACGCTTTTTGTCGTATCTTTGCCCACAATATATAAAAATCTAGAGAGCAAAAAAGCGTGATGCGATACTTTATATATTCTCTGCGGATGCGTAATATCCTGTTGCTGCTCGTGCTGATAGCAGGCCGTGTTCAGGCACAGGATATAACGTTACGCACCAATGTGCTCTACGATCTCGTCGTGGCGCCGTCTGTAGGTGTGGAGGTAGGTGTCACACCGCGCATTACCATTGTGGGCAATGGTGCCTACAACTGGATTGGAGCCTCGATATGGGGCGACCGCGTCCATGTTGCCTCAATTGATGTGGAAGGCCGCTATTGGTTGAACGCGGCCCTTAATAGCGATTACACCAAGACCACTCGTTGTGGCCACCATGTAGGTGCCTATGTGGGCTACTATCGCTACGACATGCTCTTTAATGGCTCCGGCCAGCAGGCGAAGGCCAACTTCGGTTTGGGCGTCAGCTACGGCTACAGCCTTCCTGTGAGTCCGACCCTCAACCTCGACTTCACCATTGGTCTGGGCTATGTGGGTGGTGAGTATAAGAAATATGAGGTCAGCGACGATGAGCTGCGCCATAATGTTTGGACGTCCGACAAGATCCGTCATTACTTCGGCCCTTCCAAGGCTGAGGTGGCGCTGGTTTGGCGGCCGTGGAAGAAATAAGAAGAAATAATATAAATAGGTACGCGTAAGGTCATGATTAGAAGAGGTCTCTGTCACAGCATGTTGTTCGTCGGGTTTATTGTCCTGACGCTCATGGCCTGTGAACCTCGCGAACTGTGTTATGACCACACCCGTTGCGCGCAAGCCTCCGTGCAGGTGGTTTTCGACTGGCAGAAGGCCCCTGCTGCGCAGCCGTCAGGCATGACCGTGCTGTTCTACGACCTAGACAACCCGTCGAACGAACCTATTCGATACGATCTCCCCGGCATGGAGGGAGGAACGGTGCAAATAGCTTTTGGCCGCTATCAAGTCGTGGCCTACAACTATGACACGGAGACAATCCTCTATAATGGTTTGGCCTCGTCAGAGACTTTAGAGGCTTATACTCGTCACTCATCATTGGAAGAAGAAACGCGAATGGCGCCCACACGTAATGCAATGCCGCGTGCTCCCCAGACAGAGCATGAACCTGTCATCCTGGAGCCCGACCCGTTATGGTGTGGTGTCAGTGGACTGACGGTGACTTCAGCTGAAAATGTACAACGTGTGGTGTTACAACCAGTCTCACGTTATCGCGAAGTCACGCTGACCATTCGTAATGTACCCAATCTGCAATATACTAGTCAGTTCGGCGGTGCTTTGTCAGGCTTGGCTGCCTCTGTCTTAATGGTCTCTGGTCAGGTAAATGACGAATGCGTTACGGAGGCCTTCCCTGTGACTGATGTCGATGCCTCCACGCTACAGATGCAGATTCGTATCTTTGGCCACTGCCCACGAATTATGGAGGGCATTGTCAACAAGCATCTGCTGACCATTTATGCCATTCTGGCCGACGGCTCGAAATGGTACTATACGCAGGACATCACTCAACAATTGCATGATGCCCTGGATTCTTCTGATGACGTCCATGTCTTCATTGAATTGGATGGCTTGCCTCTTCCGAAACCCATTGTCAATGGCTCAGGCTTCCAGCCGATCATCGATGGCTGGCAGAGTATAGAGATCTATCTTGGTATGTAACGAAACAAAATAACATCGAAAACAATTTTTTTATTATTAATTAAAACCTTTAAGGCTTATGAAAAAGTATTTATTAATTATGGCAGTGGCAGCCCTCGCGCTGACTTCCTGCAGCTCTGACGAGACAATAGCGGTCAACCAGAGCGATTCTATTAACTTTCGCTCATTGACAAACAATTTGACGCGTGCTGCTGATATTGAATCAGCAAATGATCTGAAAAGTTTCAATGTTTTTGCCCAAAAAAGTGATGATAACAGTGATTATATCGGTACATCTTCTACTGGCTCTTCAGAATCATTTGTAAGTAATGGATCAGGTACGTATACCTCTGCCAGTAAGCATTATTGGCCTGCAAGCGGTAACCTTGATTTTTATGCATGGAGTGCCAATAGTACTGCAAATGGTAATAAGGAAACAAGTGTTACCGCTGCTGCTTATAATATTTATGACGTGACAGTACCTTTTACAGCTGCCGACCAGCCCGACTTTATCTATGCATCTAATTTTGGTCAAGCAAAAGTAACCCCTGTGGCACTTACATTCAACCACTATGAGTCGAGAATTGTCCTAAAGGTGAAGAATACAGCCTCTAATCTGAATTTTGTAGTTACAGGTTGGAAGATTGTATATCCGGACAATGCGGGCACGATTACTTTCTCTGGTTTTTCAACAGGGACTACACGTACTGCCACATGGTCTGCTAATACTATTCAGAGTGTTGATAATGAATTTGTCTCTATGGTCACGTCAACCAATATCGCAGCTAACACTACAACTGCTGCTCAATTGGGAACTGGTCCACAGCAGATGATCATGATACCGCAAGAGACGGTTGGATCGACACCGCCTGCTTTGGCTTATCTCGGAACAGGTGGAACCTATAAGTTGAATCGTGCTTACATAGCCATTGAATACTCTGCTACTGGCAGTAATACGATCACATCAGGATGGAGATGTTGGCCTCTTCCTGCTAACACTACTTGGGAGCAGGGAAAGCAATATACCTATATCATTGACATCGCCGATGGTGGCTACAAAGAATTGGATCCTAATGATGGCAGCACTGATCCTGAGCCCGAATTGGCTAACTCTCTGATTCAGTTTGCTAGCATCACCGTTACAGACTGGATTACAGACCTGAACGGTAATTCTACTGACGATGATGACATTGAAGCAGGTATGTAATCTATTTATAAGCCAGGCGGGGTTCGACTCCCCACTTGGCTACTATGGCACTTAGTAAAAAGTGCATACATAACATAAATAGCGAGATGAAACAAACGAAATCTCATATTCTGTTACTTCTTCTGTTAGCAGCCGGGCTGCTGGCAGGATGCACTGCTGATGACGTTCAACAGGACGGCAGCGAGATACGCTTCAAGGTGACAGAATGGCAGTCGATGTCAGATACTCGTGCCACTACCCAGCAAGAAGGAACTCTGACAAGTGGAAGCTTCAATGTGGATGCTTTTATCGGCACGACCGACTCAAAATATATTGATGATCAGTCGGTTACATACACATCGGGTCAGTGGGTTTTAGCTCATAAATACCTCTGGCCGGCATCAGACGACCTCACTTTCGTGGCCTATATGCCAACAGCGCTGCCAGGCAACACCTTCATAACGAAGGCTAGTCCTGCGTATAATTATACTGATGGTCCCTCGTTTGTATGCACCAATCTTCCCATGTCCAACGCAGGCCAATATACACTCAAGGAGTTTGTCTATGCTGTAGCCAAAGACCAGAACAAGGCTACGCAAGGGGCAACGGGCGTTGCACTGACTTTCCATCACACGATGGCCAAACTAAATTTGTTTGTGATGAAGCCTCACCGTAAGGTGACCATCAACAAGATAACATTTAAAAACCTCTACAATTACGGAACCTATGTGCATAACACCCGCGTATGGACCCCAACAGGCAGCCCGACGAATTTGGTGATAACACCTGACCCTATTTCGGATCTTGATGCCAATGCCACAGAACTGACAACTATCAGTAACCCGCTACTGATGATGCCACAAAGCTTCACGGCCGCCAACCAGATAGAAGTGAAACTGCAATATTGGAAGACTGATGGTTCCGGCAAGGAGGAAGAATTGACCATTACCTTCAATAATCCCATCTCAGAGTGGGAGATAGGTAAGTCATACAACTATACCCTTAACCTCAGCGAAAGCCATAATATCCGCTTTGGTGTGTTGGTAACCAACTGGGATGAAGACGGTGTGGCTGATGCCACAAACTTTACCTACGATGCTGACTTCATTGTCAGTGTCGACAATTGGGATCAGGACGGCGTGGCTGATGCTGTGACGTTCAGCTACGATGCCGACTTTATGCTGAAGGTGGATGACTGGGAGGATGACGGAACGGATAATCTTGATCTATAACAACAAATGATATACGATAGAAAAGGAAAGAAGATAATTGAGATGAAAAGGGTGTTCAGTTTGATAGCAATAGTCCTGTTGTTGGTGGCCTGTTCGGAGGATGTTACCAGCAACCGTCATGATGGCGACAAACGATTTATCTCCTTTGGCGTGATGGAAGGTGATGCTGTCAGCGTGACGGTAGAGGACATTAACACACGCTCGTCTGAACATAAGATTTCTGACGTGACAGAGACAGTGGTAGAGACAGAAACTGACTTCCCGATTTCTGAACAGCTTTGTCTGACCATCACTGACGAACCTCGCATCCGCAAAGGCCAGATAACTCGTGGCTCGCTTCAAAACACGGTCAATACGCGCTCACTGGTATTCGGCGTGACAGAGTTTGTAAAGGACCAGACTACTGCTCCCGTTTTCTCCAATTCAGTGCCGATGGCGCAAAACACGACACTTGACGGAGACCGTGAATTGTTTATGGCTGATGAAACTTGGCAGGATGATGCATACGGTGGGCAACAATATGATTTCTATGCCTATGCCCCTCAAGTAAGTGCCGTCGGACAAAGAGGTATTACCCTGAGTAATGATAATCGTACTATAACCTACAATGCAGCAAACGTTGATGTGGGTGATCAGCCCGACCTGATGACTGCCAGGAAGGCTACTTCTGCGTATGTCGGCATCGTCCCTTTGACTTTCCAGCATCGTCTGTGTGCCATACAGATAAAAACCGCCGGTACTTGGGCTGCAGGCTATCATGTGTCTGCAGTCAAGTTCTTGAATGTCATCTCTTCAGGAACTTTCGATATTGATACGGATAAGGATGCTGCTTGGTTCAGCAAAGGTGCCGCTGGGGTTTATGAGGTTTCTGGATTTACGCAGGCCGATGCTACCAATACAGTGGTCACTGGTCCTGATGATAAATGGCTGATGATGGTGCCCCAGACTTTGAGTAGTGCCAAAATCAGTGTTACGCTGACAGATGGCTCGTCAAATTCTTATACAGTTGTAGCGCCTATCAGTGCCTATACCTGGACAGCTGGTCATATGGTAACCTATACCATAAGTCCGGCTTCTATTGCATCTATGACGGTAAATAGTCCTTCAGCAGGATCTCCCGCTACTTATGCGACGTCCGATCAATTCGGCCTCTTTGTGCTGGATAGGGACAATAAAATTTTAATCAGTAACCTGCCCGTCAGTCCTACTGCCGGCGATCCGGCAGCTTCTCGTACGCTCAACATTCCTTCAACGATATTCAAGTCCAAGCAGTATAAATACTTCTTGATGTATCCCTACATGAATGATTTGGAAACGCTTGTAAACATATCAAACGCAACAAATTATGATAATTATTATAAAAAGGGTATAACTGCGACAGGTCGGACTACTGATGCTGATACGTTTTTTGCGGATGTAATATCTAATTGGTCTACAGGAAATTTACAGATAGCATCACTGTCAGGTGATCACTTCGATATGGTACAAAAAAATCCTTGAGCTTTATTATAAAACAAAAAAGATGAAATTCGACAAAAGATTAATAAAGATGAAGAAACTGTTCACACTTATAGCAGCAGCCTCCTTGATGGCAGCATGTTCAGAAGAGGTTGCCACCAACCGTTCTGAAGGTGATAAGCAATATATTTCCTTTAGCGTGTCGGATACACAAAGTTCTTCGACACGAGCGTTTGTTGCACCATGGTATAATGAGCAAACGGAAATACCCGATGCAGAGAAATGTGTTGTTGCGGTGGATACAGATCTTCCGACGGAATATCCGCTATGTCTGACCATCACTGACGAACCTTTTATCCATCGCACTGAAAGCAATCTGACCCGTGGTGTGATTCTGAACAGTGGAGATGCAGCGATTTTGGAATTTGGTGTGACAGAATATAAGAAGGATGGCAATACACCATACTTTTCAAATACCAAACCTGCATATCAAAATGTAACGCTTGATGGCGGGAGAGCACTTTTTAAGGCTAACGAATTTTGGGAGTATGATTCATACGACGGCATAGAATACGATTTCTATGCCTATGCTCCACATGTGAGTAGTTCAGGACAATCTGGTATTACCCTGAGTAGCGATAACCGCACTATAACCTACGATGCAATGGGTATTAGCGTGGGTAACCAGCCGGATTTGATGACTGCCAGAAAGTGGACATCATCGTATGTCGGAGCCATACCTTTGAATTTCCAGCATCGCCTGTGTGCCATACAGATTAAAACCGCTGGTGCTTGGGCTTCAGGCATTCATGTGTCTGCGGTCAAGTTCTTGAACGTCATCTCTTCAGGAACTTTCAATATTGATACAGATAAGGATGCAGATTGGGACAGCAAAGGCGCAGCTGGTGATTATGTGGTTTCAGGGTTTAATGAGGCTGATGCTACCAATACAGTGGTCACTGGCCCTGCAGATAAATGGCTGATGATGGTGCCTCAGACACTGAGCGGTGCCAAACTCAGCATCACATTGACAGATGGCTCGTCAAATTCAACTATTCTAACAGCCCCAATTAATTCAACAGCCTGGTCAGCAGGCCACACGGTGACCTATACCATTAGTCCTGAGGCCATATCTGAGATAACGGTTAACTATCCGACAGGTTCTGCTCGAAGTTGGAACGATGGCAGCGATCCCGTAACGGGCCCTATTTCCACTTATGCAACAACAGACCAATTTGGACTCTTTGTGCTTGACAAGGATAATAAAATTCTTATTAGTAATCAGTTGGTAACCCCAACGGCAGGTGATGCAGCGGCTTCACGTATACTTGACATTTCATTCTTTAAGTCAAAGCAGTACAGGTACTTCTTGATGTATCCTTATAAGGATAATGCGACTTTACAATCGATAGTAGGCTCGGACAATTATAATAATTACTATAAAGAGGGCGCGACTGGCAGATCGGCTAGTGCAGATGCGTTTTTCGCAGAAGTAATTTCTAATTGGTCTCCAGTGAATGACCAAAGTGCTGAAGCCACCTTTAAATCGCAAGACCTGCAGATTGCAAAACTGTCAGGTGACCACTTTGATATGGTACATAAGATGGGATTGCTGGCATGTACGCTTCCTGACGGAATCATAACCGACGATGTAATTACCTATAACGGCAACCAGTATGATGGTACTGCTGAAGGAGAAAAATGGCCAAAGATTGACAGCAAGTGTACTACCATGACTTGGAATGCTTCGACGATATTTACATCAAGTACGGATACACCTTATAATACTGGTTCTGTACTCTACTATGTTGCTAAACCAACGAATGCAGCTATTGCATTCTCTACCACAGAAGACGCTAATCATTATTCGTGGTCAGTAAGCGGTGCATCTACTACTGTCAGTACTGCCAATGCCTACAAAACCTTCACTATTACAGCACCAGACTTATCCAGTTATTATAATAAGAAAGTATGGGAGTTTAGTTATTCCGGAGCAGGGAAACAATGGAAGGCACCATTTGCTGGTACCTTTAGGTTGGAGTGTTGGGGTGCAGGAAACAGTGCTGGTTATACAGCCTATGGATGTGGGGGAGGAGGATATGTTGCAGGAAATCTTTCTTTGGATTTAAACATGGACCTGTATGTTTTTGTTGGACAAACAACCTTTGACCCTGCAACTTCATATGCATTTAATGGAGGAGGATATTCTACTTGTTTATATGGAAGTTCAGGTCCATCTGGATGTGGTGCAACTGATATCAGAACGACCTATAATAGTAATTGGAGAGATGCGGCTTCATTGAGATCAAGGATAATAGTAGCAGGTGGAGCCGGAGCTGGTGGCGAACTGCGTAGCAATTCTGGTTCTGCTGGTGGGTTAGATGGCTATCAGGGAAGACATACCTCTGGTGTTAATTATGATGCACAAAGTGGCCAAGGTGGCCACCAAACATCTGGGGGGGCTGTACCAGCGTGGTATGGTGGAGCATCTACAAATGGAACAAAAGGTGAATTCGGATATGGAGGAATTGGTGGCAAAAGTGGAGGCTCTGGTGGCGGTAGTGGTGGCGGAGGCGGTTGGTATGGCGCCTCTGGAGCTTGTGGAGCTTATTCTGGATCATTTGCTGGAGGGGGAGGCTCATCATTTATCTCCGGACATCCGTATTGCAATGGTATAAACAGTTCAGGCACTCATCAGGGAGAAGGAAAATCTTCCAAGGTTCTCTATAATGGTACGGGCAATGAGCATACAATAACTTTAACTGACTGGTTAATGATTGATGGAGGCGGTTATAAATGGACTGGCAAAAATCATGGAAGTCAGCAACAGATGCCCAATCCAAATGGAGGTTATTACAGTCTTGGTACTGGTCATTCTGGCAATGGCTTTGCCCGAATAACCTATGTGAATGCGAACTAGCCTCAAGACACTGAGCAAAGTAGGGACGGTTCTTTTTGTGCAATTTCATTCCCGTCGTGTGACAGGCGGCGGGAATCAAATATAAAAAGGATCTTTGGCCTGACGGGATGTCGAGCATACGCTTCTCTGTGTCAGTAAGGTCATTGATTGAATGAAATTGATAATATCAGATATATGACAATCTTGATACAGATATTGATTGCCATAGTATTGGTGGCTTTGGTGGTGTGGCTGACATCTGTCTATTGGCAGGGTATCATCCACAAGCAGAACATGTCGGGCCATAACAAGACTGAGCCTCAAAGTCTGGAGCGGATGAAAGAACGGGCTGCCAGTCGGGAGCACAGGGGACTGGTACTTGTCTCACGCGGAACAGCGAGCGCCAACATGCTTGCATGATGGTTCGAGCCGTGACGAGATTCAACTTTTGTTAAAACTTTGTGCAAATAGAGTGATTTTTAGACATTTATTCCTACTTTTGCAACAAAAGTTCTTCTTTTAATGAAAAGCGAACAAGTTCGAGCGGCGAAAATGGGCTGCATCTCAGTAAAAAGCAAGCTTAATTCATTCGATTTGCACCATTTCTCTCGAGATGCCATCAGTGGTAAATACTTCTCGAAGCGTGGAAATCTTCATAGCATCACTACGGAATGGCCAGAGATATAAATGAAGTAACAAATCATCAGCACCCTCAGGGTGTGCTCATACCGAATTAATTAATAAAACAAGCAATGAAAAAGAAGTTATTATTGTGGACGATGGCTCTGATGTGGGGGCTGGTCTGTCCGGCAGTGGCTGGTAATGGAGCCAATGGTGAAGAAGATGAGGACCCGATGCAGGTCTTTGTTGGTAAGCAATACACCGATTTGCAGATGAAAGACCTTAATGGTCAGACGCATCGGCTAAGTGAGTATGTGGGTAAAGGAAAGTGGGTGTTGATAGATTTCTGGGCATCCTGGTGCGGCCCCTGTCGTGAAGAACTGCCTGAGTTGGTCAAGGTGTATCAGGCATACCATTCAAATGGTTTCGAGGTCGTAGGTATCTCGCTCGATGATGATGCGCAGGCCTGGCAGAAAGCTGTCAAGAAGATGAAATTGTCATGGCATCACCTCTCCGATTTGAAAGGCTGGGATTCAAAGGCTGTTGAAACCTATAAGGTGTTCGGCATTCCAACCAATCTGTTGGTGAATCCCAAAGGAAAGATTGTCGCAAGCAATATCGACATTGACAACTTGATAGATAAGCTCAACGAAGTGTTGGGTAATTAAATCGATTAAACAAAATTGACCAAAGAAGAACTCAAAGCCCGACCTGCAATTAGCAAGCCGGGCTTCTTTTCTATTGAATCTTCTGCCAAAGGTTAGTTCCGATCTTTGCGATGAGTCCTTCTTTCACCCAGCGACAGATGATGGTCTTCACCACAGGCGACTCGTTGTTGGCAAGACGCAAATTTACCAAGTCCCCCTTCGTGAACTCCTTGGGGAGTGCATCCAGATAGCGGATGTTGCCCATCGAAGCCTGAGGACTTATGGCGTTCTTGTGCAGGGCATCAATCTTGTCACCATAAATCTCCAGCTGGTAGTGGAAACAACGCTCGGCAAACCAGAGGGCGAACTTGATGGCGCGCTCCGTCTCCTGCCGGCCTTCCAGCAAGTAGGCAATGATGCCGGCTCGGAAACCGTTGAGGGCAGCACGTCGACGGAACACGTCGATAGGATAATAGAGTGTCTGCAGATACTCCTGACGCTTGCCTTCATCCCACTCCTCAATGGCCTTGTTGATGAGCGGCAAATCCACCTCGCCCTCCTCGTCCATCAGACAGAGACACTGGCGCTTCACTTTCTCCTCGTCTTCCTGACTCCACGCCTCGAACTGAGGCATCTTGGCACCCACCATATCAGGCAGAATAACGGGCGTTACTCGGCTCACCAGTCCGCTCTCGGCATCGGCGAAGAAAGCACGGCACTTGTTGGGCGTACCACACATCACCATATTGTAATAGAGGGTGACCTTTCCGGAGAACGAGTCCTTCGAGATGCGGTGCTGACCCCAGGGTTTGTTATCATAGGCCAGTCGGAACAGGTCGTTCTTTTCCGTCCAGGCACCACCCTTGTTGTTTTTCAGAACGGTCTCAATCTCAGGGGCATAGGTGAACAGATGCTTCCCTTTGGCATAGAGAGCTCGCTCCAGGAAGGCCGACACACCGATGTTGGGTTCGATGATGCGAATCTGAGCGCAGGGATTATCCACCTCCTGACCGTCTTTCTTGGCCAGCGAATACTCAATTTCCTTCTGCCATTCCACCTCGTCCTGCTTGATAATAGGATCCATCAGCAATTCGAACTCGTTGTCAACAAACGACTTACCAGTAGCCTGAGGAGCCTCGATATCAACGATGAAGCTGGGAGCGTTCAGTTTGCCGTCACGATAACGAGCACGGATGCCCGTGGCCAGTGTTCCCAGCATGGGCATTGCTGCCATTAGCGTTGCCTCCTTGAACTCCTCAGGAGCGTGGTCAGCCAAGTCCTGAAGAATGCCTGGAAGTTCGTTCTCTACAGGCGTTACGAGCAATGCTTCAGCATCTTCAACACCACTCTCTATGGCTGCACCCAACGACGAGAGCACCTCCTTCATCTGAGAGGGCATATCGGTAGGGCGCACACTGCTGACGGCACTCTTGATGGTCGCCACCACCTCGTGGTCTGACAATCCCCAATGGGGTAGGATGGCAAACAGTTTCTGCTCGTCGAAGTCGCAAATGAAACGCAGATAGCGGCTCATGGTGTAGAGCGCCGTATTACGCTCACCCTCGGCAGGTGCATCACCATAACCCAACTTCCACAGCAGGGCCTGCACAATTCTGTCGTAGGCAATGCCCTTGTAGGTCAAGCCCCCTAAGTTAGGGGGTTGGGGGTCTGAACATGCGTCAGAGCCATTTTCGTCTTTTTCAGTAAGAGGTGTTCCCTCGTTCAGACCCCTCCTGACCTCCCCTAACTTAGGGGAGGAAAACAGTTTCTTCTGCTCCTCTGTGAGAGGCTCGAAGACGATGGGGTTGAGCAACTTCACATACTGCTCGCTCACCATGAAACAGCAGCGGGCCAAGTCCGTCACATGCGAGTCGTAGCTGACACTCAGGCGACTCGCCAGTTTCTGGATGTCCTCTTCGATAGTAGAGCCTGGAGTGCGCCAAGCCCAGATGTGGGTGCCTCCGCCGGCACTCTCGGCAAAATAGACAATACGGAACTCCTCGATGAGGTTCTCGTCCTGCACTTTCTTCCAAAGCTGCTCCGTAAGTCCCTTCTCGTCAATGTCGAGGAAGTAGAGTCCAGAGGGTACGGCATCAGCAGCCTTACGCGTACCATTGTTAAAACACTCTGCAAGGGGAAGCCACACGGGCAGTTCCTTCTTGCGATCCAAATTCTTGTTCTGCTTCACGTCCTGAAGGATGTCCTCCACGTGATTCTCCGCCAGCAGTTGACGGTAAGCAGCCATGCTCGCCTTGCGAGGCTTGCCGCTAAATGATTTAGAGATACTAATCATAACGGCAGCAAAGGTCACAAGGGGTTTTGCACCTTCAAAGTGGGATGTTTTCTAGCAGTAGTGCAAATACACCAAGCTATTTTCGCTTGTTTGCTAACTGCTTGTATTTCTGGTAGATAGAATTGAATATTTTTCGCACATTTTCTTCTTCTTCGCCCATTCCTTCCTGAATATTCTTGCGGAAAGTGCCCACATACCGTTTCTCAGTCAGTTTTTCTGCCAAATCACTGTCGGAATGTGCGCCGAAGACTGCACTTTTTTTCATTTCTCCCACCAGATGGCAGAAGAAACGTGCAGTGAATAGGTTGTTGTGCGGACTCTTGCGTGTCACTTTCAGATGGGCAAAGATAATTCCATCGTTTATCAGCTCCTGCCACATCGCTTCGTAGTGAGGGAACCACGTAGCGGTGGTCAGGTCGTGGAGCTTCATGGCTGCTTCCAAGACGGCATCGCCCACCTGTTGCCGTTCGTCTTTCACCAGCTGCTCATCGCCATATTTCGCTGTCGGCTCCAGTTCTCTGGCTATCTCATAAAGCGTAGCCAGATGGAAGATGAAGTGGCGCAGGGCTTCGTCGTTCAGGTGAGCGTCGAGAAAAGCCTCATCGAAGGCCTTGCGTTCCGTGGTCCATTTCACAAACAGACCTCCAGGAATCTCGCCCAGCACACTACGCTCCTTGGTGCGTTCGGCTGTCATGATGTCCTTCCACGAACTGCTGTCGCTGACCACGCGGAGTGTCGCGCAATGCTCTTTCCAATATTCTCCCCACTTGTTGCTCTCACGCACCTGCCCGAGTACCTTGTTAAATAGCTGCGCCATCTTCTGGCTGTTGCTTCTGGTTTTTTGAAAAACACTGACCAGCAGACTGGGTAACAGCATGAGTGATAACAGCCAAATCAGCATCAGTTGCAGATTCTTGCACATCTGGCTGTCGAGTGCTTCCATTGCTTGTCGCATATCCTGAATCTGACTGGTGACTTCTTCCTGATCTTCTGTGTCGCTTTCTTTATTGATGTTCTGAATGGTTTGTGCCACCATCATCAAAGCCTCTGGTTTCAGATGCTGGGCACATACGCCGAAGATGTATTTCATGGGCGAGAACTGCTGTTGTATGGCCTCCTGCTGTTCTTTGGGCAATGCCTCGTGTTGTGCTATCATCTGGATAACCTGCTCGAAGAATGAAGCCTCTTGTTTGTTGGCAGGTGTTTTACCCAGCAGTTGTTCCATCAGCGTCACGACCGACTTTTGCATGCTGGGGGCTGATATGGTCTGACTGATACGGTCCAGGTATTCTGAGAACAGGAATGCCGTGGGTATCTTGTTTAGTTCCATCAGGGCCATCACGGCACGCTGCATACGCATCAGGGCAGCATAGATTTCTGCTTCTGCGCAGGTGTCCATACCGTTTGTTACTTCCTGTGCCAATGTATCCAGTCTTTGTGTGGCTACATCCCAATGATGGCACAGCTGGGCAGTCAGTTGCTCAGCGCGCTCGTCGTCAACAATTCTCTTTATTTCTGCTGTATTCATATCTTCTTTTCCGGTTACGGTTACAGCTGTAACCATGTAACCTTTTTGTCGTTATAATTAATACTTAATGATTGTAATTAATTGAATATGTGTATGTTATACAATATTTACGATCTTATTTCTATCTCTGCGGTTACATGGTTACAGTTGTAACCGTAACCGTTTTTTGGAGTCTCGGAGTGAAGTGTTAGGGATTGCTGGGAGAAGCATTAAGTCTTGCAGGGAGAAGCGCTAAGTCTTGCAGGGGAAAAGCCTAAGGATAACGGGGAGAACCTCCCGTCTAACCATCGTGCGCCTATACCCAAACGATTGTTCGCCTATACGCAAACGACTGTGCGCCTATACCCAATTTTAATCGCCTAAAATTATAGCGATGCTCCATAAATCCCTCAACCATCATACATCTTACATCATACTTCAGTATAGATATGCTCCTTGCCCCTCGGTGTCTTCAGCAGTTTGGGATTGTCACCCTTCGTCCACTCGTTCAGCAGTTTGCGGGCAGAGTAGAGGGTCAGTCCTGAATAGTAGGCGAACATGCCGGCAGTGATGTATCCATGATGCTTCTGGAGGCACTCGCGCATGATCTGCTCCAGCTTCTCTTTGTCGGCCAGAAGCTCCTGAGTGTCAGGATTCTGGTAGCGGCGGAATCCGTCGTGCCATTTCTTCATCTCTTCGTTCCACAACTTACCTGGATTATACTCCACACCATCGAGCCTGACATCACGGTCCTTCACCTCGTCAGGACTGGTCACCTGTCTCGTCAGCGACAACTTAGGCGCAAACGAGCCAATAGGCGTTTCAATGCGATAACCCTCGGCCAGAAAGCGACCTGCCACGCGGATAAAAGCATCGAAGGCACGGCTCAGCTCGCCATACCGCAATGCATTATAGAACTCACACTTCTCTTCCAGTTCCTTCATCGTCAGCTTCATGCCGCTCTTAGGGCGCACATACATCAGGTTACGTCCGTCGCTCCCTTTCACTGGCGTCGGATGCACCTCATACCACATTCCATGATTCTTTCTTGGCATATCTTCTCTTTTTTCCTACAAAGGTACGAATTTTTCTACACAAATTCAAAAAAAACACCTGACAATTTACCACATACATAGGAAATAGATTGTTGCCCTGTTTGTTTGAGATGGTCAAGATAAAGGGGCTCACCTTCAATGATGAGACTGCATTCAAAGGTGTCGCCTGCTTTCAGGCGAGTATTCTCTGATGCCGTTACGACAAAACGCTGATCGCCTAAGTATTTGACATCGCAGGTTCTGTCGGGCTGCCACGACGTTGACTTCCGATGTGCTCAGAATCTCCACATCAGTAAACGTCTGGCTGATGCCCTCGAACGAATCCAAGATATAGCCCGAAGCGGAAGAGTCGTAATGATGCGTCATTGCTGATATGTCTTTTTAAATCCATTTCCAGAACCACTCAGCCAGAGGTGATGGACAACTGAGCAACCCACTGTTTAACTGTAGATTAAGGAAAGAGAAGCGGATGCGGTGCAGAGGATGATATTTGTCGTTATACACACTCAGGCTCCTCCCGCTGATGCAGTTTTCGGCTTTCACCTCAATAGGAATAATCTCGTCCTTCCACTGAATCAGCAGTTCCAATTCTGCTTTGCTATCAGGCGACCAATAATTTGGCATTTGATTGTTCATCATCGGCATTAGCGATTGCAACACAGCATTCTCTGCCATAGCGCCCTTGAATTCTGTATAGTTGGAACTCGAATCCATGATGGTACTGGCAGGCAGATGAGCAAGCTGACGCAACAGGCCACAATCGCAGGCATATACCTTAAAGGCATCTGGCTCTTCATAGGCCTTCAACGGCATGCCTGGCTTGGAAACGTTGTTGATGCGATAAATCATGCCTGCATCTTCTAACCATAGCAACGAATCCTCATAATCTTTGGAGCGAGCCCCCGTCTTGATAACCTTGAATATGAACTTACGGTTCTCTTTACCCAACTGTGAAGGCAAGGAGTGCCAGATGGCACGAATACGTGGAATTTCACGTGGTTCTGCATACTTGGCAAAATCGAGTTCGTACAAATCCAAAATGCCTTGTAGGACATCGTCCACAGATTGCATTCCTTGATTGTTGAGCATGGCAACAACAGCTTCAGGCATTCCTCCGCATATCATGTAACGGCGATATTCCAATTTCAGTTTGTTCAATATAATCTCAGGGAGATGGGTGGGCGATTCTATTCCCTCCACATATTCAAATGTCTGTTCATCACTGACGCGCAGAAATTCCCGGAATGAGACAGGATACATTCTCATGACCCGAACCTTGCCTACGGGAACAGTCATCCTGCGCCTTTTGACAGCCACCCCAAGCAATGAACCCGCAGCAATGATATGATATTGCGGAGCTTCCTCACAGAAATATTTGAGACTATTCAGAGCCTCCTCACACTCCTGAATCTCATCAAAAATAAGCAATGTCTTCCCTGCTATCAATGGAACATCACAATACAGGGCCAGTTCCTTGATAATGCGCTCAGGACTTTTTGAAACTTGAAAGACAGATTTCAGTTCTGGCTGTCGGTCGAAATCGAATCTGGCATATTGTTCAAAGCACTCCTTGCCGAATGCTTCCATCACCCAGGTTTTCCCTATCTGACGAGCACCTTGTAACAGAATAGGCTTACGCTGTGGACTATCCTTCCACTGTTTAAAGTCTGCAATAATGTCTCTTCTTATATCCATACAAACACTTTTTACTGCCGATTTGTGTACGTTTATAACACTTTTCGGCACTTGTCGCTGCAAATATACGAATTATATAAAGAATATGCAAATAAAAAAGCGAAAATATTAAAAAGGAACAAAATGGAACAATCCCGTTTTGCTGAGTTGCGTAGTCAGGGGTCGGTTCCGCTGATCATACAGACGTAGTGGATAAATATTCTTAGGTTTAGAATCTTGTTTTCGCAGCGCAAGGGATGCGGTTAAATAAAGCCCCCTTGGAAATCTATACGCTGAACCATCTTTTGAACTCGTTTTAAGATATATTATAAACATTATTAATTTCGACGGCAAAAATTACGAAAAATCGGACAGAAATGGCTACCTTTGCAAAAGAATTTGCGAAAACAGGCTGCACCTCAGCAAAAGCAAGCTTTTTGCATTCGGTTTGCACTGTTTCTGTCCGATGATTTAAAAAAAGTTTAGTATGATAGACCAAATAATAGCCTACAACAAGACCTTCGTGGCCCAGAAAGGCTACGAGAAGTATCTGACCGATAAGTACCCTGACAAGAAGTTGGCGGTGCTCTCATGTATGGACACACGTCTGACCGAACTGCTCCCTGCAGCCCTTGGATTGAAGAACGGTGATGCTAAGATTATCAAGAACGCAGGAGGACTGGTGATATCGGCCTTTGACTCGGCTATGCGCAGCCTGATTGTAGCCATCTACGAGTTGGGCGTGGAGGAAATCATGGTGGTGGCCCACTCGCATTGCGGAGCCTGTCACATGAGTTTCAGCCACTTCCACCACGAGATGACAGCCCGTGGTGTGACGGACGAGACGCTCGACACGATTCAGAAGTGCGGCATTGACCTGCATCACTGGCTGGAAGGATTCAAGGACACACCAGAGTCTGTCCGCAAAACCGTTGAGACCATCAAGACCCACCCGCTGGTGCCCAAGGACATCGTGGTTCGCGGCTTCATCATTGATTCAGAGACAGGAGCATTGGAGGAAATTACAGAAGCTGTTAAACAATTAGAGAGTATGTTATGAAGGAACAGATCTTATCAGATAAGCAAAGACGGGCTAAGCGCATATATGGTACAGTAGGGATTGCGCTCACTGTGCTGTGTTTCATTTTGAGCTATTTCTACCGTCCTTACGCTTATTCTCATCACCTTAATGATTTCCATCTTGCCGATAGTTATACCAGTATCTTTGGCGTGCCGATTATCGTTTGCCTGACACAAGCATTCTTCCGCAAAGAAAGCGAGAAATGGAGCATCCCAAAGAACATAGTTTACGCTGTGCTTATGCTTTTCGTGTGGGAGGCCGTTGATGGTCTTCTTGCCAAAAGGATGGACTGGGTGGACATCATAGCAAGTGCCATTAGCGGATGCTATACTTATATCCTTATCTGCTTTTT
>Ga0256404_1004685_pt1 | contig 25387 bp, 24 predicted proteins | sample RumenRJG_01DNA_FD_185990 | JGI IMG/M metagenome (GOLD analysis project Ga0256404, IMG submission 185990) | Bovine rumen microbial communities from Lethbridge, Alberta, Canada - RJG_01 | ecosystem: Host-associated > Mammals > Digestive system > Stomach > Rumen | place: Canada: Alberta | collected...
GGATGACGATCTGTAATATTGAATTTAAAATTGGGGGTGGCCTTTAGAGGGCTGCCCCTTTGCTGTATAAAGGAGACGGATGAGGTACCGGGATTCACGGGAGGCTTTATCCGCAGAAACGGCAGGAAGAGTCAGCTGTTCCTGCGGAACCAGTATTGTTTACAGAAGGAAAAGGTTTTGGATTTTTTCGAAGGTTATATAGATCATATTATATTCAGAAGTGATTCCACCGGATACACGGTCATGGTGGGTGTAATGAAGGGTAAGGACTACACTCTGGTTGGTACGGTGCCGGGATTGGAACCCGGAGAAAACATAAAGGCCGACGGTCATGAGACTACTCACCAGATTTACGGAACCCAGTTTGTCATAGACAAGTATCAGGTGGTTCCGCCGGAATCAAGTGAAGCGGTGGAAAGATATCTTGGCTCCGGAGCCATCAAGGGTATAGGTGCGGCCATGGCTTCCAGGATAGTAAAGAAGTTTGGAGATGATACCATGCGTATCATTGAAGAGGAGCCTGAGAGGCTGGCGGAGATCAAGGGGATTTCCTCAAGGAAGGCCATAGATATCGCTGCATCGGTCAACTCCAAAAAAGAGATGCAGTATGCGGTTATGTTTCTTCAGCAGTATGGTATCTCCATAAATATGGCGGGAAAGATATTCTCCCAGTACGGAAATGAGATGTATGACATTGTAAGAGACAATCCTTACAAGCTGGCTGAAGATATAGAGGGCATGGGCTTCAGGACCTGTGATGAGATAGCAAGAAATGCCGGAATAAAGGAAGATTCTGATTTTCGTATAGAGGCGGGAATTCAGTATGCCCTTGCCATGTCTGAGGGAAACGGGCACTGCTTTCTTCCGCTTCCGGAGCTTCTGCAGATGACAGAAACTCTTCTCAACATTACGGTCCATGATATAAACAGGTATCTTCTGGATCTTCAGATGCAGGGAAAAATTGTGGTGAAGAATGCCGGTAAAAAGAGGAGCATAGATGATTATCTTGAAGAAGCATCTCTTAACGGATCGGGAACCGTAAATGAAGATGGAATCCCTTTAAGAGGACCGGTATTTGATGCCGACAACAGAAATGTGGATCCCGGAGTCAGGGTATACAGGACCCTTCTTTACTATACCGAACTTCAGGTGGCGGCAAAGCTTCATGAGCTCAATATCGGAAAAGACAGTAAAAAGGACGAGAATTTCGAAAGAGAGATCGATGGAATCACCGAAAAGGAAGGCATAGAGCTTGATGCATTGCAGCGTCAGGCTGTTTCCATTGCTGCCAATTCGGGAGTTCTGGTGATAACGGGCGGACCGGGTACGGGAAAGACCACAACTATAAACACCATCATCCGGGTCTTTGCAAATGAAGGAAAAACCATACTTCTGGCGGCACCTACAGGCCGGGCTGCAAAGAGGATGTCTGAGTCTACGGGATGGGCTGCTTCTACCATCCACCGTCTTCTTGAGTATCAGGGGCGGCCTGAGGAAGAGGGGGATGAAGGCGGTGAACAGATAAGGGGTCATTTCGAGAGAAATGACAGCAATCCCCTTGAATGTGATGTTGTCATCATAGATGAGATGTCCATGGTGGATATATTCCTGATGAATTCTTTGCTCAAGGCAATACACAAGGGGACGAGGCTCATAATGGTGGGAGATGCCAACCAGCTTCCTTCCGTGGGTGCGGGTAATGTTCTCAGGGACATCATAGAATCCGGTGTCATCAGGACCGTAAAGCTCAATCATATTTTCAGACAGGCTGCAGAGTCGGACATAGTTGTAAATGCTCATAAGATAAATGAAGGACAGAGTGTTGATCTCAGTAAAAAATCGAGAGATTTCCTTTTTATACGAAATCAGAATCCGGAGCAGATATTTAACTCGGTTACGGCGCTTATTCTTGATAAGCTTCCGGGATATCTTGGGGTGGAGCCTTTTGACATGCAGATCATGACGCCTCAGAGAAAGGGAGCTTTGGGTGTGGAGAGACTTAACCAGCTTCTTCAGGAGCGCATCAACCCTAAGGACAGTAAGAAGCCCGAGAAGGAAATAAACGGAACATTGTTCCGCCTGGGTGACAAGGTCATGCAGGTAAAGAATGATTACAACCTGATATGGGAGATCAAGGGAAGATACGGCATACCTATAGAAAAAGGCGAGGGTGTGTTCAACGGAGACATTGGCATCATAACGGAGATAAATAATTTTGCTCAGACACTGACTGTGAAGTTCGATGACAGATTTGTGGAGTATGAGTTCAAACAGTGCGACAGCCTGGATCTTGCCTATGCCATAACCATACACAAGTCTCAGGGGTCGGAGTATCCTGCGGTCATAATCCCGATGTATCAGGGTCCTCAGATGCTCATGAACCGGAATCTTCTGTATACCGCAGTGACGAGAGCGAAGAGGTGTGTTTGTCTGGTGGGCAATCCCCAGATCTTCGAGCAGATGATAAATAATGAATCCGAGGCTAAGAGGTATTCATCCCTGTCGGAACGTTTAAGGGAGATTTCAGATGCAGGTTAAAATGTTTTATAAAGGAGCGGCTGACCTGCTGTTTCCCAGGAGATGCCCAATATGCGAGGAACCGGTGATGCCGAAGGGAGAACTCATCTGTCCGGAGTGTATTCGTGAAATCCATTTCATAAGGGAGCCTGCCTGCAAGGTGTGCGGGAGAGAAATAGGCACTAAGGAGGAAGAGCTCTGTTCTAACTGCAGGAGGCACAGGTTCAGCTTCGAATACGGATATGCTCTTATGAGCTACACCGATGTGGTGGCACATTCCATTACGAGAATTAAATATACCGGTGCAAGGGAATATCTGGATTTTTACGGGCATATGGCAGTGAAGCTGTACGGCGACAGGATAAAGGCCATGGGAGTCGATGCCATAGTGCCCGTTCCTGTACATAAGACCAGACTGATAAAACGAGGGTACAATCAGGCTCAGGTTCTTGCTGAAATAATGGGCAGGGAACTTCATATACCGGTTTATGAGGATGCTTTACACAGAAATAAAAAAACCGCGGCATTAAAGGAACTTAATGCTGCGGAACGTCTTAAAAATCTGTCAAGTGCATTTTATGCGGGAGAAATCCCGAAGGATATGCACTCTGTACTTATAGTGGATGATATCTTTACCACCGGAGCTACCATGGAGGCCACCGGAAGGTGTCTTAAAAGGGCGGGGGTGGAAAAGATATACTGCTTTTCTCTTGCAATTAAATCGGATATCTAGCTTTATCAGACCATGTCTTCGGTCCAGTAATCTCTTGCAAGGTCTATAAGGTCTCTCATTGGTTCGGAGAGATACTTATCCTTTCTGTATACAGCATAGGCATTCATGACAGGATGGGTCTTCAGCTTAATGAGCTGAACATCATCCGGGATGTCCACGTGGTGGGATGCGCCGATGAGGGCTGCACATTCATCTGCGGCTACAAGGGCAAGCTCGTAGTTGATGCCCTCTGCATCCATATATACATCGGGTTCAAATCCGGCCTGTTCGAATACCTGCTCTGAAACGAAGCGCTCTGTAGAGTCTTTCGGACCAAGGAAGAAAGGAACATCCTTGAATTTGCGGATGTCCATGACCTTTGTTCCGTCTTCTTCGTACTCGACCTCATTTACAAGAGGATTCGAGGAAGCTACCGCAAGTACCATCTCCACATGACTTAAGAGCTCATACTGCAGTCTGTAGTTCTGCTTGTCTCCCATAAGTATGATGCCGAGATCTATGGTTCCGTTCTTTACAAGCTCCTGGGCCTTCAGGCCTTTCATGATGTTGAGCTGCAATTTTACAGTCGGATTCATCTTATGGAACTGTCTGTATATGGATGTCATCATGTAATCTGCTTCTATACCGGCTGCGCCAACGGCAATTTCTTCATTATGAAGCTTTGCTATGTCGGAGATACGGGAGTAACAGTCCTTCTTCATGGCGATCATCTTTCTGGCTGTATCCACATAGATCCTGCCGGCTTCGGTGATGGACCATTCATTTCCTCTTCTGTAGAACAGCTTTGTTCCGAGCTCTTTTTCGAGATTAAGAAGCTGAAGATTGAGGGCCGGCTGAGAGATAAAGAGCTTGTCAGCTGCTCTTGTGATATTCTTTTCTTCTGCGATGCGAATGATATTCTCAATACGTCGTAGATCCATAAAAGCCTTCTTCCTGATTTGATATGACAATGTCTTGCGAATATAAAAATCTGCACTGAACAATGATTGTCAAAAACCAAAAAACTTAAAAATATACTATATTTAATAGTATATAAGGTATTATAACTTATTACAATAGAATGCGTGAATGGTAATAAAAAATTTAAATAACAATCCAAGGGACTGATTAGCTTGACGGGTACAGGAGGACATGTTATAGTTTGCAGGTAAACAAGGGGCTAAGCCCTATTTTTTATGCACTAATTTCGTAGTCATGCGGAGTTAAGAATCATTGGAGGTGAACAGCCGTGCGCACAAAGATTATTTTAGCATGTACAGAATGTAAGCAGAGAAATTACTTCACGACTAAGGAAAAGAAGAACCATCCTGAGAGAATGGAAGTTCGTAAGTATTGCAGATTCTGTAAACAGCACACGCTTCATAAGGAGACAAAGTAATGGACGAGAAGAAGAGTTCCGGTTTAGAGAGCTTCTTCAAGGGTCTCAGGACGGAATTTAACAAGATTATTTTCCCGAATAGACAGGCCGTTATAAAGGAAACTACAGCTACTATCGTTGTAGGTTTGCTTATAGGAGTTGTTATCGCAGTTCTTGATCTCATCATGAAGACAGGACTTGGCTTTATACTTAAGTAAAGGGGATATCGATGTCAGAGACAAATTCTGCAGCTCGTTGGTATGTAGCTCATACCTATTCAGGCTACGAGAACAAGGTCAAGATGGATCTGGAAAAGACCATCGAAAACCGTGGTCTTCAGGATCTCATTCTTGAAGTCAGCGTTCCGATGCAGCCGGTCATTGAAATGAAGAACGGCGTTGAGAAGAAGACTGATAAGAAAATGTTCCCGGGCTATGTTCTCGTTAATATGGTCATGAATCAGGAAACCTGGTACGTTGTGAGAAATACACGTGGCGTCACCGGATTTGTTGGCCCGGGATCAGAGCCAACGCCTCTTTCAGAAGAGGAAATCATAAGCCTCGGCTATAGAAAGTCAGAAGTGCTTGTGGATTTCGCATTGGGAGATACAGTATCTGTTATTTCCGGAGCATGGAAGGATACAGTCGGTGTCATCAGCGAGATCAATGATCAGAAGAAGACCGTAACCATCTCAGTAGAGATGTTCGGCAGAGAAACTCCTGTAGAGTTATCCTACGGAGAAGTTCAGAAACTCAGATAACAAAGTATGGGAGGGTTAGCGAATAGTTCGTCTACCCCGCAATTACCACAAGGAGGTGCCATAATGGCAAAGAAGGTAGAAGGTTATATCAAGTTACAGATTCCAGCTGGTAAAGCAACACCGGCTCCACCAGTAGGTCCTGCTCTTGGACAGCATGGTGTAAATATCGTTGCATTCACAAAGGAGTTCAATGCAAGAACAGCTAACGAGGGTGATGTTATCATCCCTGTAGTTATCACTGTTTACGCTGACAGAAGCTTCAGCTTCATCACAAAGACTCCTCCTGCAGCAGTTCTTATCAAGAAGGCTTGTAAGATCCAGAAGGCATCAGGCCAGCCTAACAAGAACAAGGTTGCTACAATCAGTAAGGCTGATCTTCAGAAGATTGCAGAGACAAAGATGAAAGATCTTAATGCTGCATCACTTGAAGCTGCTATGTCTATGATCGCCGGAACATGCAGATCAATGGGCGTTGAAGTAGAGAAGTAATAGGGAGGTCAACTGATTATGAAAACAGGTAAGAGATATAATGCAGCTGCTCAGGGCGTAGACAGAGCTGTAAAGTACAGTGCAGTAGACGCTATCGAGCTTGTAAAGAAGAATGCAACAGCAAAATTCGACGAGACCGTTGAACTTCACATCAGAACCGGTTGTGACTCACGTCACGCTGATCAGCAGGTTCGTGGTTCCGTTGTACTTCCTGCCGGAACAGGTAAGAAGGTTAGAATCCTCGTATTTGCAAAGGGCGCTAAGGCTGATGAAGCTCAGGCAGCCGGTGCAGATTTCGTAGGAGCAGAGGAGCTTATTCCTAAGATTCAGGGTGGTTGGTTCGATTACGATGTAGTAATCGCTACACCTGATATGATGGGCGTTGTTGGACGTATCGGTCGTCTCCTCGGACCTAAGGGCTTAATGCCAAACCCTAAGACAGGTACTGTTACTATGGATGTAGCTAAGGCAATCGCTGATACTAAGGCCGGTAAGGTTGAGTATCGTCTTGACAAGGCTAACATCATCCACGTTCCTGTTGGAAAGGCATCTTTCGAGACAGCTAAGCTTCAGGAGAACCTTAGCGCACTTATGAGTGCTATCGTTAAGGCCAGACCTGCTACACTTAAGGGAACATACATGAAGTCAGCTACTCTGACATCTACAATGGGTCCCGGAGTTAAGCTTGATACTGTTCAGTTCGGTGCTTAATTAAAAAATTCATATTAGTTATTGACAATCCGAATAACGGATGTTAATATACGCAACGTATTAACCCGAAGACAGCAGGTGGTACCGTAAAGTACCGTAAGACAGAACGCCTGCCGAGGAAAGATACAAACGATTTAGTTTGTTCAACCCCGTGTCTTTTGGCATGGGGTTTTCCTTTTAGAAAGGTTTATACGAAATCTTATAAGGAGGAAAAACCGTAAAATGGCAAAGGTTGAAATTAAACAGCCAGTCGTTGACGAGATCAAGGCACTTTTTGATGGTGCTGTAGCTGTTACTGCCGTTGATTACCTCGGACTTACTGTTGAGCAGGATACAATTCTTCGTAAGCAGTTAAGAGAGGCTGGTGTTCAGTACAAGGTTTACAAGAACACTCTTATCAAGAGAGCAGCAGAGGGTACAGATTTCGCTCAGCTTGATGACGTACTTGAGGGACCTACAGCTATTGCAGTATCAAAGGAAGATCCTGCAGCAGCAGCAAGAATCATCGCTAAGTTTGCTAAGACAGCTCCTAAGCTTGAGCTTAAGGCAGCAGTTGCTGAAGGCAAGCTTTATGACAAGAACGAGGTTCAGACTCTTGCAGCTATCCCTTCAAGAGAGGAGCTTCTCTCAAGACTTTGTGGTTCTCTTCAGAGTCCTATCGCAAACTTCGCACGCGTTATCAATCAGGTTGCAGAGAAGAGCGAGCCTGCAGCTTAATTATAAGCTTATGGCATCGTGAAGCGGCTTAAAGCTTCACATAGTAATCTAAAGATTACAAAAGCAATGTAAGTTGCACAGTTTATAACAAAAATTCAATCAGTGCCCCGGGCACAAATTTCTAAATGGAGGAAATTAAAATGGCTAAGTTAACTACAGAAGAGTTTATCGCAGCTATCAAGGAGCTTTCTGTTGTAGAGCTTAATGACCTTGTAAAGGCTGTTGAGGAAGAGTTTGGTGTATCTGCTGCTGCAGGTGTTGTTGTTGCAGGTCCTGCTGCAGGTGCAGCTCCAGCTGAGGAGAAGACAGAGTTCGACGTTGAGCTTACAGAGGTAGGCGCAGAGAAGATCAAGGTTATCAAGGTTGTTCGTGAGGCAACTGGTCTTGGTCTTAAGGAAGCTAAGGAAGCTGTTGAGTCAGCTCCTAAGGTACTTAAGGAGCAGGCTCCTAAGGCAGAGGCTGAAGAGCTCAAGAAGAAGCTTGAGGAAGTTGGCGCTAAGGTTACTCTTAAGTAATTTAGAACCGATATATGAAAGCCACATGGGTCAAACCCATGTGGCTTTTTTGAATCTAAAAAAACCACCCGAAAAGGGGTGGTTAATACATCACATGTAATAATCAAGAAGTCTGGACAATTCGGTCTTTACAGTGGCTTTAAGGTCGATATTTTCAGGGTCTGTAGCCCAGCAGTACTCTATGCCGCGAAATGTGAAAAGCACGGAATTTGAAATCTCTTTACAGCTATGTTTGTCAGACAGCTCGTTAACGGCAATTGCGTCATTGACCATTTTTTCGAGTGTTGTCTCGAGAGCAGAGGATCTGGTTCTCATTGCGGTCCGGCCCAGCATTCTGATGGCGGTAAGTTCCGGTCCGTCATAGTAAATGAGATCTGCCATAAGATCCACAAAAAGGGACAGTATCCTGTCTTTATATGACGGGAATGAAAGATCATTGTACTTGTCCTTTATGATATCTTCATTCTTTTCGGAACGGTCGATAAGGATATCTTCTTTATTTTTGAAGTGATAATACAGGGCGCCTGTTGTCATTTTGAGTTCAGCGGCGATCTGTCGGACGCTGACATTATCATAGCCATGTTTTTTAAAGAGCTCGAAGGCTTTATCTGATATCTTTTCCTTGGTTGTTTTTCTAAATGAGGAATAAGCAGTGGACATGAGGACCTCCCGGATGATCAATGAATCCTCAGATGCAGTTTTGTACAGTGCATTTGGGACTGGGTATATTTTAAACTATATTTTACCTATATAACAATAAAACTTTCATGAATCGAGTAGGGAAAATATACCCTGCCGGATTTCGCGCTGAACGGCACATGTGCTTTTGTATAAACATAACACACGCGTGACGGTTTTATCGCAAAAAAATAAGAGGCTTATCAGCCTCTTACACTCCCTATACCACAGTGTATCAGAAACAGTATCAGATCAAAAATTACTATGGTGGAACCAACCGGTGTGGAAGCCAGTATGGAAACCAGGATTCCGGTTACTGCACCAAAGATTGAAAGTACCGCTGAATATATGATAACACCTCTGAAGCTCTGGAACACTCTCATTGCGGAAAGCACCGGGAACACCAGAAGGGCAGTTATCAGTAGGGATCCCACCAGGTTCATGGCAAGTACGATGACCATGGCGGTGATGACAGCTATCAGGGTTTGATAAGCAGCTGTGTTGATTCCGGACGCTTTGGCAAAGCTTTCGTCGAAGGTAACCATAAAGATACGGTTATAAAAAAGTACAAATACCAGCACAGTTATGACTGAAAGCACAACACATAAGGTGACCTGTTCTCCCGTAAGAGTCAGGATGGAGGTGGAACCGAACAGGGTGGTACACACATCGCCGGAGATATTGGCGGAGGTGGAAAAGGTATTCATGAGGAGATAACCGATCGCCAGGGCTCCCACGGAGTAAATGGCTATGGCCGAGTCTCCGGTAAGCTTCTTGTTCTTTCCGCCGCATAAGAGTAAAACTGCGGTAAGGATAGTGACAGGAAGTATGATCACCATCTGGTTCGTCACCTTAAGCACTGAGGCTACTGCCAGGGCTCCGAAGGCCACGTGGGAAAGTCCGTCTCCGATGTAGGAAAAGCGCCTCAGCACCAGTATGACCCCGAGAAGAGAGGAGCAAAGGGCGGTCAGCACCGCGACTATGAGGGCGTATTTCACAAAGGGGAATCCCATGTAGTATTGTAGTTTAGTTATCCATTCCATCGGATTCCTCCTTGTTTAACTTGATGTAATTCTTGCTTTCCAGGTATGCATCTCTTTCAAGGAAGAGACTGCTGTCCTTGGTTACGTGTAAAACGTGGGACGCGTACTGAAGGGCATTGAGATCGTGGGTTACCATGAGGATCGAGGTGCCGTTAGCATTAAGCTCGGATATAAGCTGGTAGAGCTCATCCGTTGCGGAAGGATCCAGGCCGCTGATGGGCTCGTCAAGAACCAGGAGCTTGTCGGTGGCACAAAGGGCTCTGGCCAGGAGTACCCGCTGCTGCTGACCGCCTGAAAGCTGGCGGTAGCTTTGTGATGCAAGATCACTTATATGGAGCTGCTCCATCATTGCCTCTGCTGTCTGTTTCTGTTCCTTACTATAGAAAAAGCCGAAACCCTTTGTGATGGTTCCGGAAAGAACGATTTCACGAACTGTGGCTGGGAAATCGCGCTGTACTAATGTTTGCTGCGGAAGGTAGCCGATCTCTCTGGGGGTAAGTCCGTCACCGAGAGTTATGGAGCCTTCACAGGCGCTCTGCAGGTGGAGAATGGTTTTCATAAGGGTACTCTTGCCGGCACCGTTTTCTCCCACAACGCAGATGTAATCACCTTTATTGATCTCGAAATTGATCTCTTTTGCAACTATATAGGGACTGTAGCCTACGGCCAGATCCTTACATGTAATATATGCCATTGATGCCTCCGGGGTGCAAAGGTCAGCCCTTCCGGATAAGGGCTGACTCAGTAAAAATACATTATAGAGCCGATTAGATTGACATCTATTGCCGGATATTACGACTGAAAAACAGCGTTAATAGATGAGAATGAAAAGGGACTCCGAACAAATTATGGTAATGTTCTAAAAACCGGATTCCGGATGATCAGGAACCTATGCCTAATGCTATCTTTAATGTCTTCAGATTCTCTTCCATGGCTCCGAGGTAGGTCTTTCCGCCATTTATGGCTTCCTGAGATACCGACTGGATTGAATCCATAACAAGAATCTGCTGATTCTTTGATTTAGTGTTATTAAGGATGGTCTTTGCCACTTTCTGATCACCATTTTCGATGGTGAGGATGGCAGGTACCTGCAGCTCATCCACCTTGTTTGTAAGGAAGGAGATGGTTTCAAAGCTTGCTTCCGTTTCAGCTGAGCAGCCTACAAAGGCAGCATAGTAATCGAGGTTGTAATCGTCCACAAGGTAACGGAAGGGGAAACGGTCACCGAAGATGATGGTCTTTACAGGAGCAGCTTCAATAGCTGTTTCATATTCGTGATCAAGCTCCTTAAGCTCTGCTACATAGTTATCGCAGTTTGCTTTAACTGTAGCTGCAGATTCCGGTGCCAATGTTTCAAGCCGGTCAGCAATCATTTCAGTGAGGGCTTCAGCATTTCTGAGGGAAAGCCATACGTGCTCGTCGTACTCGACTTCTCCCTTTTCGTGATGGTGATCCTCAGAATCCTGAACATGCGCCGTGTCATCGTGATCATGATCCTGGGAATCCTGATCATGCGCCTTGTCACTGTGGTCATGATCCTCTGAGTCATGATCATGGTCATCTTCCTGCATGCCTTCTTTAAGCTCTTCTTCCTTAACGCGGCTGCCGAGTGCATCCAGCATACTTATGGAAATGAGGTCCGGGTTTACGGCATTTTTAAGGGCGCCCTCCACCCAGGAGTCGGACTCTCCTCCAATATATATGAAAAGATCTGAAGAACCTATGGTTGCGATGTCTACAGCGCTTGGCTGATAGCTGTGAAGATCAGCTCCTGTATTCTGGAGGTAAGTGATCTCAAATTCATCGTCCAGGCCCTTTGTGAGCTGACATACCCAGTCGTACTGCGGGAAGCTGGTGCAGACAACCGAAACCTTACCGGTTGAGGCGCCTCCTGGCTGTGAACTGTTTGATATCTCCGGCACAGAATTCTGGGCACAGCCTGTAAGGGCTGAGACTGCAATGACCAAAGAAATAATTCCTGAGAGCATATTTTTCTTCATAATAACTACTCCTCATCTATAAATGTTTGTTTTCAGCCATTTATATCTGACACACAGATGTCAATCTAACAGGCTCATCTATTAATGCTTTTTTTGAGCCTTAATATCTGACGCATTGAGGCACATCTGATCGGCTAATCCATCAATGATAAAATACGTTAAGCTCCTTTTCTGCAATCCTCACATAAACCGCAAATAGTTGTCATGTCGGCCTGTATGGTGAAGTTGTATTTCTTCATCATGTGTTCAAAAAACATTTCGCAGGTATCGTGCTCCAGGTGAAGGATTTTGCCGCAGTTCCTGCATCTTGCGTGTAAATGATTATGGCAGTCGATATGCTCCGAAACAAACTGGTAGAAAACAGAATCGGATTCCTGCCCCTTTGTCTTAAGGAGCATACCTTCCGAGGCCATCTTCTCAAGGTTTCTGTATATGGTAGCGGTATTGATATTAACATTCTGTTCTTTTGCGTAATCCACTACCTGCTTTGCGCTGAAGGCAGATTCCTGATGCTCTCTGGCATAGTTTTCAACCAGATAACTTCCTTTTGAATGGTAATGACGCTGCATAAAAAGGTCCTTTTCAATAACAAACAACAAATTGCAAATCAATTGCAAATTTCCGACTTGCGCTATAATAACCTTATAGAAAGCCAATGTCAATACTTTTGCAAATGATTTGCAAATTTTAGGTCTATAAGATATGTAAATATAGTTCTTTAAAAATTCATAATTTAGGTATACAATGGGAAAACTACAAAGAACGACGGAAGCATTGGCATACAATTGAACTGTCATGCCTTCCCAAACAGGCAGCCTTCAGAATACTGTTTTCTAATATGTAAAAAAAGGTTTATGAGCAGTTTTGAGTATTTAAAAGAATTATTTACGACATCACCGGATGCCGATGTACAGAGAAGGGCGGATGATGAAAACGCCATCATAATGAGGTATATGACATTTGTTTTTGCTATAGCTGAGCTGATTGCGGTTGCCATATTTCTTTTTATGGGAAACGGACATTACAATAGCAACTACAGCGTCAAACAGGCTGCTATTGGTTTTTTGATTAATTTTTGGTATTGCATTATTGTGCGATTTGTAAGGTTATTCAGACGGAACAGGACCTACAGAAAGATACTTAATGCGATATATTTTGTTGCTCTTATCATATGGAGCATCCTGATTTCCGTATATCATTATAAGATCGGGATGCAGGCAAACATTTTTTATGTGGTTATGGTGGGGATTTCCTGCATTGTGACCTTGCCTCCGACATTTGCCACTGTCCTGATACTGTTTTCCTTTCAGGGATTTTACTGGCTTGCATATCTTTATGACGGAGCCGAAAATATCATGGTTGTGAACTTTTTCTCCCTTGCCTTTATGTGTGTTACGGGCTCGGTAATGAGATTTAAGATAAAGATAAGGTCGTTATCCCAGATGATTGAGCTTGAACGAATCAATGCGGTGCTTGGAAAGGAAGCAAGGGAAGACAAGATTACGGGGCTCCGCAACAGATTTGGTTTGACTGATGACTGTGAAAAGCTTGTAGAACATGAAATATGCATCCTGATGATAGACATTGACCATTTTAAGAAGTTTAATGACACTTATGGACATATTGTGGGAGACAGGGTGCTGATAGATATTGCCAATGCTTTGAAGGAGGCATTTTCACCGGGCTTAGGGTATCGTTTCGGTGGAGATGAGCTGATGGTCATCCTTAAGGATCTGAGCGAGGCGGAGGTCTTGTATAAGATTGATCTGTTTAAAAAGAAGATTGATGAGATAGACATAAGTGAAATCGGGCATAAGGTGACCTGCAGTGTGGGCTACGCCTTTGGTCATGTGGATATTACCGAAGATTTCATCGAGGTGAACCGGCGGGCAGACAATAAGCTTTATGAGAGCAAAAAGCTTCGTCCGGAGTGGGATGAAAAGGAATCATAAAGCTTCGTCCGTGATGGGATGAAAAGGAAGCGTAAAGTTTCTTCAGGGATGGGATGAAAAGGAATCATAAAGCTTTTTCCTGAGAGGGATCAAAAATAAACAAAATGAAATCAATTTGAAAGAATTGTGTTTTGTTTGTTTGTGATTATTATTAATTAATGAAGCATCTCGAAAAAATACTTGTTAAAAATGAATATGTATTGCAGGAAAAGAGCGGTTTTGAATCGCTCTTTTTTGATGTGATATATTTGACATTGAAGAAACAAAAGAGTACAATTCGACCTTGTATTTGAGGTCAGCTTTTATATATTCAGGCTGACAGATCAGATTCAGGAGGAGAAAAATATGAAGAAATTAACACTTATGACAGCAACAGCAGGAGTTATACTTGCACTTTCAGCATGTGCATCAACTTCTACACCGGAGGCTACAACAGCAGCAGCTCAGGAGACAACAGTAGCAGCAGAGGAGACAACAGCAGCAGCAGAGGAGACAACAGCAGCAGCTGAAGAGACAACCGCAGCAGCAGAGGAGACAACTGCAGCAGCTGAAGAGACAACTGCAGCAGCTGAGGAGACAACCGCAGCAGCTGAAGAAACAACTGCAGCAGCTGAGGAAGAGGGAACAACTCTTACAGGCACAGGAAAGGGCTTCGGCGGAGATGTTACAGTAACTCTTACAATGGACGGAGACAAGATCGTTGCAGCTTCTATCGAAGGCAAGGATGAGACTCCTGCAGTTGGCGGTGCAGCACTCGAGGAGCTTGAGAAGCAGATCGTTGAGGCAGGTTCAGATGAGATCGACGGTGTTTCAGGCGCAACCATCACATCAACAGGTGTTAAGGAAGCTGTTAAGGCTGCTCTTGCCAAGTAATCGTAGGTCGTTATTAATAAACCGATAGTGAATCCCTTCCGGAGCATCTGTTATAACAGATGAGTCGGGAGGGATTTTCTGATTTCAGAGCCACTGGGGAGAACCGTCCCCGATGGTCTTCTTTAGTAGCATAAGATGAGTGATATCCGATAAAACCTCTTGTGATAATCGGTGAAGTTTGGCATCATAGTTGTTGTAAATGCTTCCTGCCCACGGCGGCGGGATAAAGTATATATTTAAGTGAGAAGTGGGCGTTCTAAGCATTGGCCGGAAAGGTTAGCCCGCGGAATGGGGAGTTATATGAAAAAAACATTAATGATAATGTCGGGAGTTCTTGTACTTTCTCTTGCATCCTGCAACGCAAATAAGGTTCCGGAGGCTACAAAGGAAGAAACAACCGAGGCTCAGGAAAGAGAGCTGGTGGGAAGCGCGGAAGGCTTCGGCGGAACCATTACCGTGACACTCACCATGAAGGGAGACGACATCGTTAAGGCTTCCATAGAGGGTAATGATGAAACCCCGGAGGTTGGCGGCGCAGCCCTTCCCGAGCTTGAGAAGCAGCTGGTTGAAAAGGACGGCTATGAGATCGACGGAGTTTCCGGAGCTACCTATACTTCGGAGGGTGTTATGAATGCCGCAAAGGATGCATTGGGACTCTTTGATACAGAGGCGCCAAAGGAAACCGCTAAGGGCTGATAAGTTAAGCTGTCAGCTTTGCCGGTCAGGATTTTGAGTAGACGTTCGGCTGGATAATGCTTTTTATGGAGATAACCTTACATACTTTGAGAAGCTTTCAGCGCCGCACGATTTTATAACGCTTTACAGAGTTATGACCGTAAGCGTCTGAATGGAGAGTCATTCCTCATGGTTTTTAGTTCTACATTGTTTTTATTCGGTTTCCTGCCACTGACACTGGCAGGTTACTATTTATATCTGTTTTTAGATAAAAAGATATTTAAGGATCATAAGATATTCGGTAATTACTGGCTGCTTTTTATGAGCCTTATTTTCTTTGCGTGGTCGCAGATCGGCTACGTTTGGATCATAGCTGCAAGCATACTTATCAATTACACAGGTGCCTTGCTCATTCATTCAGGCAGGGAAAAGAATTCGCTGCCTGATTCCGCAGTACAGGTACGAAATCAACGTAAAGGCCTTACGGTGAACAAGAGGCCGGAGAAGCTGTTTCTTTTCCTAACGGTTGCGGCAAATCTTCTTCTGCTCTTTTATTTTAAATATTTCGATTTTACCGTTGCCACTGTCAATCAGATCTTTAAGACAGGTTTTTCGCTCAGAAATATAGTTCTTCCTATAGGAATAAGTTTTTTCACCTTTCAGGCAATGTCCTACACCATCGATGTGTATCGGAACAAGGCAGGAGTTCAGAAGAACCCTTTCAAGCTTGCTCTTTATGTAATGCTGTTCCCTCAGCTCATTGCGGGGCCCATCGTGCGCTACACGGATGTGGAGGCGGAGATCGATGAGCGAAGTGTCAGTATCGATGATTTTTCTGACGGCGCAAGAAGGTTCATCATAGGACTTTCAAAGAAAGCCCTGATAGCCAATACCATGGCAGTTACAGTGGACAGCATCTGGGGACAGGGAATAGAGAACAATACTGTTGCCATTGCCTGGCTTGGTGCCATAGCCTATGGGCTGCAGATATATTTTGATTTTTCAGGATATTCGGATATGGCCATAGGTCTCGGAAGGATGTTTGGATTCCGGTTTCTTGAGAACTTTGATCTGCCCTATATTTCAAGGTCCATAACCGAGTTCTGGAGGCGCTGGCATATCTCTCTGTCAAGCTGGTTCAGGGACTATGTGTACATTCCTCTCGGCGGAAACCGTAAGGGCACATTTAAAACCTACAGAAATCTTTTTATCGTTTTTCTTCTTACCGGCATATGGCACGGTGCAGCCTGGAACTACATTTTCTGGGGACTCTGGCATGGCATGTTCATGCTTTTGGAGAGGGCATTCAGGAAACCGGGTGGGAGTAAAACCGGCAGGGTTTCAGGAGCAAATGCAGAAATCCGGGGAAGCGATGAACCGGAAGCTCAGCTGCCTAAAGAGGACACTATGTATGCAAATATCAAGGCATTGATCCGGCATGGCTACACGCTTCTCGTGGTGCTTATCGGATGGGTATTTTTCAGAGCCGGTTCACTATCCGAAGGTGTGTGGTATCTTAAAACAATGCTGGGTCGTGCCCTGGGGCAGACTCCGGGATACAGTGTGATGTGGTATCTGGATGGATGGACGGCATTTATTCTGGTGGCAGGCATTGCTTTATCCCTGAATATTCCGGGATTTTTGCTTGGGAAGACAGGGTTTGAAACTGACCGCATACTGAATATAAAAGTGAAGAAATGTGAGGAAAGAGAAGTGCAGGGCAAGACAGAGGTTAAGTCCGAGGTTAAGTCCGAGGTTAAGTCCGAGGTTGAGTCTGAGGTTAAGTCTGCGGTTGAGTCTGAGAGCAATCCGGCTGTATGGACTTTTGTGAGAGACATTGCACTGCTTCTCCTGCTCCTGTTATCAGTTATGCGTATAGTATCCGGTACCTACAATCCGTTTATTTATTTTCAGTTCTGATTTTTCGTGATACCGTTCAGAGATTACGGTATATCTGATTCATCTGTATCTTAAAGGTTTTATAGTTAAGGAAAGGTTTTCCGGTGGAGAATAGAAAACATCTGAAAAAACAGAATATACTATTTGCGGCAGCCTTTCTTCTGGTTCTCTTCATTCCGGTCATTACAACAAACAGGGAGAATGGCGGACTGTCAAAGGATGAGAACCGGTATCTTGCGAGGAGAGCGACCCTTGTGAAGGATGACGGAAGCCTGAACGAAGCATTTGCCTCAGACTTTGAGAACTGGATCAATGACAATATCGGGCTCAGATCCGTGCTGGTCAGGCTCAATGCAAGGCTCCAGTACAGGGTGTTCGGGAATCTTTCTTCTGCGGGAACCGGAAGCTCCGATTTTTATCTGGGGCCCAAGGGCGAGTTCAACTATGCGGAAAAGGAAATGCTTCCGGATTATCAGCACAAGAACCTTTACTCTCAGGAGCAGCTGGATGAGACTGCGGCGGCGTACCAGAAGATAAAGGATACTTTGGAGGCGAGGGGTATAAGGTATATTTACCTGCAGTGCCGCGACAAACACAGCATTTATCCCGAGCAGTTCATGACTTCAGTGAACCAGTATGGTGAGGAATCTCTGGTGGACCAGGTCATGAAGAACCTGAAGGCAAACACCACGGTGGAGGTTATCGACACTACCGGGGTTTTGAAAGAAGGAAAAACAGAGGGAGAGACCTTCGGGCGGTACACTGACCCTTCCCATTGGACGGAGTTTGGAGCATATCTAGCCTACAGGCATCTGATGGAAGAACTGAATCGCGGAGCCGGGAGGGCAGCTGCATACAAAAATGAAAGCATGGAGAATGCCGGAACATTGGTTGATGTTTCCGAGGATCTTCATGAGTTAAATACAGGTTCTGTTTCTGAGGGATCAAAGCAGATCACGGAGAATTCCGTAGAGCCGGCAACTAAGTACAGAGTGCTGGAACCCGAAGACTATGACATTGAGCCGGTGGATATGGGGACCACTCTTTACGGCGGTATCCATGAGAGAGATGTACAGCCGTGCTACAGGATAAAGCATCCCGGAGCAGTGGAGGATGATCTTCAGATAACTCCTCTGGAGGGCACCGGGCACAGGATATTCACCTGTGAAAGCGCCGGAAATGACGAGGTGGTTCTCATAATAGGAGACTCTTATGTTGAGAACTATATCCTTGATGACATTGCCGAAAGCTTCGGAAAAACCATATTTGTCTGGGGAGATTACTCGGACAGATTCATGGATTTTGTTGAGCTGTACAAGCCCACCATCGTGATAAATGAAAATGCCGAACGCTGCAGCTACCGTTTCCCAATGATAGTCAGGATGGCATCGGAGATTTCAAAGAAAGGAAAGAGATATAATGGATCTTTTTGAATATATGGCGGAGAAGAGTAAAGAGGACGATGCTCCGCTTGCTTCACGTATGAGACCCCGGACTCTTGATGAGGTGGTGGGGCAGGAACATATCATCGGCCCGGGAAAGCTGCTTTATCGTGCCATAAAGGCAGATAAGCTTGGTTCGATCATATTTTACGGACCGCCGGGAACCGGAAAGACAACATTGGCAAAGGTCATCGCTCATACCACAAGTGCTGATTTTGAGTCTGTCAATGCAACTGTAGCCGGTAAAAAGGACCTGGAGGAAGTGGTGACGAAGGCTAAGCAGAATCAGGGAGGATACGGCAGGAAAACCATACTGTTTGTAGACGAGATACATCGTTTTAACAAAGCCCAGCAGGATTTTCTCCTTCCCTATGTTGAGGACGGCACAGTCACTCTCATAGGCGCCACAACGGAAAATCCTTATTTTGAGGTAAACAGTGCGCTCATTTCCCGCTCGAGGATATTTGAGCTTAAACCCCTGTCCCGGGACAATGTTGCTACCCTTATAGACAGGGCACTTTCCGATTCCGTAAAGGGCGTCGGGTCTTTCCATGCCTACATCGACGATGATGCCAGAGAGTTTCTCGCGGATATCGCAAACGGGGATGCGAGAGCTGCTCTTAATGCCATCGAGCTTGCTGTCCTCACCACTGACAGGGAGCCTGACGGACGTATCCATATCTCTCTTCCGGTTGCGGCGGAATGCATACAGAAACGGGCTGTCAGATATGATAAGGACAGCGACAACCATTACGACACCATTTCGGCCTTTATAAAGTCCATGCGGGGATCTGACCCGGACGCCGCGGTTTATTATCTTGCCCGCATGCTGAAGGCCGGCGAAGACATTAAATTCATTGCGAGACGTATCGTTATCTGCGCTTCCGAGGATGTGGGTAATGCTGACCCTGAGGCATTGGTGGTTGCTACCAATGCTTTTCTGGCTATTGAACGCGTGGGTATGCCGGAAGCACAGATCATTCTCTCCCAGGCCTGTACCTATGTGGCGTCGGCTCCCAAGAGCAATGCCTGCTGTGAGGCTGTATTTGAGGCAATGGAGGAGGTGGAAAGATCCGGAAATCTTCCCATTCCACCATATCTTCAGGATTCACATTATCATGGAAGCGCAGAACTTGGACGAGGGATCGGCTATAAATACCCCCATGATTTTCCCGGAAACTGGGTTGAGCAGCAGTATCTGCCGGATGCCATAAAGGATGCGGAATTTTATCATTATCCTCATAAACATAAAAGGTGATTTTCACTTTTTTTAATAAAGAGTTAAGAGGTTTTGGGTAGAAGTGAAAGTTCTTTAGTGCTATTTTTATTATCACTTGATTAAGGAGGAAACATTATGAAAAAATTTGTATACACAGCGATGACAGTTTTTGCAGTTCTTTCTCTTGCTGCTTGTCAGGGTGGAAAGAAAGAGGCGGCAGAGACTGCAGCTTCAGTGGCTTCCGGAGAGGCTTCCGGCATAGGAGTTGACGGGGATTCCAGTGTTGCAGGACCTGTTGACGTATCAAACATGAAGGATTTTCAGGCTACAGTACAGAAACTGGACGGCACAAAGCTTACAGTTGAGTATGAGGATGGCACAAGTTTAACATTGGACACATCCGATGCATTTATAAATCCTGCATGGCAGCTTATGCCGGGGGATGAAGTCGATATCTTCTATAACGGAGAGGATGGCGTAGATATCCCTGCCGATGGCACAAAGGTGGCAGAGGTTGTTATGTCGGTTCCTTATGAGTATGTTTCTGAGGACTTTTCATCAGAGCCCCAGGTTTATGGAGAGATAACAAAGCTTTCTGATGATTCCATCACAATTAAAGAGGATGAGGGTATCAATTCTGACAACGGTCCTCAGGACGGAGTTGAGTATACATTTAAGATTCCTTCATATGCCACAACCATAGGAAAAGCAAAGGTTGGTAATTATGCTCAGGTTCTTTATCTCGGAAAGCTTTCCTCTGATGATGCCAAGGCGTACCGCATCTGCACAGAGGACATGATGGAAAAAGAGGATTCTGAGGTTTATGAGATCAAGGGAACCATCGCTCAGTTTGCAGACGGTATCATCTACCTTAAGACGGATGAGGGTGAGGTTTTCAATTTCACTGTAGACGGTGATGAGAAGCTGGCAAAGGTTGCCGCTGATTCTATCGACAAGAAGGTTAAGATAAGCTATACCGATTCTATCAGAATGAGAGTTTCAACCTGTAACGGAATAAAGTTTGTGAAGTGATAAAAAAGCCGGAGGGCATCCATATAAATGGATGCCCTCCGGCTTTACAAAAGTACTATCAAAAAAGTATAAGTGCCTCGCTTTATGCTTTTAAATGGATGTCCGCCGGCTGTGCAGAAGCACTATCAAAAAAACAGGTGTCTTATTAATCACTGAAATCTGCGTCCAGCGCGATGTAAAGTTTGTAGTCCGGATATACTTCCCGGATTTTGTCTGATATTTCTTTTAGGATTTCTTCTTTATTGTCTGCCTTAAAGCTTATAACCATATCGAAGGTTATGCTTTTCAGTTCTTCGTCAACATAGAAGCCATGCATCTGAAGCACATATTCATGTGACAGTACGATGTTTCTGCAGGTTTCCATCATGGCGTGAGCATTATCATCCTTCGTGTTAATGGAATAAACGCTGACACCCTCAAGCATCACCTTATGTTTCTTATAAACCTCTCGACGGATATTTCTGGTGAGTCTGTCTATCTCTCCGGCAGTCATGGTATCAGGTATTTCAATGTGTACTGAACCTACGTAGGTATCGGGACCGTAGGCATGAAGCACCAGATCATAGGCTCCGTTTACTTCAGGAAAGCTAGCGATGGTCGCTTTGATGGTCTTTGTAAAAGAAGCATCTGCTCTTTCTCCGAGTATCTGGGATACCGTATCCTTGAGCATCTCTATACCTGATTTTATGATCACGATGGAAATAATGGCACCGAGCCAGGCTTCCAGGGAAATGCCTAAAGTCATATATATGGCTGCTGCTACCAGTGTCGATGCAGAAATAATGGAATCAAGGGTTGCATCCGTTCCTGATGCGATAAGGGCATCGGAGTTTACTTTCTCACCAACACTCTTTACATATCTTCCGAGAAGGATCTTAACCACCACTGCGGCCGCAACTATAACAAGTGTAACTGTACTGTAATCGGCTTTCTCAGGTGAAAGGATCTTCTTTACCGATTCCACAAAAGATGTTACGCCGGCATAGAGAACGATGACAGAGATGATGGTTGCACTGAGATATTCAAGTCTTCCGTATCCCAAAGGATGTTTTCTGTCGGGTTTTCTTCCGGCAAGTTTTGTTCCTGCTATGGTTATGACCGATGACATGGCATCGGATAAGTTGTTGACTGCATCAAGCACGATGGCGATGGAGTTTGACAGCACACCGACTATCGCTTTAAAGGTAGCGAGGAAAACATTGGCAACTATACCTATGATGCTGGTTCTAACGATGACGCTGTCTCTGCTTTGCTCTGTATTTTCTTGTGACATAAATTCAATCCTCCCTATAAAGGTATAGTTATCTCCGTTTATGTCTGACATACCGATACAGATATATCCGGATCCCTATATCTCTTTCTTAATATATTATATCAAAGTATGTTAACCCAAATAGAAACAATTTCACTGATGTGGCTGTTCTTTGCCTTCATAATATCGCTTAACGAGGCCGGCGCGGTTTTCTGCACCGACTTTTTCATACAGGCTGTTCATATACCTGTAAAGCATCCTTTCTGAAATTCCCAGCATTGTGGAAATGGTCTTCATGCTCTCATCGGACTCCAGCAGCTGCTGCATAACGTCTCGCTCCCTTGGTGTAAGGTTATGAATATCGCAAAAAGCTTCAAAGGGATCTTCGGCTTTGACATCTTCATTTAATGCCGGATTTTTATCGGATTTACTTTGTCCGTCCAGATACAGCAAAAGAAACATACACATTAGTATGCTGCCGGATATGAGCCTTTCGAGCATTCCTCCCCTTTGAACCTGAAAAAAAGCTATCCCTATAAGTCCTTCGAACAGGCTGAGTGTCCTTCCAAGACATGCCCACATTTCCGGATGTGACGTCCTTGGGGCAAGAAACCAGAATGCAAGATTGAGATATCCTGTGTATACTCCGGCAAGAAAATAGAATACAGCAAGGCTAAGACCGATATTTCCCGCATTGTACACTCCCATAGCAAAAAAAGCATAACAGCACAAAACTGCGATATGCATGTGCCTGTGTTTTTTATGATCCGCAAACGCACCTGTGAAAAAATATCCGGGGATCGCACAGAGCCTCTGCCATCCATACATATTCACACCATCGGCAATCTGCCCGGCGCTCCATGATTGCTCCATGTAAACTCCAAGGAGCATTGTCAGAAAAAACACTGAAAGAACCCGAAAAATATCCATGGACAAAGATCTTTTGTAGTCTTCCGTTTCCTCAGAATACGGAAGAGGATTCTGAAGGATATAATCCTTTGGATTTGTGATGACAAAGTATGATATGACTCCGGTAAGAAGCGCCAGCAGTATCACATTGAAGAGTCTGTCATGAAGGACAGGTGTCATAAGAAACTGCAGGATATATGGGACTGAGGCGCAGACACTCATGATCATTCCCGCATGTATGTTCATATGTAATTCCATGGCCACAAAATAATAAACAGCACCTCCGAGACATCCCAGTGATAAAGAAGCAATATTTATCAGAACAAAAGCCGGTAATATATTTACGGGGAAAAGAAGTCTGAGGATGGCACCGGCAAAGAGAATATTTGTCATAATGAGAAAAAACTGTCTTTCTTTTTCTCCACTGATCATCATTCTGAAGGCACCAAAAAGAATAAAGCCACTGCTTAGAAGAATATAAGTAAAATAATGTCCTATGGACAACACTCCGTTCACAGTACCTTCCAGATATGAAAATAATTGAAATCCAAACATATATAAAGAAAAGATTAGGGCATATAATACTGTACTGCATTTCCTGACAGAATTCTGTAACATATATTATCTCCGTTGTGTTTATATTTTTCTGATCCCGGGGTAATCGTCGTGAAGTCGCATTTTACCTTGCTTTTTCCGCGTTGCCGCATCGTTCATACGCTATGTCATAAATATGAACCTAGTAATGATTACTGCTTCAGACCTATAATTTTGACAGGATATGAAAAGAGGTAATCAATATGATAAAGTGTAACAGGAAAAAAATATTTGTAAACCTTCGGCGGATCTCGGGATTTGTATTGATCATAATGCTGCTTTTCGGATCTTTGGAAGTCGGATCTTCGGATGTGACGTTCATGCCATTGAAAGCATACGCAGATACCACCATAAGACAGGGAAACAAAATAGTGAATACAACCACCAGTGAAACATTGGAATTTGATGGTTATTCACATAAGTCCACTGTTTATGCCGGAGAAATAAAGAGAGACGGAGAGACTGTTTTAAATTATCTGTTTTCTGAAGATATTACCAGATCATCACTTGTTTTTGACAACCTGCGGAAGGCTTTACCCAATCCATACAGTGACATGGTACCGTTAGTTGACTCAGAACAGACACAAAAGGGACTGAAGGAAATGTCTGCGGACACAGTAAATGATGTAAATCTCAGTACTCTTTCCGGTGACTGGAAAGATGCCGGTAACATTGCTTCACAAATATATAAGGGAAAGAGTACTTCCGGTTCGAAGAATGAGCTCATGTATGATGTGAGTGAAGAATGCAGAGCAAAGATTGATGAGGAGGCAAGAGAGCGGGAAGCTGGACTGGATGATCCGGTCGCAACTAACAAAAGAGTTATCAGCCACCTCGGCACACAGACAACAGATGTGGTATCTTTTAAAGTTGTTGATGGACAACTTAGAGAAGTCCATGATGTAAAACTTAAATATCTGTCAGAAGCCACAACCCTGATCTATACAACTGTAGATGTTGTTGATCATACTCATACTATCAAGTTGGTCGAAGTTAAAGAACCCACATACACCGAGGACGGTTATAAAGAACACTACGAATGTACAGTATGTGGAGCATGGTTCCAGGATGTGACAGGAGTTTCAGAGATAAAAGATAAGTCAGGATACATAATCCCAAAGCTCGAAAGAGATATTGAAAGAGATTACAACGACGATTCCAGTGACGATTCCAGTGACGATTCTGATGACGATTCCAGTGACGGCGGAAGCAGTTCCGGATCATTAAAGAACAGCGCTTCACAGGCACTGGCTGACAAGGTTAATAATGCAGCTTCCGGAAACATACCTGCAAGTGATGTGGGCGGAAAGTGGAACAATGATCCGAATGCTGACACCTGGACCTATACAAAATCAGACGGAACATTGGCGAGAGGCGAGTGGATGTGTCTTGACTACAACGGGCTCAGATACTGGTACTACTTCAATGATGATGGAAATATGCGCACAAACTGGTTTGACTATAATAACGAAAGATTCTATCTTATGCCGGAGAAGGACGGCTGGCGCGGAAGGATGGCAACCGGCTGGAAGAATATCGAAAACAAGTGGTACTATTTCGAGACAGTTCCAGGATCATCACAGGGAAGATTATATCGTTCATCAGTAACACCTGACGGACATACAGTCGGTGCAGACGGTGCCTGGAATGGTGTTGGAGAAACACCTGTTGGGCAGAAGTAAGGAGTTTAGAATGAAAAGAAAATTAATAAAAGGTCTCGAAATGCTCGTCATGGCCGGCTTCCTCGTTACAGCTGTAGGAAGTAATGTCCATGCCACTGAGAATCAGGCCAATGAAAATACAGAAAACAGTTCTCAGCAGAATGAGAATAAGTCGGAAGAGAAGAATACTGATACCGGGAATGATGATACTGATAAAAAGGGCTCTGATACAGACAACTCAGAATCTGTAAACAAAGACGCAGATAAGGATTCAACTGATGATACGGAACAGATTGAAGAAGGTAAAGCAGCTGCTTCGGAAGATGGATCAGATTCAGAAAATAAAGACAAGGATGATT
>Ga0256404_1004686_pt1 | contig 25382 bp, 25 predicted proteins | sample RumenRJG_01DNA_FD_185990 | JGI IMG/M metagenome (GOLD analysis project Ga0256404, IMG submission 185990) | Bovine rumen microbial communities from Lethbridge, Alberta, Canada - RJG_01 | ecosystem: Host-associated > Mammals > Digestive system > Stomach > Rumen | place: Canada: Alberta | collected...
TTTTCAAAGAACTTGTTTTTTGACCTTATTTAAGGCTTTTTCGTTATGCCTTTTTCTTCTTCAAGCATTTTCCTTAGAAAAATGCTTGACTTCTTCATAGCTGGTCTCTCTTTCTATTGATTCCCTATAAGGAAAAAGCCGGGGTTTCCCGGCTGTACCTGTATCCTAATATAAATCAGCCTTCTGATTCGCTTCGAAGAGGCGGATCTTCTGAACAGCCACTTCCTCCAGCGCCTTCATGCATTCCGGCTCAATCTTGTTCGGTTCGCGGAGGTTTTCGTTCTTTAAGACTTCACGCATCTTGTTGTAGAAGGCTACTTTGATGTCGGATGAGATATTGATCTTATTGACCCCGTTCTTCACCGCTTCGGCAATCTCACTGTCCGGATTATTGCTGCCGCCGTGCAGTACCAGCGGTTTGTCCACCACTGCCTTGATCTCCTTTAAGATATCGATTCTTAATTTCGGCGTCACGCCTTTCGGATAGAGCCCGTGGGATGTTCCGATGGCAATTGCCAATGAATCCACACCGGTGCGTTCAATGAATTCCTTCGCGTCTTCCGGTTTGGTATAAATAATGGTCTGAGCGTCATAGGCTTCCTTGGAATACGTGACACCGATCGTGCCCAGTTCGCCTTCCACGGAAACATTGACCGCATGCGCCACTTCGCAGATCTTCTGACAGAGGGCGACATTTTCTTCAAACGGTAAGGAAGAACCGTCGATCATGACGGAAGTGAACCCGTCCTGAATGGCCCGCATGACATCTTCCAGAGATGCCCCGTGGTCCAGATGCAGCACGCACGGAATTCTGGTTTCCAGTAAACGTTTGCGGATCGCTGCCGTAATGTCATCTCCCGTAAACGCCAGTTCATGCGGATGGATCTCGATGATCACCGGTGCATTTTCTTTTTCGGAAGCATTCATCACTGCCTCAAACATGGCATAGTTACTGATGTTGAATGCCGGGATGGCAAAATTGTGCTCTTTCGCAACAGCCAAGAGCTCTTTCATATTCATTAACATGATCTAATCTCCTTCAATGTTCTTCTCTATTGTATCACGGACACTCCTACTGAATGCCTCTTTCATACAGATTCCGGATACCTGTTATCTCACCTTTTCCTCTGAGGTAACAGTCCAGCACTTCCTTCACTTCCCTTGCGCTCTCATCCAAAAATGTAAGACGCAAAGCAGACGCTCTCAGACGTTCCGTATCCAAAACGGCCATCGGTTCCTTATGGTAGATCGTCGCGATGCAGTTATCGCAGTCCGTCACGATTGGGAAGTCTCCGAGCGCTCCTTTCAGATAGTAGTTCTTCGTATTTCCTTTTTCCCTGCAGTACATATGGTTGGTCTTATCACCCACATAGTTACCGATCGGGCACTGATGCGTTACCATCAGCGGCAGCTTCCCGTAGATTGGGATCTCTGCGTTCGAGACATCTGCCAGTTTGGAAAGTTCCTCATAGCTGTTCTCCATGGATACCGCCACGCTTTGAACTCCCTTTTTCTGCCAGAAGGAGAGGGAATAGCTGTTGATGATATTGGCCGTATAGTCCACGTAGACTTCATCGTTCTTTACGTCACGGTAGTGACCCAGGGAACTGATCAGGAATCCGTCGCATCCCGCCTTCCGGTAAGCATCCAGTTCCTTCTGCACTTTTTCCATGACATACTGCCGATAGATCCGCGGCAGCTTCACGACCAGTTTCTTTCCGGCCTCATGCGCTGATGCAATCACTTCTTCCAGATGATTCCGTAAGATCTCATTCATCTCAAAGTAGATGACATCCACTTCCGGATAGTCCAGCACGGCTGTAAACTGTGCCATATTCTTTACTTCGACGTGGTATGTCTTCTTTCCCGCATCTTTTTTAACAACATGTTCCAGTACCGGGTACTTCTTCTCTCTCTTATAGGAGGAAATCATTTTCTCTTCCAGTGCTTCGCAGCCCTTTTTCCGCAAGGCATTTAACGCCGCCTTATTCACAAAGAGATTTCCTTCCATTTCCACTTTGATTTCATCCATGCGGAAGACGGTATCCCCGGTTTTACTCAGCTGCTCTTTCACGCTTACCTCACTGAGCGGCTGATTGAGTGCTGCCTGCGGGCAGTCACCCGTCACGCTGACACATACTCCGTTGCACTCTAAGGTTAGCTGCATCGGTTCGTTTTCCTTTAAAACAACGCTTCCGCAGATCCCGTTTTTGCGTTTCGGCTCCAGCGTCTTTGTTAAGAACTCACTGAGCTTTTTATCGTAAGTCAGAAAGACTTTCTGTCCCTTATGGATCGGTCCGTCCAGTTTAAAGGTCGTGATCTGATCTTTCCGGCTTTCCTTATTGATATAACAGCCGATGCCTTCCTCATTGGACGTCCAGATCTCAATGCCGTCCCCGTTGTTTAGGTCTTCAAAGAAGCGGATGGAGACGATTTTGTTGCGGTAGTCGTACTTAACGACTTCCCCGACTTCCACACCCCAGTTGCGCGGATGTATGGTGCACATCATATCGCTTCCGGAATGCGTCTTCAAGTAACCCGTGGAGAAGTATCCGCGGTTAAAGAGCTTCTGCAGTGTTTTGATATCTTCCGGATCCACCCGGTAGTGTTCCCGGTCGGAATAATATAGATCAATATATTTCCGGTAGATTCTGCTGACCCCGGCCACATATTCCGGCGACTTCATGCGCCCTTCAATCTTTAAGGATGCCACTCCGGTATCTAACAGTTCCGGCAGATATTCCAGCGTGCAGATATCCTTGGTGGATAACAGATGTCCTTCCGTGATCTTCTCTTTTCCCCGGTAGAACTCATAGTTCATCCGGCAGTTCTGAGCACATTTTCCGCGGTTTCCCGAGCGGCTGCCCAGAACGGAACTCATGTAGCACTGCCCGGAATAGGATACGCACAGTGCGCCGTGAATAAAGGTCTCAATGCGCAGCGGAGTATTCTTTGTGATATGGGCGATATCTTCCAGCGAGAGTTCCCTGCTTAATACCACCGTGGTGGCACCGAGCTCTTCAAACTCCTTCACATCGTTTAACGAATTCGTCGTCAACTGCGTGGAAATATGAACATGGAAATCCGGCCAGTGTTTCCGGACCAGGGAGATCGCTCCCAGATCCTGCATGATCAGCCCGTCCACTCCCATGGCATATAACGAGTCAATAAAAGGAAGAAGCTCTTCAAACTCTTCATGTTTATATAATGTATTTACCGTAACGTAAACTTTGACTCCGTATTTATGACAGTAGTCACATACTTCATTCAGTTCCTTCTCGTCGAAGTTGTTGGCATAAGCCCGGGCATTGAACTGCCTTCCGCCGAGATACACCGCATCGGCACCGTTCTGCACGGCTGCTCTAACGCAGTCAAAGTTTCCGCTTGGAGCTAATAATTCTACTTTCATCGTATCACCACCTCCATTATATGCGAACTTCGATTTCTTTTTAAGAGGTTCCAAAAGAAAAACAGGAGTTCATTCTCCTGTATGTCCGCTGGGACTTCTTTCCTTCTTTCAAAGCAACACTGTCCGTCTTTATCAAACATTTTCTCTGTTTTGTAATCTGTGTAACAGTCTTCGCACTTCCATTATTTTCTCGGATTCCGTCTCAATTACAACATAGTAAACAATATAGTTTCCAACATAAATACGATAGTATGGAAGTTTTCTATCTTTGATACTATGGAATTTTTCAAATTGGTCTGACATCGGGAGACGCTTTTGAATTGCACCTTCCACCGAATCAATCAACTTATTTGCGGCATCCTTGTTCCGGAGAACGTCCGAAAGATATCGGGCCGCAGATTCCAAGTCATCATAAAAAACAGGAAGATAGCTTAATTTATTGATTTTCTCCATTTACCATTTTTCTGATGCCGGTGAACACTTCATCATGTGTTAGTCTGACATCGGTTTCTTCCGCCTGTCTGTCTGCCTGATCCAGCGCATATTCCAGCTGTTCGATGAGTTTCGTATATGCATCCAGACTCAATACCACCATTGTTCCATAGCCGTTCTTCGTAAGATAAACAGGCTTCCCTGACTGTACGGTTCTTTCAATTTCCGTAAACTTATTTCGTAAATCTGATACTGGCCGAATATCCATAGCAATCACCTCTATATCATAATTATATCATTATTACGATATTATTTGTTACATTAATTTTGGCAATCATGTCAGCCGTCCGGCATTTTTCACCCCACTGATACAATACAAAAACAGGGAGCTGATTCCTCAGCTCCCTGCCTGTAGATTTCTTATGGGTTTCTTATTTCACTGCGTTGATGATTGCCGTGAAGGAATCCACCTTTAAGCTTGCACCGCCGATTAATGCACCGTCGATGTCTTCCATTGCCATGTAGTCAGCAATGTTTTCCGGTTTGACGCTTCCGCCGTACTGGATACGGACTCTGTCAGCTGCGTCTTTGCCGAAGTTTCTGCAAACTTCGTCACGGACGATCTTGCAAGTTTCTTCCGCGATTTCCTTGGTAGCGCTCTTGCCTGTGCCGATTGCCCAGATCGGTTCGTAAGCGATGACCATATTGGCAACCTGTTCGGCATCCAAGCCGTCTAAGCCTGCCTTGATCTGGCCTCTGACCCATTCTTCCGTCTTGCCGGCTTCGAATGTTTCAAGGCTTTCACCGCAGCACATGATCGGTGTAATACCGTTGGCGATCAGTGCTTTGACTTTTTTATTGACTGTTTCGTCTGTGTCACCGAACATCTGTCTGCGTTCGGAGTGACCGACGATACACCATTTCAGACCGATTTCCTTTAACATCGGAATGCTGACTTCACCGGTATAGGCACCGCTTTCTGCGAAGTGGCAGTTTTCGGCAGCAACGATCAGTTTGTTGGCATGTTTGATGCTTTCATTTAATGCCAAAAAGCTTGTTGCGACACCGAAATCGGCATTGTCATGTAATACCGGTTCAATGGCTGTAATGAAGTCCACTGCTTCCGCAATGGTCTTGTTCATTTTCCAGTTTCCAACAATAATAGGTTTTCTCATTTTTATTTATCCTCAATTACGTCTACGCCCGGTAAACCGTTACCTTCCAGGAATTCCAGGGAAGCGCCGCCGCCAGTGGAGACATGGCTGACCTTGTCAGCATAGCCCAGCTGCTTGATCGCTGCTGCAGAGTCGCCGCCGCCGATGATTGTAGTGCCTTCACATTCCGCTAATGCTTTGGCAACAGCATTTGTACCTGCTGCTAAAGTCGGGTTTTCGAACACGCCCATTGGTCCGTTCCAGACAACTGTCTTGGCCTTGCGGACTTCTTCTGCGAATAATTCCGCTGTCTTCGGACCGATATCCAGACCCTGTTTGTCTGCCGGGATTTCAGTGACATATTCGACTTCTACCGGAGCATCGATTGGATCAGGGAAGCTTGCACAGACAGCTGTGTCGATCGGCAGTAATAACTTCTTGCCGAGTTTTTCCGCTTTGTCCATCATTTCCTTGCAGTAGTCAACTTTTTCCAGATCCACTAAAGACTGACCGACTTCCTTGCCCTGAGCCTTCATGAATGTGTAAGCCATACCGCCGCCGATGATGAGAGTATCGCATTTTTCCAGTAAGTTGTTGATGACTTTTAACTTATCTGCAACTTTGGCGCCGCCTAAGATGCCGACAAACGGTCTGACCGGATTTTCCACGGCATCACCTAAGAACTTCAGTTCCTTTTCAATTAAGAAACCGACAGCGCTTGGTAAATATGTCGGGATACCGACTGTGGAAGCATGTGCTCTGTGGACGGAACCGAATGCATCGGAAACATATAAGTCACCTAAGGATGCCCAGTATTTGCCTAATGCTTCGTCGTTCTTGCTTTCGCCCTTTTCATAACGGGTGTTCTGCATTAAGACAACATCGCCTTCCTTGCAGTTGGCAATGGCGTTTTCCAACTCTTCGCCTCTTGTTGCGTTAACGAATGTTACCTTGGAATTCGGTAAGTATTCCTGTAACTTCTTGGCAACGATGGACATATCGTTTTTCTTCTTGTCCGCTTCTGTTTTTTCCGGATCTTTGTGGTCAACCTTTCCTAAGTGAGAGAGTAAAATCACTTTTGCCTTATGGTCGATTAAGTAGTTAATTGTCGGTAAAGCAGCAACGATACGGTTGTCATCCGTAATGACGTCTCCCTTGTGAGGAACGTTGAAGTCAACACGTACGATGACCTTTTTACCTTCAACATTTAAATCGGTAACGATTTTTTTAGACATATAAAAAGTCCTCCTATTTGTACACGTACATTATAGCATTTCCCCTTTTTGATGTGAACAATTACCCCAAGAGAAAAAGCATGCCGAGACATGCTTTCCTTGTTTAAAAATATAAGATTCCTTCCTCCGTCAAAAGTGCGCTGACCTTCTTATCATGCTCTTCCGTTTCGATTGTTTCCCTCACGGCTTTTTGATAACAGAGACAGATGTTTTCCCCGGAAAAATCCTCCAGAAAGCGGTCGTAGTAACCACCGCCATGTCCCAGCCGGTTTCCGTTTACATCACAGGAGAGACACGGGAGCACCGCCAGATCGATCCTGTCTTTGCTTATCACTTCTCCCGCTAACGGTTCACAGATTCCCATGCGGGTTTCTTTCAGCTCGTCTCCCGTCTTATAGGAAACAGGGTCCATGATTCCCTTTCCTTTACAACGCGGAAGACAGATCTTCTTTCCGTCCTGTAGCGCCGTTTTGATAAACTTACGGGTATCCGGTTCCCTGTCCGTACTGTAATAGACAAAGATCACTTTGGCTTTTTGATATTCCTTACTCTGTAAGAGCAGTTCCGTGATCTTCCGGTCCGCTTCTCTACGATAGTCTTCCGTGAAGGAAGAGCGCAGCTCTTTGACAGATTGGCGCTGTTCGCTTTTATTCATGATACAGGAAAGGCTTTCTGCTTCCTTCCAAAAGATCGTTGAGTGTGGAGTACTTGGTCTGTAACAGCCGGTTGAACAGGCTGTAGTCCATGATCTTCCCCCAGACTTCCGCCTTGGTTTTCCCGATGGCGGTCGGGATCATGCGGACGATATTCTCCTGCGGGGTCAGCGTGAATTCCACGCAGTCCTTTAAGTTCAGAAGATAGCTGATGAGCTTCAAAAATGCCACGGAATTGAGATAGACGATTTCCACAATGCGGATCGGATCCTCATTGATGTCAAAGACCACATAACCCTCGCAGACATGTTCCGAGCTGTAATAGGCCAGGGTCCTGTAATTCATGGCATCGTTATACGCCCGCTTCTTTACATAGGTATTCACGTCACGTAGTGGATAGCCGTCAAAGTGCGAAGCGTAGGCTTCATAGGCTTTTAAGAGATCCGCTTCCTCATAGTTCTCATAGATCATCCCGGTCGGATATACCGGTACCTGATTGCGGTAGATCGTATACTGCTTTAAGACGCAGTACGGCTCAAAGCCCATCTTCTTATAGATATCATTTCCTTTCGGTTCCACTAAGACCAGAAGGTTCTGATAGGAGATCTCTTCCAGGATCTCTTTTAAAAGAGCTCTCTGATTTTCCTCATTGCGCATATTGGCATTGCGGATGGCATTCTTTAACACCACTGCCTGAATCGGGTAGTTCTGAATGCGCACCGTTTCCTTTGCGCCGAAGATAGCCGAAGAGATGCCTTCCGCATCTTCCGTCAGATACATGTCAAACGGCTTGTATTCATAGTCAAAGAAATATTCCACATAGTCTCTGGGATAGGTATTGCTGTAAAGGGTATAAAGCGTATTGAGATCTTTTTCGTCAGCTTTGCGGATCATGTTCCTCGTCCTCCCTTTCTTCATAGGCATTCCGGATGATATTCTCTTCTCTCTTCCGGGCATCCTGCCGCTCTGTTAAGATCGAGAGCAGGAAGCAGACAAACAGGAAAACGGCAACCGCCACGATCAAAGGCCAGGCGATCTTTAAGATTGCACCAACAATCACGGCCAGTAAGGCCAGAATCAGAATATACATAAGTTTTCCCCCTGTTACTCGTTATTCTTCAGCAGTTTTTCCGCCATCTCATTCAGCTTGGCCAGCCGGTGCTTCATGCCCGACTTGCTGATGGGCGTTCCGGTATTCGTTTCATACAGTTCGCAGAGTTCCATCAGACTGGCTTCCGGATTTTCCTTCCGAAGATGGATGACTTCCTGCAGCTTGTAGTCCAGATGGTTCACCCGGTTGTTCTCTTCCAGAATCCGGATGCTTTCCAGCTGTTTCTTTCCGGCTTCCAGTGTTTTGACTTCATTGGCCAGCTCGCAGTTATCGAGTCTGGTAAGTGAGTTGATATAGTCCCGCTGGATGCGCACATCCTCAAAGCTCATTAAGGATTCGTACGCTCCGCTTAAGCGCAGAAAGTCCGAGATCTTTTCCGACGCTTTCAGATAAACCACATACTGGTTTCTGCGCTGAATGGTCTTCGCCGGCAGATCGAAGCGCTGCATGAGTTCCCGGATGTATTCAGCGTGCGTGCTGCGCAGTGTCGCAATCTCCAGATGGTAGTTGCTCTTCTGCGGGGAGTTGACCGATCCGCTGGCCATGAAAGCTCCGGCCAGATAGGCTCTGGCGCAGCAGTCCTTCCGCACGATGCTTTTCATCGGGTGCTCGCGGATGAGTCCGTTATTATACAGTGTCAAGTCTTCCAGGATCTCCCGCACATTATTTTTGACCTGGACGACGTAGATATTGTTTTTCTTGAGTTTCATCTTCCGTAATACGGAAAGTTCCATCACCGGATCGTACACTTCCTTTAAAAGGGTCCAGATCCGCTTTGCCGTTGTGGCATTCTCGCTTCTCACGTTGAGATAGAGACCTTTGTTGTTCAGCCCGATGGAACTGCAGAGCTGAATCAGTGCCGCCAACTGGGCCTTCTGGCAGCAGGGTTTTAAAAATAACTGGCCGATTTCGGCTTTGACATCCGTCGCAAATGACATGCTTATTCTCCAATCAGCCGTTCCACGACCCGCGTGATCTTATCCGGATCATGCCGGATCAGCCCGTTTTCAAAGCTTAAAAGGCTGGCACTTACAATGCGGTATCTGTGCGTCTTTTCCTTCATTTCCACCGGATAGGAATATTCCTCTTCATAGCGCTTCAGACATTCTTCGGGAATTTTGTCCTTGGCCCGCACTACGATATCCAGCTTCCCTTCGAGATGTTTCTCAATGGCTTTCACATGGTCTTCCAGAGAATACCCGTCGGTTTCCCCGTGCTGCGTCATGGCGTTGCATAAATAGATCTTCTTGGCATTCGATTCATTGATGGCCGCCTTGAGCTGCTTGATGATCACGTTCGGCATAATGGAGGTATATAAGGAACCGATTCCGAAGATGATGACATCGGCCTTTTTGATGGCCCGTACCGCGGAGCGGGTGGCCACCACCTTTTCCATATAGAAGATCTCTTCAATATTGTTGAAGTATTTCGGGATATTGCTCTCCCCGCTGACAATCGTATCGTCGTCCATTCGGGCGCACAGCGTTACGATCTGCGTCGTGGAAGGAATAACATCCCCCTTGACCCGCAAAACCTTGCCCAGCTGATGGATGGCCGTCATGATATCGCCGCTTTTCTGCACCAGGGCGCTCAGCATCAGATTGCCGAGATTATGTCCTTCGATATCGATGGCTTCATCCCCGTTAAAGCGGTAATCCATAAGCGTCGTTAAAAGGGATTCCTCTTCGGAAAGCGCGATCATCACGTTCCGGATGTCCCCGACGGCCGGCACATTCAGATACTTCCGCAGTCTTCCCGTGCTTCCGCCGTCATCCGCAACCGTTACGATCGTGGAGAGATGAACGTCCTTCAGATTCTTTAATCCGCGCAGGATCACCGACTGTCCGTGACCGCCGCCGATGACTACCACATTGCATTTTTTCATGTTACTTCACCTGTGTAAATTATACCACGGCTTCTGGTGTGTCACAATAATGAATCGGAAACCGCAAATCATTCATTTTCAATTAAAAAACGCTGTGATAAATTGTAGTTGTGGATCTACCGAAACTCCGGTTTTACGGTAACTACCTGCCTGCCTTACTTGATCCACATGCAGCCGTCGTATGAGGGGGCTGTTTTTTTCTTACAGGCGCCTTTCTTCCGCTTTGGAAAAAATCATATTATAATAGAAAAAGCGAGGTATCTCTCTATGGATAAAAAATGGATCTATATCGCAATCGCCGTGGTTGCCGTGGTTGCTTTAACGGAAGTATTACACCGTGTCTTATCGTCTCACTATTCCAACAAGCTGATGAAACAGCTGCTCTCCGCAGACTTTGACGGCATGTTCATGACACTGGAAAACAAATTCGTACAGTATCTGATTCCGCCGTTCAACCGTGACTATCTGAAACTGAACGCCTATATTGCCCAGAACGATAAGAAGAAAGCCGACGACATGTTCAAGGCCTTCGAAACCAAATATCTGAATGCGGCCCAGAAGGAAGCCGTCAATACCAAGGGTTTCTTCTACTATCTTTCTTTGGAAGAAAAGGGAAACACCCGGAAGTATCACGATGCCTTAATGGAAACCCTAAAGGATGAAAGCCAGAAGCGCGATATCGACCGCCTCTTCAATACCTATATCATCAAGGGCAAGAAATACTTAAAGGAAACTTTAGATGAAATCGAATCTGCCCCGATGGAAGCAAAGGGACAACTCGAAGCCCTGGTTGCCAAGATGTATGAAAACGACGGCAATGAGGAAGAATGCGACAAGCATCTCGATCTCGCCATGATGTATCAGCAGCAGCTGGCCAAGGAAAGCTCCGAAGAGAAATAGACTGAAAGGGACTGCAATGCAGTCCCTTTTCTTATCTCCAGAAATCTTCACTTAAGTAGTAAGTAATATCCTCCACTTTATCCAGCGTGACATTTCCGATCTTCCCGGCAGCTATCTTCACGTAAGCCTCCCGCTCATCGTACGTCTCATAAAGCAAGGCCATCTCGAGCGGCAGAATATTCATGCGCGGCCAGAGCTCCTTGGCAGTTTGCGCAAGATAGAGCAGCGCTCCGTCCAGCACCTTCTGCATCTCCGTATTTTCCGCGCTCAGCTGTGCCCTCTCTTCGATCCGCTTCCGGATGCGGTCACGCAGCTCCGGATCCTTTTTGATTGTAATGCCGTAAAGTGCTCCTTCCGCTCTTGCGACGGAGTATTCTGTTTCTTTTTCCCCGTCACTTACCGTCAGTACCGCTTTATCCAACGTAAAGGCGATCCACGGAGTCAGGTCCTCCTCTTTGACGCATTGCTTGAGGATATCATTCTCTTCTGTAAACACGGGAGTTCCGCTCAGGCAGTAAAAAACATCTTCTTCCGCAATTCCCAATTGCACCGTTTTGGATATGCTGAGATCTCCGTACCTTCTTTCGCTTTTCTTCAGCGGCCAGTAGAAGGCTCCGTTCACTTCATATACTTCCCGAAGCGGATACAGCTTAGCCTTTTTATCTAAGCCGATCAGAGAAACATACCATACCGGATGCTTCCGCAATGCCTCCTTGAATACCTCCAAACCGTTTTCCATGTTCTGTCCTCCCCGTTTTTCTTCATTGTAACAGAAAAAAGGCGCCCGCAGGCGCCGTTCGCATTATTCGTATTCCTTCATTAATTCACGGAATTTGATGGTTACCGCACGCGGATCTTCCGCTTTCCAGATGGCCGCGCCGACAACCAGGACATCCGGATGGCATTCCAGAACCGGACGGACATTTTCCAATGTGAAGCCGCCATATGTGCTGACTTCGATCTTATCCACCGCATCCACGATGTATTTCAGTTTTTTGACATCGCCGACCGGATAGGCGTTATGATCGAGATTCGGATGGAAGGAGACCTGGTCGCAGCCGATCTTTTCCGCCCACTGGGCTTTGGCAGCGCCTTCGAATTCTCCCATCATGTCGCAGCAGATCTTTGAACCGTATTTTTCACGCATTTCAAAGTGTGCCTGGAAGGTTTCAAATGTACTCAGAGAGTCAACGGAAACATAGTCGGCACCGAATTCAAACGCCGGTACGTCCGTGTACAGCATACTCTGTTTCTGGTCCCACATGATTTCGCATTCCGGATATTTTTCCTTGACTAACGGAATCAGACGGGCACCTTCGTACATTCCGATGTTTCCCAGCTCGATAATATCGATCAGATCATGAGTCGCATCCAAAACTTTCCACATTAAATTGACATCTGTCATGTCGCAGGCAATCTGTAATTTCATATGATTATAACCCCTTCTTTCTATTTTTATTATACATTCCTTTCACAGCCTTCGGTACGCCAATGAATCAAGTGAATCAATTCCTGTCAATTATTCATTTCCTTCACTGGTATACTTGGTATAGCTGAATAAAATGTTAAAATAAGGGAAAAGGGGTGAGTATCATGTTTTCTTCACAGATTGCCAAAAACAAGGAACGTCTGACCGGTTCGGAACAGGTGATTGCCAATTACCTGATCAAGAAATACGGTAGCGGAAAAGACAATAAAATGATGAGCAGCGAGCAGATTGCCCGCAATGTCGGAGTGGGTCAGGCCACCGTCATCCGCTTCTCCCAGAAACTGGAATATCCCTCCTTTAAGAGCATGATGCTGGATCTGATCAATGAATCTTTCTACTTCGGAGAAACCAGCATTCACAATGACGAGGAAGTACGTTCCACGATCTCCAAGCTGCAGTATCAGTACGAGCAGTCCATCAAGGAAGTCGTGAACATCAATTCCGATGACAGTATCAATTTGGCCGTCAAGTACCTGGAAAAGGCCGGCACGATCCTCTGCTTCGGCACCCGTTCTTCCAATGCCATCGTCTCCCTCATGCACTACCGCCTGCTGGAGATCGGCATGAATACGCTCTGCCCGCACGATCTGACCAGTGCTTCCAGCATTGCCCACAACATGAAAGAGAATGACGTTGCCCTGATTCTGTCCGTTTCCGGCGAATCCCCGGAAGCCGTCAAAATCGCCAACATTGCCAAGAAGCACCATGCACGCGTCATTTCCATCACCGGCAGCATTGAGAACCACCTGAGTTCCCTTTCCGACATCGCCTTAAAATGTGCGGAATACAACGTGCATACCAACCGCTTCAACCTGGTCAACCGCTCCAGCGAACTCTTCTTACTGGACCTGCTCTTTATCCGCTTCTGGCGTGACAACGAGGAGGAGCTCATTGAGAACTGCAACGAGTTCTCGGAAGAGACTTCGGAGATCCTGTCGGTCAACATGAAGTTCGGCGATTCGTACCGCTTATAAGGCATAACAAAAGAGTGTCATAAATAAACCGAACCCCGGATTATGATTTGTACCCTCCAAACTGGATGAACCAGTGCGGAGGGTTTTTAAATAAAATTGAGTTACATCGCTCTCAATCACAGGCCGATCCTATTGGCAGTAAGAACCTGTTTTCTTACTTGTATCAGAGGACTGACTGTTACTTTTACAAAAGAGTTTTTGACCTGATAATAGCGTAAAAAGGATTATCTTCAAGAAAGGATTTTCATCTTTTTTGCGTAAGATTCTTGCGTATATATATATATATATAATGAGTGTTACGGAGTTGCTTTCCATGTTTGAAATATCTGATGCTAATGAATTAATTCAAATAAAACAACTATTAGTTGAATGTTTTAGTGATTTTGATGTTATGCCTCTCGGGAATATACCGGCAGAGTACAGAAATATTCTTCATGATGCTGTTATTGCCCGCTATCTAGGCAGTTACACCGATATTAGTATTGTAGATAACAAATATGAAGAGAACTACTCCATAACGCCAAAAGGGAGGAAATTGAGAGATGAAGATAGTATTTAAACTTGCTATGGTGTTTATTCTTGTATTGGGTATTGTAGGATGTGCTTCTAATACCAATCAAAACAACGGAAGCACAAATCCAGGTAATTCTAATAATGCTCCTGCTTCAGAAAGCAATAATACGAAAGAAGCTAAAAAAATATCTTATGTTACTGAAGATGGGAAATTCGAGATTATAGAATCAAACTATTATGTTAGTACAGACGATACTGTTGCTGTAAATATTCGAGTTAAGAATCTTACAGACGAAGATTATGATTTTGTTTCTTTTGAAGGTTATGCATATGATTCTAACGGAGACAAATTTAACAATGTTGGAGCAAGTATCTGGGGAATTGACGCAAAGAGTTCAGCTTACTCGAACGCATATATGAGTACAGGCGTTAAAGGTGATTCCTTTGGCGGAATAAAACTGACAGGACTCACTATAAGCAATAAGAAAGATGGAACTTTATATCGAGAGTACAGTCTTGATTTTGAAAAGAAAATGGTTATTTCAAAAGACGATATGAACGAAACAGATATGCAAGGCAATCTAAAATAACAACAAATTATACATTTCATATCAAAACGAGCAATTGCATAAATGCAGTTGCTTTTTTATAAGAGAAAAGGTAAAAACGCATCGTGAGCACCATGAACTAACTGGCTTTACTATTCACTATTTCCCAGAGCATTTTAAAAGGCAGACTCACATCTGCCTTTTAAATACATGTTGATTTTATAGGATTTCTCCGCCAGTTGGAGAATTCTCTGTTTTCTTTTACTTATTGATGTAATGGAAGACTGACTGTGCAGCAATCGCCCCGTCATTGACGGCCGTGACGACCTGGCGCAGAACCTTTTTGCAGCAGTCGCCGGCACCGTAGATGCCCGGCACCTTCGTGCTCATGTTTTCATCGGTCAGGATATAACCGTGAGCGTCCAGCACATCGAGTCCTTCCAGCATTTCCGTGCACGGATCGGCACCGATATACGGGAAGATCCCGCTCGTTTCCACTTCAAATTCCTCGTTGGTATCCACGTTCTTTAAGACGATGGAACCGACCTTGCCGTCTTTTTCGTTGATGCGGACCGGGATTGCCTTGCGGATGATCTCGATCTTTTCGTTTGCTTCGACCTTGTCGACCACAACGCTGTCCGCGCGGAAGACGTCTCTGCGGATGACGATGTAAAGCTTGGCGACAAACTGGGTCAGATACAGTGCTTCTTCCAGTGCGCTGTTACCGCCGCCGATGACCGTAACCGTCTTGTTGCGGTAGAAGGCACCGTCGCAGACGGCGCAGTAGGAAACGCCGCGTCCCGTCAGTTCCTTTTCGTTCGGAATGTTCAGTAAGCGCTCCTTGGTTCCCGTGGCCACGATGACCGCTTTCGCGTAGTAGATATCTCCGCTTGCGCAGGTGATCTTCTTCAGTTCCCCGTCTTCCACTTTCAGAACCGTATCAAATAAGGATTCACAGTGATAGGCGGTGGAGTGTTCATACATCTGCATGGCCAGCTCCGCACCGTTGATCTCCGCAATTCCCGGATAGTTGGCAATCTCATAGGTCTTCACCAGTTTTCCGCCCGGTGCTTCCGCTTCAATCATGGCGCAGGATAATCCGGCTCTTCCCGCATAGATGGCCGCTGCCATGCCGGCCGGGCCGCTGCCGATAATCACTAAGTCAAATTGTCTGTCCATTCGTTTTCCCCTTTCAGAATCTCCAGAATATCCAGCAAATCATAGGCGACCGCATTCGGTTTGGCATCCCAAAGGGCGTCCGCCTCTTCCTTGTTCACGTTGTAGCCGATGGAGAAGGCATGCGCGTTCTTCCCGGTAATAATGTCATTTTTCACGTCTCCGACATAGATACAGCTGTCGTGGTTGCCGTTTAGGGCAATCACCGCCTTGCGGATTCCTTCCGGATCCGGTTTGTGGGCCGTGACATCGTCCATGCCGACGATGCAGTCCACCTGATCACGGAGCCCGATAATATCGAGACCCAGTGCCACCGTCTCATTGCGCTTGTTGGAGAAAATACCGACCTTGTAGCCCTGCTTCTTGAGCTCCTTTAAGAGTTCTTCCGCATGCGGCATCGGTTTCAAGAGTTCCGGCGTATGCATCTGACGGTTGATCACGCGATATTCGTTCTCTAAGTCTTCCACATTGCCCGGGAAATGATAGCGCTCAAAGCTCTGTCTTAATGTCGGTCCTAAGACCGCCTTGCGCTCCGCATCCGTAAACGGATGGTCCGGAAGATATTTCTCAAACATCTTCTGGAAGGTGGCGGAAATGATCGGTTCCGTGTTACCGATCGTCTGGTCAAAGTCAAAGAGGACGACCGGACGGATCGTGGTCAGTTTACGGAAGACGCCGAAGGTGCCTAAAGCACCGATGACCGCAAAGAACATGCCTGTCAGCTGTGCCATTTTAAACGGCCCCAGCATCAGAGAGTCCGAGCGGAAGGTTTCCACGATGGTCCGTGTGACCCCGTACCACATTAAGTAGGCATAAACGAGATCCCCTCTGCGGTTCTTCCGGTATTTCTTATAGATATTATTTATCAAAAAGAAGCCGATGATGTTAAAAATGCTCTCGTAGAGGAACGTCGGTTCGCGGTATTCCCCGCCGATATACATATGGTCCTTGATAAAGGCCGGCCAGCCCCTGTAGAAGGACTCCTGCACCACCCGGCCGTAGGCTTCCTGATTGAAGAAATTACCCCAGCGTCCCAGTGCCTGCCCGATCAGGATATTCGGGAAGATGCAGTCCAGAATGCGGAGGATGCTGTAACGTTTCTTTTTCGCATAGAAGTAAACAAAGATGCAGGCGCCGATGATGCAGCCCTGAATGGCCAGTCCGCCTTCCCAGGTCTTCAAGATGGAGATCGGGTTGGAGAAGTAGCCTTCAAAGTCGTAGAAGACACAGTACCATAAGCGGGCACCGATGACGCCGCAGACCGTGCAGCCGATAAAGAGGTCATCCCCCAGTTCGGAGGAATAGCCGTTTTTTTTCAGATTCCGTACGGAAAAAAGATAAACCAATACGGCACCGATGCTTAAGAGCACCGGATAAAAGCCCAGATAGAAATTCCCGATCCGGACAATGGTACGGAAATTCGGAAAAAACTCCATTAGTCCTCTCCTCCTTCCGTTCGGATATCGGAAACCACGCCTTCCCGGAAGGCCTCGGAGGAATTGTATCCCATTTCCTTCAAAAGAAGGTTTCTGACTGCCGCTTCAATGATAACGGCCAGGTTGCGGCCTTCGGAAACCGGAATCGTCACCATCGGGATATCCACTCCCAACAGGTTCATATAGCTCTCTTCCGTTCCGAGACGGTCCAGCGGCTGATTCTCATCAAAGTGCTGCAGCTGAATAATATAGTGAATGTTGGTCTGGCTTAAGAAGGCACTGGCACCGTAGAGCTGTACGATGTCGATGATGCCGACACCGCGGATCTCCAGGTAGCGCTTTAAGACTTCCGGGGCCTTGCCGCGGATCTTGTTGTGGATGCGGTAACAGTCGACTCTGTCATCCGCTACCAGCACATGTCCTCTGCTGACAAGGTCCAGCGCGAGCTCACTTTTCCCGATCCCGCTTTTGCCGGTGATCAGAATGCCCTGGCCGAAGATGCTCATCAATACCCCGTGGACATTGTCAAAGTCCGCCAGCTGCTCATCCAGGAAAGAAGCGATATTGACCATGACCCGGTAGGTCGGCTGCTCCGTCGCCAGAATCGGGAAATTCTTCTGGATCGCGATCTCCTTTAAGAGCGGCGGTACCTCTTCCCCGTGCGTCATGATGATGCACGGAACGTAGCCGTTGGTGATCGTGTCAAAGCGCTCCCGCAGCGTGTCATCATCCAATGTCCGGATGTAGGCGATCTCCTTCTGCCCGATCAGAGTGACCCGCTTCGGGTCGCTCTTGTCGTTAAAGCCCGCCAGTTCCAGCCCCGGACGGTTTAAGTCCGGTACCACGATCCAGCGCGTTAAAGACTCTTCATTGCCGGTCACCTGTTCAAACTCAAAGAACTCCTTGAGTTTGCGGATCGTTACTCTGTTCGCATATTCCATTGCGTACTCCTTTGTTTACTTTAAGATTTTCTTCAGATACTGACCCGTGTAGCTCTGAGGCACTTTGGCCACCTGTTCCGGGGTGCCGCTGGCAACCACCGTTCCGCCGCCGTCTCCGCCTTCCGGCCCGAGGTCAATAATGTAGTCGGCGTTCTTGATCACATCGAGGTTGTGCTCGATGACGATGATCGTATCGCCGTTGTTGACGATGCGCTGCAGGACTTCCAGAAGCTTGCGCACATCGTGGGAATGCAGGCCGGTCGTCGGCTCATCCAGGATGAAGACCGTCTTGCCGGTGGCTTTCCTCTGCAGTTCACTGGCCAGCTTGACCCGCTGCGCTTCCCCGCCGGAAAGCGTGGTGGCACTCTGCCCCAGTTTGATATAGTCCAGACCCACATCGCTGAGTGTCTGCAGTCCGTGACGGATCTTCGGATTGGCGGAGAAGAATTCCAGAGCGTCTTCCACCGTCATCTCCAAAACGTCATAGATATTTTTTCCTTTATAGGTGACTTCCAGCGTCTCGCGGTTGTACCGCTTGCCGCCGCACTCCTCGCACGGTACATACACGTCCGGCAGGAAATTCATGCTGATGCGCTTGACGCCGTCTCCCCAGCACCGCTCGCACCGACCGCCGCTCACATTGAAGGAGAAGCGGGATTTGGTATAGCCGCGCACCTTGGCTTCCACCGTCTGCGCAAACAGATCGCGGATGGCATCGAAGACACCGGTATAGGTGACAGGGTTACTGCGCGGGGTACGTCCGATCGGATCCTGGTCAATGATGATGACCTTATCCACGTTTTCCATGCCTTTGACCTCTTTCACCTTACCCGGCTTGATGCGCAGTCTGCCCAGGTTCTGCTGGAGGCTTTTGGCGATGATCTCCATAACCAGAGTGGACTTCCCGCTGCCGCTGACGCCCGTCACGCAGACAAACGTACCCAACGGCAGTTTCACCCTGATATTCTGCAGGTTGTTTTCCGCCGCCTTGATAACTTCGAGATACTGTCCGTTGCCTTTGCGGCGCTTTTCCGGATACGGGATGACCATCTTTTTGGAGAGGTAGAGTCCCGTGATGGAATTCGGATTGGCCATGACTTCCTGCGGTGTGCCCGCCGCCACGACTTCCCCACCGTGCTTGCCGGCACCCGGTCCGATATCCACAATATAGTCGCTCTCCATCATCGTCTCCTCGTCATGTTCCACAACGATCACGCTGTTGCCGAGATCCCTCATATTCTTTAAGGTGCGGATCAGCTTGCCGTTATCTCTCTGATGCAGACCGATGGACGGCTCATCCAGAACATATAAGACACCGCTTAAGTGCGAACCGATCTGGGTCGCGAGACGGATCCGCTGCGCTTCCCCGCCGGAGAGCGAACCGGCCATCCGGTTCAGTGTCAGATATTCGAGCCCGACATCGGATAAGAACTGCAGGCGCTCGCGGATCTCTTTTAAGACGAGCCGTGCAATCTCCGCCTTCATCGGCTCCAGTTCCAACTGATCGATAAAGATGAGCGCTTCCTTGATGGACATCTCCGTGAACTGGTAGATATTCTTGCCGCCGACGCGGACGGCTAAGGCCATTTCGTTCAGGCGGGAACCGTGGCAGTCGCTGCATTCGCTCTCCGCCATAAAGGTTCCGTACCAGTCCCGGCTCATGGCCGAAGTGGTTTCCCAGTAGCGGCGCTCGATCATGTCGGCGACGCCTTCAATAAACTCATTCTTGTGATAGGAGTTGCCGCCCGTGGAGCGGATATGGTATTCGATCGGTTCGTCCGATCCATGTAAGATCCAGCGGATCTCATCCTTGCTCATATCCTTGAGCGGTTTGTCCTCATCGATATTATAGTGCTTTAAGAGCACGTCAAAGGTCTGCCATTCAATATTCTTTGTATCGACAATGTTCTTGTAGTAGCGGATGCCGCCCTGGCGGATGGAAAGATTCCAGTCCGGAATGAGCAGATCCTCATCCACATGCAGAGTCACTCCCAGCCCCTTGCACGTCGGGCAGGCACCCAGCGGCGAGTTGAAAGAGAATAAACGCGGCTCGAGCGGCGGTAAGGAGAAGCCGCAGATCGGACAGGCGTAGTTGGAGGAGAATAAGAGGTCCTCTCCCGCCACATTGACCACGGCCATGCCGTTGGCCAGCTTCAGTGCCGTCTCTAAGGAATCGTGCAGACGCGAAACACTGTTCTCGTTTTTCACGATACGGTCCACGATGACATCGATATCGTGATTTTTGTTCTTCTCTAACACAATATCGTCTTCCAGTAAACGGATCTCCCCATCCACTCTGGCACGCAGATAACCGTCCTTGCGCAGGCTGTCCAGAAGATCTTTATGAGTTCCTTTCTGGCGCTTGATTACCGGGCCCATGATTATGACCCGGCTGCCGTTTTCCGTTTCCATGACGCGGTCCACCATCTGCTGCACCGTCTGCGCCTCGATTGGGATATTGTGATGCGGGCAGTACGGGGTACCGGCACGGGCATACAGAAGACGTAAAAAGTCGTAGATCTCCGTTACCGTTCCGACCGTGGAACGCGGATTGTTGCTGGTGGTTTTCTGGTCGATGGAAATGGCCGGGGAGAGACCTTCGATGAAGTCCACATCCGGTTTGTCCACATTGTCCAGAAACTGCCGGGCATACGCGCTTAAGCTTTCCACGTAGCGCCGCTGTCCTTCGGCATAGATCGTATCAAAGGCCAGCGACGTCTTGCCGCTGCCGCTGAGTCCGGTCATGATCACCAGTTTATTTTTCGGGATGGTAAGATTCACATTCTTCAGATTGTTTTCTCTTGCTCCCTGAATTACCAATACATCTTTTTCCATAGCTTACTCTTTTCTCTTCCTTATTATACAGGATTCCCTACTTCTCTCAAACAGGGAAACACTGCCAAATGTCCGCTTTAATCATTTTCAAGTGCACCTCTATTATAGCGGAAGTGACGGATGTTTTCCATGAAATCCCCTTTCACTTTCCCGTAAAAAAAGGAGCTCGCTGAGCTCCATGGTTCCGTATGGTATTTCTCTTATCTGTTTTCCAGAGAATGACCGTAATCCGCTACGTGATAGTGGAAGTATTTCTGTACGGCATAGATGAGGAATGTCAGATTGAGTGAGAGGGAAGTGTTGCCGACGGAAGCGCCGTTGATCTTGAGATTCTGTCCCATGACGAATAAGACCACGGAGCCGATCACACCGACGATACCGCCGATCAACTCTAAGCGTGCGCATGCCATCAGGCTGTCAACGCTCTTCTCAGAGAACGGATGTTCCTTTGTGCATTCCGTATAGTACGCTTTTTCCTTTCTCGTACCCAGGAACGCAAAGACAACGCTGATGAGTGCCGTTGCCAGCGCAACGATAATAAACGGTTTTAAGGCATCCATTTCCGCCGGGGTCAGATTACCGCTGATGGAGATGGCTTCCGGAGCCTTGGCAGCCAGTTCGGAGAAGCTGCCCACAACAATGAGTGCACCGAGTGCCAAAGCCAGAAAAGCGATCGCAATCACTTCAAATATCAATCCAAGTGTACATAAAAACTTTAAAAATCCTGCTGTTTTTTTCATATGATAAAAAACCTCCTGCTACTACAAAAATAATACGGGAAGTGGTTTTTGTCAATTTTCCAAAGGGAATTACACCTCATCCGGCTGCTGTCCGTCATGCGCCTTCCAGACGCATTCCCCCACCTTCATCTCCGTAAAGACGGCCGTGAAGGAGGAATCCTCCGGGCTGCAGGCATAGATCCCGAAGCGAATCTTTCCCGCACCTTCGGCCATATGGCAGATGCGCATCTGCGAATAATGTACTCCGTCATAGGAGCACTCCACGCAGTAATCATCCTCCCGGCGGCTGAAGCGGTAGTACATCTCCTTGATATCGGCAGGGATCGCCGTGGTCGCCCAGTCGGAATAGCCGTGATTGGTCACCACCGAGCCCAGATGCTGGAAGTGTTCGTTTTCATACTCCACGGAAGCCTTCAGCCAGTTTTCCGCATCGAGATACATGACGATTCCGCACTGGTCAAAGCGCTGATGGCTTTCCCTGAAGTCCGTTTTGACCGTAAAGGAAAAGTATTTCTCTTCCGTTTCCATCTGCAGTACCGGCGCGTTGTCATTCCGGAAATGATAGTACGTTCTCTGCCAGAGATCCGTATGCGGCAGAGTCGTGATGCTGATTCTGTCTTCCGTGATTTCACAGGCTTTCGGCATCCTGGTCCATGTCCACTGATTCTTCATATAATTAAAATCCACCTTCTTTTATTATTGTAACAGACTTTTCCTTAAAAGAAGCGGGTCAGAACGAAGGCAATCACCAGACTCAATCCAGCGAAAAGAATCAGCTTAAGTGTCTGGCTTTTGCGGTTGAAGCCGAAACTGCTGTAGGCAGCGGAGCCGGCTGTTTCCGGATAGATCTTCAGCGGTCCGTCTTCCGGAATACTCTCACTTCCGTGCACGACCGGATGAAACAGAAAATGCAGGATAGGAACCAGAATCCAATAGAAGCGCCAGTAACGCTTCTTATCTCTTGCGAAATATTCCCTTGATAACTCTGTCATCTCTCTCTCCCTTCTTTGTTCCGTTTTTCCTTACGGAAGTACACTTTATCACCCTTTCGGAGGAAAGAAAAGAAGAATGCCCCAAACAAAAAAGACCTGCATGTTGTGCAGATCTTAATGAGCCGTTTCTTCCGTCTGGTTTTGCGCGCCGAAGCGGATCTCCTTTAACAGCGGCCAGCAAAGCCATACGGCTACCAGAACCGTCAGCCAGTCCGAGAGCGGCTGGGAGAGATAGATGCCCCGCTCATTGAGCACGTTCGGCAATACCAGCAGAATTGGAATATAGATCAGCCCCTGACGGCTCATGGAAAGAATCATGGATTCTCTTCCCCGGCCGGCAGCCTGCAGTGTCACCGTAAAGACATAGTAGGCAGCGTAAACCGGAAGCGCAATCGTATAGGCCAGTAAGTATTTCGAGCCGTAATTCACCAGAACCGGATTCGGCGTAAAGAGCCCGACATACGGTTTATGGAAGATCCAGATCAAAACGTCCGCGCCCAGCGAGTAAAGCGTCAGAACGCTCAGGCACCACTTCATGGTATCCTGCAGACGCTTATAGTTCTTTGCCCCGTAGTTATAGGAGGCCAGCGGCAGATAGCCGTTGACGGCACCCTGAATGAAATAGTTCAGCAGATAACCCGCCCGCTTGCCGACCGAGCAGCCGGCCACAAAGTCCGTTCCGAAGCGGAACACCTGCTTGTGGTAGATGGCGGAGGAAATGGCCGGCAGCGCGTTGCGCACGTAGCAGGAAACGCCGACCCGCATAATTTCCCAGGTAATATTCTTATCCATATGGAAGTCAAAGAGCTTCCAGTATACTTCCGTTTTCCGGCTGTGCAGTCTGGCCACACATAAGACCGCCGTGATCAGATTACAGATCGAGGTGGACAGTGCCGCCCCGATAACGCCGAGATTCAAACCCCACTCAAACATGAAGAACGGGTCCAGGGCGATATTCAGAAAGACGCTGGCGGTGATCACGATTGTGCTGTAGCGCACATCTCCCACCGAGCGCAGTAAATGCACCGCCGTAGTCCGCAAGACCAGAAAGGCAATCGTGAAGATGCTGATAAAGCCGTACTGATAGGCATATTTCACCACTTCCGGATCGCTCGTCTGCCAGTAAATAAACGGGCGTAAGACCAGAAAGCCCACCAGCATGTGCAGCACCGACAGTAAAAGACACAGCGTCATGGAGGTCCGCACCGTCTCATAGACGGCATCTTCCTTCTTTGCCCCCAGCTGTCTTCCCAGATAGGAAGCTCCGCCGATGCCCACGCAGGCCCCGACCGATTCGATCAGCATGACGATGGAGGACACCGGGTCCATGGCCGCAATCATAGCCGCATTGTTCAGCTGTCCCACGAAATAGGCGTTGATGGTGGAATAGACGAGGTCCACCACGGAGACCAGAATCGAAGGCAGAGCAAGATGCATCATGGCCTTGCTGATTTTTTCCTTTTCAAAGAGATAATTGCTGTGCTGTGACATACATCCCGCTCCTTTGTGACAAGCCCTATTTTAATGCTTTTCCCTCCGCTTTTCCATGAATACAAAAGAATCTGAATAACTTTCATAATCTCATTCATCGCCCTTTTTGATTTATGTTAAAATGAAGACAGAAGTTATATATATAATAAGGAGAACTTATGAAAGAATTCAGATGCATTGTAGAAAATCCGCTGGGAATTCACGCCAGACCTGCCGCATTATTGGCTCAGGCTCTGACAAATGTGTCTTCCACGGTAACCATCCGCGCCAACGGCAAGGAAGCCAGCGGCAAGAACGTTCTGGAAATCTTAGCCTTAAATGCGACCAAGGGTGACGTCCTGACGGTCCGCGTCGAAGGCAAAGACGAAGAGGCAGCCTCCGAAAAGATCCATGAGATCCTGGCGACAGACACCATTGAAGAAAGCGCACCGAAGATTTTAAAGGTGGCCTTCTTCGGAACCAAGGACTACGACAGGACATTCTTCAGTGAACTGGCCAAGGACAAAGGTCCGGGCACATACAATACCGATATTACTTTCCTTACCACCCGGCTGACTCCGGAAACGGTGGCCTTAGCCAAAGGCTATGACGCCATCTGTATCTTCGTCAACGACGAAGCACCGCACGACGTCATCAAATATCTCGGGGAAAACGGCGTCAAGCTCATTCTGTTGCGCTGTGCCGGATTCAATAACGTGGATCTTGAGGCCTGCAAGCAATACGGCATCAAAGTCGCCCGCGTTCCGGCCTACTCGCCATATGCGGTGGCGGAACACGCCATGGCCATCATCCAGGCAGCCAACCGGAGACTGCACAAAGCCGTCAACAAGGTCCGTGACAACAACTTCGCCCTCTCCGGCTTGCTCGGCGTAGACTTAAACAACAAGGTCTGCGGCGTCATGGGTACCGGCAAGATCGGCGAATGCTTCGCAAGGATCGCCAAAGGCTACGGCATGACAGTCATCGGCTGGGACAAATATCCGAACCAGCGTCTGGTGGACGAAGGCTTACTGACCTATGTTACAAAGGAAGAGCTTTTAGAGAAAGCCGACCTGATTTCCCTGCATGCACCGCTCATCATGGGCCCGATCGGAACGTATCACATGATCGATGACGCCGCCATCGCCCGCATGAAGGATTCCGTCATGCTGGTCAACACGGCCCGAGGCGCCCTGATCGATTCCGAAGCGCTGATTTCCGCATTGAAGGCCGGCAAGTTCCACGCCGTGGCACTGGACGTTTACGAAGGCGAAGACGACAACGTCTACACCGACCGTTCGGACGAACCTTTACCGCACTCCATCACCGCAAGACTGATGATGTTCCCGCAGCTGATCCTCACCTCCCACCAGGCCTTCTTCACAAGAGAAGCCATGCAGGCCATCGCCGTGACCACCATGGAAAACGCCCGTAACTTCAACGAGGGACTCGATCTCGGAACAGCGGAAGTCAAGGCTTAAACATATCC
>Ga0256404_1004687_pt1 | contig 25372 bp, 27 predicted proteins | sample RumenRJG_01DNA_FD_185990 | JGI IMG/M metagenome (GOLD analysis project Ga0256404, IMG submission 185990) | Bovine rumen microbial communities from Lethbridge, Alberta, Canada - RJG_01 | ecosystem: Host-associated > Mammals > Digestive system > Stomach > Rumen | place: Canada: Alberta | collected...
ATGATATGAAAAAAGAATCTTTTGATGCTGGGAAAATGGATACCCTTATTGCTCTTGTGAAAAGAGGTCTTCTTTCTGTGCAAAATGCTTCAGAGACAGCAGGTATTTCCACGATTGTTAGGGGCGGGCGAAAAGGGCCACTCTCAGGACGGCTGAAAAGGGCCAAAATCGGCCGAATCAAAAAGACCATTTAAAAAGGTTATTCCGTTTTTGTTCTTTGCGCCTATACTTGATGTTGCTGACGCATCAAAGTCATAGGAGGTATATGAACAATACAGATGAACGAAATAACCTACAAGAAATAATAACACAGGCCCTTCAAGAGATGAAGGACGAAAATGGCGGACATCTTGATCTCGGCAGGATAAACCTGGCAGAGCTTGAGAGACGGACCGGCATATCCAGAAAGAGACTCCGGAAAATAAAGATTGATGGCTTTATCGTCAAGCCTAATGGTCATACCGGCATGAAGAAACAGCATACGGTACTTTCCGGATACACTGGTGTTATCGATGGCTTCCTTCAGAAAGGTGTAAAGAACAGAAACACCATATATGGGAACCTGAAACGACTTGGTTACAGTGGAAGCAAATCTCAGGTCAAAAAGTATGTTCGCGAACATCTATTCCTTGTTCCTGCGAAACGTGAACTAGTTGCCAGTCAAGGCAACCGCGGGCGGCGGTATAAGACCGGTCCCGGCGAATCATACCAGATGGACTGGGGATTTGTGAATGTCGAGACAGATGGACAGACAACTTTCCGAGCCGCCTGCTTCGCGATGATCTGCCATCATTGTGGAAAAAGATACGTGGAATTCTTTCCGAATGCCAAGCAGGAGAATCTTTTTATTGGGATGATTCATGCTTTTCAGCACATGGGTATACCTGAAACTGTGTTGACAGACAACATGAAGAGCGTGACAACAGGCCGTGATGCCGAGGGACATCCGATTTGGAATCATGACTACGAAGAATTCATGAATACGATCGGCTTTGCCACGAAATTATGCAAAGCAAGGCATCCGTTTACGAAAGGTGCCGTGGAAAGATTGGTGCGTTTTGTCAAAGAATCTTTTATGGCAGGACGTACATTTGGGAACATCACCGATCTTAACTATGAAGCCATCCGTTGGTGCAATGATCAGGATGGACAGTATCATCAATGCGTAGACTGTATTCCCAGCGAAGAGCACAGCAAGCGCTGTATGACCGTTGCCAAAGAGCTCGAATTGACGGAGGAGGTCCGCTATTATCTCTGTCCGGAGAGAAGGATCTCTTTCGATGGATTTGTGAATTATGAAGGTAGACGGTTCGGAGTGCCTTACAGATACACGAATCGGATCTGCCGCGTAATGCGGGAAGACTTCAAGCTGCATATTTTCTCAGATGATCTCAAGGAAATGCTCGTAACACACGATGTTACCTGGAGCCGCGCAGACAGCTTCTGCAAGGATCAGTATGTGGAAAAGCAGCCGGAAGAATTTCCGACAATGCCAGTAAAAGTGCAGATGCAGAAGACTCCTGATACGGGACATGATCTTGCATTTGACAGCTTTAATTTCGATCCGGAGGTATCTGATAATGGCTAACGACGACTACTTCTCACGGATTGATAATGCAGCAAAGGCGCTGAAGGTGGATATCTCCGGAGGCGAAATGGCAAAGCTGGCGCTTTCCCATCAGTTTACGGAGGATCAGCTGAAAGCAGTTTCTGACGTTTTCAGCTATCTGTCCGATAAGAAACATGAGACGATCATCAACACCATGCTGAGGCTCAGCAGACTGCCGATGAAGGTCCCGAAGACTTTCGATAATTACGATTTCTCTATCATTCATGGACAAAATGCTGACCGGCTCAGAAGTCTGCCAAATCTTTCTGAAGTCTATGCAGGCAGAAACATCATCTTTATCGGACCACCGGGAGTCGGTAAGACGCATCTTGCGGAAGCTTATGGAAACGCGTGCTGCAGAAATGGAATGAAGGCTTATTTCCTGAAGGCCAATGAACTGAATGACAAGTTTACAAATGCCCGACGGGTAGGCCGAGAATCCAGCGTGGTGAACGGACTTGTGAAACCGACGTGTCTAATCATCGATGAGATGGGAAGATGCAAGTTTGATGCAGAGAATACCGAATTATTCTTCGATATGATCGACCGTCGGTATCAGAAAGAAGGTCCGAATACGATGATCTTTACCAGTAACAAACAACCGGCACAGTGGAAAGAGTGTTTCAGCAACAACGAAGCTCTTCTCTGCGCACTGGACCGGCTATGTGACAACGCAGAAATTTTTACTATCAAGGGAATCAGTTATCGTGGCAAGGGACGTGAGACGCTCTCTGCTGAAGCTGGAACAATAACAGCTTAAATCAATTTTTCAAAAAGACTTTGGTGCGTTGGCCTTTTTGATTCGACTGATTTTTGGCCCTTTTAACCCGGCCCAAAATGGCCCGTTTAGCCCAGCTCTAACAGGATTTAAACTTCTGTCAGATCCACTCTATTATTGAAGTCCTCTATTACTCCAACAATGGCTGATGATACGTTCTCAGAGACAGAACTGAGATTTCGCTTCATTTCGATAGACTTTACAAAATTAACTATTTCGTAGCGTATTCCCTCTCCGTTTAACTGGTAAAAGAACCTCTTGTTATTTTCCTGATTTTCATATCTAACTTCGAAGTAATCTGTCTTCCACCAAGGCGCAGGCACATATACATATCCATTTGTACCTGCTATAACCATTTCGCCTTCTGCCTTGGCACCTTCTGCGACTTTCATCGAAGCTACTGCACCTGGAAATACAAAATCTATCTTAGTAAAAGCATCTAAATTATTTTCTTTATCTGCAAATATCGTTGAGATATTCTTCTTCTTGTATGAAGTGCCTAACAATTGAAAAATAGGAAGCATAGCTTCTGGACCCCATCCGCACATACTATTCCATCTCTGCGGTAGATTTTTATTATCTCTTAGACTTGTACACACTGTATCAATAGATACGATTTTTCCTATAATGCCTCCCTTAACTAAAAGAATAAGTCTGTCATAGGCTGTAGAGTACGCTGTTTTAATAGCATCCATCAGTATTAGGTTGCGTTCCGCAGCAAGTTTAAAAAGTTCTTCAGATTCCTCCCTTGTATATGCAATTGGCGATTCACAGAGTACATGCTTACCAGCAAGCAGTGCCTTTTTTGTATCTTCATAGTGCTTTTCGGGTTTAGATATCAAATATACCGCATCGACCTTATCTAATAACTCCTCATAATCATTCGTGTAATAAAGGTCCTGCATTTCTGAATCTGTTGGTTTCTTTGATGCACATACTCCAACGATTTCAACGCCATTCACAAATTTTGCTTCGTTTATAAACTTAGTCTGGAATACGACAGATCCAACCAAGCCAATTCTAACCTTGCGTTTTTCCGCTCTTAACTCGGTGCTAGATATTCCCTCTGTGCGTGGCAGATAGATAACCTGGCAATATTCTTTAAGATAATCAAAATGGCCTTTCCAATCAGAACCTACTGTAAAGATATCAACGTCGTATTTACGGATATCATCAATCTTCTGACCTTCATATTCTTCAATGACAATTTTATCAGCTAGGCCCGTAGCCTGCACAGCAGCAATCCTTTCTTCCAGGCTCTGCTGAACATTTATTTTTCCACGTTGTTTATCGAAATCGTCTGAAGTAATCCCAACAATCAAATAATCGCCAAGTGCTTTAGCCCTTTCTAATAATCTAATATGCCCGTAATGTAGCATATCATATGTGCCATAAGTAATTACCTTGACCATAAGAACCCCTTGGTTATTTTAATATCCCCTTTGTCTGCAAATCTTTCAATGCCTTAACAAGAGTAGTGTTATCGTCATGTGTGAGTGCACCAATATGCCCCACTCTGAAAACGGTCTCTTTCATGTCGCCACCATTAGGGCAAATCCAGATGCCATATTCATCTTTCAGCTTGGTGAATATCTCGTAAGCATTTCCGTTAAGAGGGTGAAGTGAAGTAACTCCGTTTGCCGGGCTCTCAGAAACCATCTCAAGCGAAAGGTCTTTGATTTTCTCTCTGAAATCCGCTGCCTGTGCCGCTACTCGAGCGACTTCAACATCTGCACCACCCGCAGCTTCGATCTCTTTGAGTCGTGCATTAATCTGGAGCAATATACCCACTGCAGGAGTGAAAGGTGTCTGTCCGCGCTCCATGTTCTTCAGACAATCTGCAAGGTCAAAGTACATGGACTTAACATGTGCATTAGACACACGCTCTACTGCTCTAGGCGCCAGGACGATAATTGAAATACCCGGAGGGCAGGCAAGAACCTTCTGTGATCCAGTGATCATTACATCAGCTCCGCAGGAAGCCATATTGTAAGAATCTGCGAGAAATGATGAAACACAGTCTGTAATATAGAAAAGATCATTTTTCTTACAGAACTCTCCTATCATCTCAGAGTCATATAGCACACCTGTACTCGTCTCATCGATATTCACAAGGAGACCGGTGAAATCCTTACCGTCATATTCATAAAGCTTTTCTTTGGTCAGTTTCTGACCATGCTGCAACTTGATTTCTTCATGAGGAACATCATGAATCTCACATAGTTGAGCAAAGCGAGTGCCGAACGATCCACCATTGATGACCAGCACCTTATCCGCCGAAGTAAAGCAGTTCATTACGGCTGCTTCCATAGATCCTGTGCTGGAATTGGTCATAAAAATAGCTCTGGATTTCTCCGGAGCCTTGGCGAACTTCAACATTAACTTTTCGTTTTCCAGCATGACCGCTGAGAACTCAGGCGTTCTAAAATAAGGGACCTGTTCTGCACCGATGGAACAAACCTGTTCTGAAGACATGACAGGACCAACTGTAAAATTAAGCATATTCATTTCTCCTTTTTGTCAGAACGCTCAAATCATAAGGAGAAATTCTTTCTGCTTAATATTCTACTAGTTAGTCATCCTTATCTGCTTCAAAGAATGCATCCAAGAAAATTTGCATTGCCTTCTTTGAACCCGTTGAAACTCGAATAACGTCCTTCAGTAACGAGTTTCCATATGGATGAACAAGAACATTTTTTGCAGCAAGCTTTTCCGCAACAATTTTCGCGTCGTGATTTGGTTTAACAAAAATAAAGTTTCCTCTGCAATCACGACACTTGTATCCACGACTTGATAAGGAATCAAGCGTATATTTCTTTCCTTCCTTTTCAATCTGAATCAGTTCCTTAACCAAGTCAGGCCTGTCAAGAATACGCTCTCCAAACAGTAATGCTATCGAATTCGCATCAAAGGTGAGCTTTGCGTTCTTAACATAATGAATAATGTCTGGTGTACTTATAACTACGCCTAAACGGCATGCTGCTAAAGAGAACAGTTTTGAAAAAGTTCTAAGTACAACTACATTTCCATCATTTAAGGCATGATTCAAAAATGTATTCGGATAAAAATAATGGTATGCTTCATCAATGATAACAACAGCACCGACTTTCTTAGCCGCTGTGATAATCTTTGTAGCCTCTTCTTCTGTATAAACATTTCCAATAGGATTATTGGGGTTTAACAGAACAACAACTCTTGTGTTTTCTGTAATTGCATCAATTATCTTATCTGCACTGATAGTAAGATCACTCTCATATGCTACCGGAACATGATGTAAGCCAAGTATAGAGCAATTAACCCAATACATCTCAAAAGAAGGCGCTACAGTAACCACATCCTTACCCGGTTCTCCGAAGGTTTCCAACAAGTATCGGATTGCCATATCTGAGCCATTTGTGGCTACAAGATTATCTAGCGTAGCACCCCCCCCCCGATAAATTTTGCGTATTTATTAAGGAATCTATCAGGTTCAGGATAAATTGATAAGAATTCCGGTGTTATCTCCTTTAATACGGAGTCAACAAATTCTTTGGGGAGACCTTCAGGATTTTCATTCATATCATAACGATATTTCCCGTATCTTCCCTGCTCTGGAAATATACGCTCCGTATTTTTGATATTTGGATTTACATAATACATATCTACTCTCCTTTAAAATTGCGTATAAAAATAGCTCTGGATTTCTCCGGAGCCTTGTCTTATATTATCCTCTTACCTACCAAACTTACTGAAATTCTACGTCATGATCATTAAAGACAGTCTTGTCGCTTTGATCATTATAGAATTTCTCAGCAGCCTTATAGATGACCTCACAAAAGTAGTCCAAATCTATCTCGAAAGTTCTGAACTCTGCTCCTGTCTGGCTATCCCGGTCGATACTGCTGCTATATGGATAATGCGCTCCATATCCATTAATGCGAGCATCACCTGTGCCAATCTTTCTGATTATGAAACGATCCATTGAAGTCTCTTCACTTACAATATCGTCATCTCCGCTGTGGAGGAAATGACAACGTAACTGATAAATATCCTCTGCCTCTAACTTCGGAAATCCTGGATCTGTGCCACCATTAAAGCTCGTTAATGTACCATCATGGTTGACATCAAAAGCTTCGGCAGGAAGATACTTCTCTAACCAACCTTTATATCTCTTACCAACACACTTCTCACTTGGATAGAGTATCTGTCCACATATGTCGGGTAGTGTAAGAGTTAAAGCAAGTGCAGATTCCGGCATTCCATTCTGCAGTGCTTTCTTTATTTCTTCTATTTTGTTTAGCATATGGACTCCTTTACTGTGGAGGCATCAATGAGCCGGTGTAGTGCTTATTCTGACACAGACATCTTGCTCAACTTCATTAATCTCTCACAGCTTCTACCATCATCGTATTTATGAATGATCTTCTTTATTCTATGTCTCTCTTCCTTATAATCATCTTTGTCTTCCGCAATATCATCCAAGAACGCATAAAACTCAGACACTTTCTTTATCTTATGTCCGGGCATATATTCTTCAGGGTTTGAGAATACAAAACCTCTTTCCTTTGCATATACATCAATATCAGGAATAACAAAGGCTAATGGCTTATCCATCAATAAATACTGAAGAGAAATTGAGGAGTAGTCACCCTCAAGAGCATCTGATTGTCTTACTAATTGATACAAATCAAAGCCCTTTTTCTTCATATCCTCATTTGATAATATCCAAAGGTTGGAGTATTCAGCTTCGTTATAATTAGATAACGTTTGAGCAGGATGTAATTTAACAATGAGCAAGATATTCAGCTCTTCAAGTCTTTTATTTAGTTGAGTGTACTCTGACTCTGTAAATATCAACAGCGGTTCATTATTTGTTGAGTTCGAATATCCAAGAAAATCCGATTGTCTGAATGTAGGTAGCCAAACTAATACTTTTGAAAAATGTTGATGTAAGTGATAATCCTCCTTTATGGGCTCTAAGAGAGCATCTGTCATAGGCTCACTATTAACATAAACGTTTTTTTCTGAACATCCATATTCCTGTGCAGCGATAGGGACATAATAATCACCTGGCACACAGATATACGAAAAGAAAAATTCATCGCCGTTATTTATTTTTGTCAGCTTCCCCATGGTTTTAAAATCAGACGTTCCATGATTCATATGAATAACTATCTGGTTCTTAGAAGGTTTAATAGGGATCTGCCCTGCAGTATAAAATACGTGTTTTGCTCTTAGAAAAAAGAGAATGGTTTCTATTTTCGTTGAATATTTCAGACCATCATCTTCAAAATACTTCTTATCGCTAACTCCGCACTGAATTGAATATTTTTTATTGTATCCCTCTTCTATCAAAAAGTCCTTGAGCGGTTTCAAATTATGTTCAATACCAAAATTTGCTCCATAAAGTAGTACTTTTCTGTCATCCTTTGGCACCACTTTATTTACAGCTGAAAAGATCGGCATAATTGTGGATTTGATTAACTTTTTGAGTTTTACATTCCTAAGCATCTTTATTGTCCTTAACAGTTACTGGTAAATATTTATTATGGCTTAGCATTTAAAGTTTTTCTCTTGAACTACCTATATCTATCAGCATGTTGCAAATAAACGTTATTTCAAAATCCCAACAAATAGCCTTCACTAGCTAACATCTTACGTCCAAACAAAACAAGTGAAGTACTAAGAAATAAAACAATCACAACCTTCAATAAGAAGAAAATGTTCGAATAATAAGGAACTTTATTCAATACCGCCATGACAGCCAAGTGACTAAAGTAAATGCCGAATGATAAATCCCCTATCATCTTCAGCCATTTAATTTGCTTATGGTTTTCATTAATGAAATACCATCCACTGATACAGAAGTATGCACCAGTTAGTATTGATGATAATTTCAACTGTGTTCCACAGTTTTCTATACCAATTGAATATTGCCAATACCCTTCTGCAAATTGAAGCACCATTCCAATAAGCCATAACGCGGCAACAGTCTTCTTGGAAATCCTAATATTTATCAATTCATTGCCAATCACATATCCTAAGTAATAATATGTGAACCACCCCAGACATGATATGTTCATAAATATTGAGATGTACTTATTTACTTCGGCTCCTGTTATCATTGGAATCAAGCGCATAAAAATGATTTCCGCAGGAGAAATAGCAAACCCAATCCACATATACCTGGATCTAGCCAATCGGTCAATAATAGGGATTAACAATGTCAGCTCTACATAAACGAAGATATAATACATGATTGCTGATGCTTGAGCAGTGAGAAGATCCTTTATAAATGCAATTGGAATATCTCTTAAACTATCATGATAAGAAAGTACCGTGTATAACAGCGTCCAGATCACATATGGAATAACTACCTTCTTTACTCTCTTTGCTGGTTTCCAGTTCTCTGCACTGGAGAGATATCCACTAAGGAAAAGAAAAAGACTCACGCTATAATTAATGAATGGTCGCACTATAACTTGAGAAATTCCGGGTGGAGTGTTATGAATGCACACAACACCGATTATTGCCAGTCCTCTCAGAAGCTGAATATTATAACTTGCTTGCTTGCTTGCTTGCTTGCTTGCTTGCTTGCTTGCTTGCTTGCTTGCTTGCTTGCTTAGGAGATTGTGTCCTTATTTTGTCCATACGTCAACTACTTTCCATTATTTTTTAGAGCTCATATAAGGTGCAATTTTGAATCCATCCTCATATATTTCGTGCATAGCATCTTCCAATGCATTTCTGGAAATGTCGTTTTTATAGTGGTATCTCTCAGCTACATCAAGTGCATGTGAAACGTCTCTATAAAGCTTGCCGACAGAATTATCTTGAAGTTGCTGTAGCGCCTCATTTAAATCAGTGAGATCTTCAGTATCCTGCTTACTGGGCAAATCAAGACTCATGAGTTGAGAATAAATCCTATTAACATAATTCTGCTCTTCTTGAACAAGATTCCTTTTATTCTTGTAATCTTTATCGTAGAAAATAACGTTAATGCCGTTAATATCTGATTGTTTCATAACCATTTTTCATCTATCTATTTTTTATGCAGCACGTTCATTGTAAAAGCTCAAATATGAAGTAATGTCTTGGTCCGTTTTGCCAGTTTCATAATTCCAGGAATATAGTACCACCCAAAATATTTGATTTTTCTTCTACCATGAAACTCTTTTAAGTCAGGCCCAGCGCAACTCTTCTTATCCAGATATGCTTCCATCTTTGGATCTGGATAATCAATCCATCTAGGATGCTTTATGAATTCCGTCAGGCATCTGCTCAAACCATCTTCCATCGTAATGAATGGCATCTCACCAATCGCTGCTATTAATTTTGTATTATCAAAAACTCTATCATAGAGCCGATCATAAACCACTTGTGTAGTATTCCCCATAACACCTGCCAGATTTACACTATTATTTGGCATGTATATTTTCGACTCATTGCCTGTTCCAGCCTTAAGAGCATTCGAATAAATATTCAAAACATCTGACCATGCTGTATGCTCTTTCCCTGTGATATGAAATGCCTCGCCTAGTGCTTTTTCATTGCCTATCAATCCAGCAATTGCGGTAGCAACATCTCCGCCATATGTCATAGTGGTTTGATGAACAGCAACATCTTTCGGAAGGACAATACTTTTTCCATGTAATGCCCGATATAGCCAAAGATCCTTCTCAACTGTGCCTAACTGAAGTCGCTCCACATTGTAAGTTATATATGGTCGTATTATTGTCCAGTTTTTCTGTTTCCCTTGAAAAAGAACATTTTCTTCCCTGGCTTTTGCAAGTGCATATTCATCAGACTTAAGATAATCTTCATCTTTGCATACATCTAATAAGCGAGGGGAATCCTCAGTCAATGGTTCTTTGGAATCAGCATATACACGAGAAGAAGAAGTGAAAACATATTGATCTGTAGAATCAAGAAATCTCACTACTTTTTCGGTAAATTCTCCCGATCGATATATCATAAAATCTACGATAGTATCCCATTTCTGTCGTAGAACGTTTTCTATAAATTCATCATCATGAGCGTCACCAAGCAGATAGTGGATACTCCCAATATCAATATGCCTAGACCTTGAAGTAATATAGACTTCATCTCCTCTTTCGGCAAGAATATCCTTCAGTGAAGTGCCCATGGCTCCTGTGCCACCGAGCAACAGTATTCGCATCTCTATTTTCCTCCATAATTCAGATACAGAACATAGCAGATATTATCAACTACTACTGCACTATCGATAGAGAAAAATAGAAAAATGACAGCCATCTAAAATCTAAGTAATCTATGGCCGCAATATTTCTAGCTTTAGTGTTTCAAATCGATTGTACCGCTTCCACCTGTTATATAATAGGTATCACCTACAATCAGATTCCCCATATCACTGACCATGAACACTGCAAGATTTGCAATTTCACTAGGCACTGCAAATCGTCCACAAGGTCCTTGAGGGTTCTCGATAGAATCACCTTCAGTTTTACCAAGCATTGGAGTAGCCACTGGTCCAGGTGCTATCGCATTGACGATAATCCCATACGGAAGCAACACATCCGCCAATCCTAGTGTTAGACCTCTCACTGCCCACTTGCTCATCTGGTATGGTGTCCAGGCCGGCCTTAACGCAGAGGACGAAGTAACATTTAAAATATGTCCCTTTGTCTTTTTCTCTATCATAAACTGACTAACAGCCTGACTCATGAAGTACGTGCCCTTTGCATTGACATCCATAATATTGTCATACTCTTCTTCAGTCATGTGGTAAAAATCTGTATGTGCCACAAGTCCGGCAGAATTTACAAGGATATCAATTCGATTTTCAGGGAATTTTGCTGCTACAGATCGTACTTTGTCAGGCATTGATTTTATATCAAGCACATTCAGTACGATGTAATTGCAAGCAGTACCCCCCCTATTTTCTGACAACAGGATTTCAGTTTTTCTTCCTTCGTTCCAGCAATGATTACTTTTGCCCCGCTCTCAAGAAAAACCTTCGCCATAGCAAAACCAATTCCACCGCTGCCCCCGGTTATTAATGCAATTTTTCCATTCAATAACTTCTGAGCATTTACAGGCTGCGGAATTGGAACTTGCCTTTCTGTACGCAATAGATTTATTGCGTTCTTTATTTTTAACTTCAAACTCATACTAGACTCCCATTTGCTGTGTATACCATTTCAAATTGCAATGCACTATCTTGTCACTTCTGCTTTCTCATATTCATGAGTTGAGTAAGTATCTCTATTAATTTCTTCCTATATATAACTGCTACCACAACCATTAAAGCAAAAATTGAATATCTTATTATCGGGTGTGTATAGAGCGCCATGATAGCAAACCCGAGTACTAATGAAATGACACTTATTCCAATAATAATTTTACTCTTGTAAGGATGAAGGTCATTAATCTGCTCCCTGCAAATCTTTCTCATGAACCTATAATGCAAGAAGGCAAACAGAATGTAACTAAATAATGTAGTATACCCGGCTGCTAGATACCCGTACATCTTGATGAAAATATAATTCAGTACAATGTTAAGGACTGCTCCGCCAATTGTTGCACTTGCTATATATTGAGTCTTTTCGTAATAGAACTCGAAGGTGGCAAAAAATGTGTACAGATACATAAAGAAGACACTAAGGGCGACAGATGGAACCACCCATATTGCATCATAGTATTTTGCCGGAGCGAATATCCGTATAACTTCTGGAGCAAGAAGGATCAGTAGCAAATTAACTACAGCAATCATAACAAAAGAGGGATACGCTACTTGCTCTAGCTCATTTCCCTTCTTATCTTTCAGTTTTCTATAAATCCAGGGCTCAATGGTCTGCAATAATGCCGTATTAAATAGCGACATTATCATCGAAACTGAATACGCCAAATTGTATATCCCAGCTTCAGATGAACCAACCATATTCTTTATCATTATCCTATCCGAACTATTTAATACTGTCATGGAAAGGTAATGTGGAAGTAGCGGTAAGTTAAATTTCAGTGCATACGTCCAGTAATTCCTATTGAAGAACACCTTTCCCTCATGCATCTGAACAATGAATGTTCCGCCATAAAACACTAACTGTGTTACTGCCATAGCAAAAATTCTGGCTGTTACTTTATCGCTACTATGTAGTATAAATACTATGCTTAAAGTGGGCTGTACAATTGAAACTATTGAGGTAAGAATGACCAGCTCTGTGTACTTAAAATCCACACGCTTGTTCATGGACCAGAAGTTGAAAGAACCACTCACCCAGATCATTACAAACATGCAGAACATCTGAACGGTTGTTAATGAAAAAAGGTTATTGAAAAAGCCTTGAAAGCAAACATATACTAGCGTCCAGCAGGCCACAAGCGTTAGAGACAGTCCTTGAAGAGATGATGAAAATCTATTCCTGTCGTTTTCGAATTTTACAACCCCTTGTGAATAAACCCCTGCAAATAAATTAAGAGTAATTATAGGCGAGATAATCTGCATCCAAGAGTTGAATACAGAGAACTCGCCATATTCTGCTGTAGAAAGAATTCTGGTAAATATTGGTGTTGTGATAAATGATATTCCTTTTTGTAAAAAAGAACATATCAAAAACCAGAATGATGCTTTCATCTGGACAGGTAAATCTTTATACTTTTTCTTTAGATTCATTGAACTTATCTATATATCCTCTTGTACTTTAATGGAGTCATCGATCAATTCTCCTGGCCTGATCACTTATGAAGCAGTTTTTTTACAGTCTCTACTCCCTTATCTCCCAGCATATTTTTTATCATCTGCTTCGTGGCACCCTTATAATCCTTCTCTAAATTTCTCATAATTTGCAGTGCATCGCTTTCATTTTGACTATCTGTGAATACTTCAAAAATCACAGGCTTTTCCATACTGGAAACATCTAAAAACTCTGGTACAGATTCTAAATACTCCTTCTTTGACGAAGCAGAAAAATACTTAAACCCCAGATCTTCAGCTAAATGTTTTATTAATCTATGTGATTTATTTCCGTAGTGCCCTGCAGCAGCAATATACTCCTCTGTCTGTTTTCCAAACTGTGAACCAGGATTATTATAATTAGTAAACTCAGCGCCTTTACCATTATTAACTACGAGAATCCTCAAATTATTATTCAAGAATCTATTTCCTATTGCATTCATGTCATAAAAGAATGAAAGATCTCCTAATATGCAATATACTGGAGTAATCGGGTTTGTTAATGACATTCCTAACGCTGTAGAAATTCCTCCGTCAATACCAAACCCACCCGTATTAGAATAACAAGTGATTGACTTAGACAAATGGAAGAAATCCCATGTACGCAGAGAATTTAGTATTCCTAGATAAAGAACTGCATTTTCCGGAAGCTTTTGAATTGTATTTTGGGCAATCCAAGCATTTGAAAAAGGCAGCTCTGGAATAAGCTGATCTATATTATCGCTTTCCTTTTTCCATTCGTTGAAAAAAGCCAACCTATTACAGATATTGCTATTTGTTACATAGTATGTAAAAAACTCTTCTTCTGACATTTCAAAGACGTATCTTAGTCTTTTAAATGTATCTCTCACCTCTCCATCTAAATTGACCCTCCATACTTCATTTGGAAAGGTTCCCATATCTGCTCCTGATACATTTCCGATATGTATAAGAATATCAAAATGGCGGCAGTCAGCAGTATAATTCTCCTGATTGCAGATTAAAGTGGCATCTATCCCATAATTTCCTTTATAATTACTTGTATGGTCACATAGAACAACCCCATTATATTTTTTGCAAAATTCATCAACAAGTCCTGTTAAAGAATTTCTCCATTCAATGTGGGCGCCCACAAATATCGCTACTTTTTTCTTGTTTAAATCAGGAAATTTGTCATCAATAGTAATGCGATCGATATACCTCGTTTTAGGTAATTCCGACACATCAAAATATTTATTATAAGTTGTTTGTAAGTTGATATGAACTGGACCGCCTCCTCTGTGATGTAATTCCAGCAAGGCTTGGTTGATTTTTGTATTCACAGACCATTCTTCTTCATCCGAATGAATCTCTGGAATTTGAACGCTCAACTTACATGTGTCATTAATAACACAAGAACGATCTATAACCTGTGGAAAATAGTTTCCCACTCTCCCCTCAAATTGTGTTGACGTGATAGCAAGAATCGGCAACTGTCTGTAAAAAGCCTCGGTTAATCCAGGCAAATAATTACGAGAAGCAGTGGCTCCAGTGCAACTTAATGCTACGGGTTCTCCACTCTTCTGTGCTAACCCACATGCAATGTATGCTGCTGATCTTTCATCAACTGAGGAATATATTTCAAAAAAAGGATCCCCCTGAATACTACCTACAAATTCTATATTGGTCGTTCCTGGAGATACTACAACCTTTTTTACTGCATGATGTTTCATCAGTGCTATCAAAATCTGGACACTTTTATTTCTACTATAATTACCGTACATTTTTATCGCCTTTATAATATCTAGTTATGTTTCCTGAAATTGAATAGATCTCTTCTAGGATATAAATAGGTACATACGTTATGAAATCTCAATTATGATAATGAACTCTTTAAATAGTTCACATTCTCCATTGCCTTAATTGTAATGTTATCATTTATTTCCATAAAATTCATATCTAAGTTGCCGTCAAAGTCTTCTAAAGTTCTTCCTTGAATATTTAAAGAATCAAATAGTGTCGAAAATCTACTACTCATGTCAATTTTTCCGCTCTCTCTCTTCACTACAATAAAAGGAACTTGGAAAATAATCGAAAAGATTGTTCCATGATACGAATCAGTAAAGATAGCTTTTGCTTTTGATATAATGTAAAGGAATTCGCAGGGACCCATTGTATAGAACTTATTATCATTCATTATGTCTACAATTTGATAATTGTTCTTTTTACAAAAGCTATCTATTTTAGCAGCATACTTAGGACTTCCTAAAAAATATTTTACAATATAGTTGTCTGGGAGCCTTTTCTTGGGCTTTTTCGCGATAGACTTCCAGTATGATTTTGATAATACTAATGTTGGGTCTAATAGTTGAACCGCATCTCGGCCTGATATTCTTTTTACTAAATCAACTGATTCTTTTTCTCTGACTGAAATGGCTTTAAAGCCATTCCACCAATAGCTATATTGGGCAATCCTATCTTCTGGTATACTTTCCGCAGCGATGCTCGCAGCATAAGAAATTCTCTTTTCATAAGGAGCAAACTCTAGAAACATAGTAGAATTTACATCATCAGAGTATGGAGACCAGATCTGATCACTACCGGCAACGAAGCAATGGAAATCATCTAATCCTTGAGGAATTCTACCTTCTCCAATTGGTTCAGAAAAATACTTGATGTATTGTTCATCAAACTTTCTGAAATTATTGCGTCTGTGCACTGAAGCTAAGCCATGTTTTAATAAGTCCATACAGTCCACTTTAATTTTATGTTTAAATGTATATGGATAAATTTGTTTGAAAGTATAAGGATGGAACCCTAAATTAGACAAAGTTTTCTGAACGGCTAAATTTTGCAATCTTTGCCCATAATTATCCCCATATGTAAAAGTTAATATTCCAACCTTTCTCATTGTAAGTACATCATCTTTCCTCAATACATATCTTTAGATGTTATTCTTTATTCTATATAATTTCTCAATTAAATAATATGATAAATGCCATTTTGATTTGATATTTTCATCCTTATATTTGTGCTCTCCTAATGGCAGATTCAGCATTTCTTTATTTGTCTCAAATGTAAAAGGGCCTAATTTTCCTCTATTTTGAAATTCTTTTAAATCTGTAACTACTTTATGAACATCTGAGAAATAATCTAAAATTTGTTGTGTGTTATCAAGCACTTTTCCATTAGAATTTTTTTCTACTTGATACGCTATGTTTCCGCTATCTCTAAGCGTTATGACAAAAGCATTTGCTGCATGTGCTTCTTGATAAGTATATGAATATGTTTCAGGGCACGCTGAGCATAAAAATACGATTGCAATGTTATTTTTCTTAAGTGCATCTACCATTGCACAAGGATTGTTCTGTGTAACATTCACTTTTATGTTTTTAACATTTTCAGCATGACTACTATCTTTACTCAAGCAAAACAAATTATATGGGAGATTTCTTGTTACACATAGCTTTTGAAAAACTTCCCATACTTTACTGCCTTTGTATGGTCTTAAAGCACCTACATATGCAATATTTACTGTCTCCTCAATTGAAGGAAATATATTATTATTGCTAATCGGCACCTGATGTGGAATGACAGTAATTTTTGAATTGTATTCTGGATAAGTGATAAGCCATGCATTCTTTACAAATTCGGAAGGCGCCACAAAGTGTAGCCGTTTGTAATACATTAAAAATATTGATTTGTATTTTGTTATTGTTGTCTGGTTATAGAATACACAACCAGAACATTTTTTTTTCGATGGCTTTTCAAATCCGCAAAACTCATTGCCATTCCGTAAAAAATTACCATTTTGACAAATAGTATAAAAGTCATGGAGAAAATAATATATTGGAACTTCTCCTGTTGAATTCAATATATTAATAAGATCATTGAATCGCCACTTGTTTAAATGATTTATAAAGACTGAAACAAGTATATGATCGTTGTTAAATATAAGAAGTCGTATAATTCCATTTAATGTATCTATTCCATAAAAATGCCCATCAAGCACAATCGTATATAATTTACTGTATATATCATTGCCAGGTTTTATAGGAGCTATCTGAACATAGGATATACCTTTATCATTAAAAATTTTCATTTGCTCAGAAATAGCAAGATCTGTACCACCATTCCCCTTTAGAAAGTTACCAAAAGAAATTGATAGAATAAAATTCTTATATATTATTCTTGGTTTCATCTATTATCATTCCTTTTGTACGTGATTCATATATAAATAGTCTGAATGAAAGCAAGCTAGAAATAAATATAATCTGCATTGAATTCATCGAAATAACTTGTGTGAAAACCATACCTAGCAGCAAAGCAACCAATATCTCGATTATCTGTATACCTCTAGCCTTACTCAGTTTTGTGTAATAATACATGAAGATAGTAATGGTTACTAGTGTAAAGAATAAACCGCCAAGTATAAGAAATGTTCCTAAATCCGATTGACCAAAGTGATAAAACATCAAATATCTTTCAGCTTGAAAAGGTGCAGCTGATAATCCCTGCCCATAAGATAATGCGTTGTATCTTTGAAATGCATAATATACTTCCCAAAATCTTTCACTACTTCCCCCGCTTATATATGTGGCATTTGGATTATAATCCACATTGATTGTTTCAATGATATTATTAATCCCTCTTATTATTGGTCCGTCAATACCAATTAGTAGGATAGACTGATAGGAAATGTAGCACGCTACAATAAGTGCAAATATTATCAGTCCTCTTAATTCAACTCCACGCTTTCGTCTGTGTAGCCAATATATTGCTAGGTAATATATTAGCAATATATAAAGACCTTTATTGTCATTGAGCGCGCTTTCTATTAATACAGCAAAAGTAATTATAAGTAATCTCAGCTTTTGTTTATTCGACTGCCCTTTTTGCTTCTTCTCAAGAGAAGATAAATTATATGTCAAATAAAAAATAAATAAATAAGCGTAACTTGTCACGCTTGATAATATACCTGAACTGGCATCCCAGGCCTCAACATAATTTATATTTACTATTAGTCTGTAATATAGTATTTGTCCCCATGACGTTATGAAGTTAATATAGAAAAAAATATTTATAGCAGGTTTTACTTTATTTATTAATTCGGTAGCCCATTGTTCTTGCTCTGTAAAAATAAAATAAAAATATGCTGCCGTATTCAATGAATATAGTAATGCTCTTGTGTTCTTCCAAAAAATATCCGAGTGAAAAGACACCTTTCTTGCTATATACAATGCAAATATAATATATGCGACATTTAGCAATAATATTATTCTTGCACTTCTTTTCCTGTATGTAGCAAATAACATCTTAATAAGGATCAATACTAAAAGTACTGCATTAACAAGCGGCGGTTTATATTTTAGTATTTCACAGAAAATGAGTGCTAGTATTAAATAATCAAGCAATCTTTTCCTTTTAAATTTAATTATTGTTTTCATTAAGTATCAATACTTTCTCACAGCTCGAATTATCATTTACGTAAATTACATTCTTTTAACCTAAATACAGTTCTTGCAATACATGAGCGTTGGCTCTAATATCAAAACCGTTTTTTCTCAAATTTTCTCTGTATTTCTTTTTATCTTCATTTCTATTGGATGACAAAGCCTGTTTCAGTTTGTCTTCCCAGTAATTCAAATCATCATTCAGTGAAAGCTGAATAACTCCGCCCATATTTACTTCAGAGGTAATATTATTAGAAGATACACATGTCAACCCTGTAGCCTGAGCTTCCAATAATGATAATGGTAGTCCTTCCCATAATGAAGGGAATAGTATACAGTCCATTGCTGAATAAAATTCCTTTGCATTGTCTACCATTCCACAGAATATAACTTTATCCGAAACATTGAAGCACTTAGCTAATTCTTCTAATTTGGGTCTCAATGCCCCATCTCCAACTAATAGAAGCTTGCAATTTTCATGTGTTTGGTAATAATAATGAAATACCTTGATAACAAATTCATGATTTTTTTGCTTAGACAATTTGCCAACGTTGCCAATTACATATTCATCATCACGGATTCCATACTTTTTTCTTATGTAAGTTCTGTCTTCAAGATTATAGTCATATTTATCCAGGTCAATAGCATTATTCAGAACAATATATTTTTTTTTGCCAAAAGCCCATCTCCCGGCAGCGTCTGAGCAACCGATACCCAAGGTGTAAGACTTATCAAAGACTGGTTTAAGTAAATAGTGGATGATCTTATGAGAACAAGTAGTATTGTGTATGTGAACAATTCTTTTCTTTACTCCAGCAGATTTTGCAGCTAATAATTCAGCAGTAGCGGTAGCACTGTTTGCATGAACATGAATACAATCATATTTTTTGCAAATCTTCCTCAATTTAAAATAATAGCCTATAGGATTGCTGTTTCTATTAGACAGGCAATAGTATCTACTTTCTTTTTTTGTTAATTCATCAGCAAGTTCTTTCTGAATAGTATTGGTTGACAAGAAGTCCATCTGAATTTTAGTCAAATCTATGTTTCTATAATAATTCATTGCAACTGTTGTGAGCCCGCCATAGGAAGTCATTCCAGTTGTAATTATCACAAGAACTTTATACACAACGTCTACCTCTAAAAAGAAAAGCACTATTTAGCCAATCAAGGCAACAACTTACAGCCATTATTTTATTAAATATATACATATTTACACCTTAATTAATGTTCTTTGTTCTCCTAATAATTTCTCCCCAAAATGTTATTTCTCCATTTATTTTTTCTGGAAATGGTCTTTTATATGATAGTTTAAACGCAAAAGTTTGTTTGCACCAATTATTAAAAAGGGGCTCATTATATTTTCTGCTGCAGTTATCTTGAAGTTTGAATACATCTGAATTGTTCCACGGGATATCATCTATTTCCTTTCTGGCCCAATCAAACGTATCATACGCAACACAGAACAGTACATCGGTTAACAAATAACAAATTATTGTGTCAAACCTATACCAATAAGAAAACAGAAGTTCTCTTGCAAATCCAATAAATGAATCTCCTTTTCCACAAGCCAAGAAGAAGCTACTCCATAAGCCTCTACAGACATGCCAATCAGAAAATTGTCCATGTTTAATAGTAAACAACGGAAGTTTATCTATATTGGATGGCATGTTATCAACTAGCCACATGGTGGAATCTATCCAAATCCCTCCATATGTGTATAACAAATCAAGGCGCAGCAAATCCGAAAAATGAGTAATAGAAATATTACCTCTATTAAATTTATCTATAATCTTCGACGGTATCTTACAATATTGATAATAGTTATCTTTAGAAATAATTATTATATGCCGCAATTTATTATTCTTTTTTTCTATAGATTTGATGCAAAATTTCACAATGTCAGGAGCATTGTCAATACCTTGCCACCAAAATATAAATATCGGTGTACCCCCCCCCCTATATTTTGAATATCATTATAATTTTTATACCTTTCGATGACTTCAGGAAATTGTCTCATCATCCATTTTTCAATTATATCATATTTGATTTTATTTAATTTACGGCCCAAATAGGTCTTATCATGAGCAAAAACCACATCACTTATGAAATTAATAAATCCAAATTCTAAACCGAATTCCTTAGACACATTCCATGACTCAGTTATCCTATCGTGTAAGACAGAAAATTTATGTGCTAAACTACTCACAAGCATCCTCGCATTTCAAGAAAGTGTAATTCTATTAATAGCTTTATAACATCTATATAGAAGTTTTTATAATAAATTCAAGATAGTCCTTATGTTAAATGATAGTCTTGCGCGTTTGTTATAACTATCAAATCTATGATTTCTAATAATCTTTGCCTTATTCTTCATACTCCTTCTATAGTTAGCAACTGTATACAGATTATTCACATCAATTTTAGTTGAGAATGTCGAATTTTTAATATTTGTGAGGAACTCACTAACAAACACATCCATTGTGATTGAATTATTATTGAACCATCTTCGGTATGTCTGTTTAAATCTGCCGAACAGATTTTTCCCCTCCCGTCCAACAACATTCTCCGAATGCATTCTTCTAGAAAAATGCGAACTGGAATCATATATAACCTTTCCAAACACAAATGCATTCATTATAAATACCATGTCATGCATCACGATATGGTCATAATGTTGATTCCTAATAAGATTCATTAGTGCATCATTAAAAACCATTGCACAACCAGGACAGAATCCGCAAACAATCTCTGACTCAATACTAATGAAATTACGTTGAATTATTTGGTCATCATGAATTACATTTCCATTTGAATCAATAGTCCTGCTGTTACAAAAGTATAAGCATGGTTCATCTATATCCTTTAATTTTTCTACTGCTACCTCTAGCTTATCTTCGTCCCAAACATCATCTTGGTCACAAAATGCGTAGTATTTATAGTTTCCACATTTATTAGCCAATACCATAAAACTCTTTGCTGGGCCCAAATTTTTATCGCTTGGTAGAATGTTAATCTTTATTTTACTTTTCCACTTTTGTAATATTTTAATTGTATTGTCACTGCTCATATCATCACGAACAAAGACAGTAAAATTCTTTGCTCTTTGATTAGCGAGGCTTTGGAGCTGTTGATTCAAGAATTTTTCGCCATTATATGTTGATAGCAGTATAGCAATACTATTGTTGTCATTCATGTTATTCATATATTTCTGTATTGATTCATTCTCAATCTGAAATCATAATAGTTGATGGACAATCTTCTCGAACTCATCACAAAACTTCTTATTATTGCTTAATAATCCAGCGGTCATACCACTTACAATCTGATCGTAGTTTGTAATGATGCTTCCTAATTTATCTATATCCTCGACAACAATAATATTGTTGTATCTTTCCTGTTCCGCTTTACAAAACTCTACCTGATGGTCATTGACGTGCTCATTCAGTTTATGCTGTCTCGGAACCACTATTGGTGTCTTCCCAATCTGAAGTGGCATCATAAAGCTTGAAGGGCCGCCATGGGTAATGACTATCCTTGCTTTATCCACCATTTTTAACATATCTGCGTAAGGATAAAACTTTTCCCAAGTACAGTACTTTGGCTCATATGTGGAAAACCCTGTCTGGATGATGACATCTTCCTGAACAACACCATCTTTCTTCAGATCATCCACGCACTGTACAAGCCGATTAAATGGCTGCTCATGAGTGCCAACTGTAACAAAAATCATTTGTGCCTCTCCACATTAAAAAATACTGCCCAGGTTTATGGCCTTTTTATAGACCTTCTTCATCTCTTCCCATTCCACGATAAACCTATCTGTTACCGGATAAACCATCCTTCCTGTCATTGTAGATTTGTCGATTCTATCGATAATTTCCACGAAAACAGTCTTTGAATGAAAAAAAACTTTTCCCAACCAAAAAAAAGGAACTGCAACTGCAGCTCCAGAAGAAATGATGAGATCCGGTTTTTCTTTTTTTAGAACTTTCCATGCCAGCCGAGTATTTATCAACAACGCTTTTATACTTCGGTTTGTGGGGAAGTAACATGGATACATCTTCTCATCTTTCAATATAGACTTTGCATCCTCCTTATCGAAGGTAACCCAGAATCTCTCATGTTTTTCCCAAAAAGGTTTCAGCATATATAAATGTGTGAGATGACCTCCTGATGATCCCACTAAACATATCTTCATCTCGCTACTCTCCCTCATGTGCTAATTATTCTTCCAAATTCATCTATTAACTTGTCAGCCCATTGACCATCGTATTTCTTTGCCGAACCGTCCTGAAAAATAATGGTTCCACTCTGTCTATGCTTAAAAATATTTAAATCATCTTCCGAAATGTCGATAGGTACGTCTCTCCATACATGAATTGTATCTGCACTTATCTCCTCATCACTAATTTTATAAAGAATGGGCTCTAAAGAAAAATCCACAGCTTTTCCACTCTTAATGCCTACCGTGAATTTGAAATCATCATATTGCGTTTTATCTATATAAACAAAGGATGGATTATATAAATTAGCAAATGAATAATGCTCTTCGCCTTTAATGCCTTCAAAATATACCACTGCATTTTCAGAATAATCATTTCCCGCTGAAATAAAGTAAGTACCTGTGGTTAAATCTGACGTATCAGCGATTCCAGGCCATATGTTTTCAGTGGCTGTTCCTTTGAAATGCATCATGCCATTGTTGTTGCTAATTTCCACACCACCACAATTTCCTTGTGAGAAATTTTTCAACACATTTTCAGCCTTGATTTTCTCTGTGCTTACTTCTTCAAACCCAGAAATTATTTTCACATCAGTCATCAGCTCAGGTCTCAGATATTCCCAATATCCCGGATGCCTCTTTTCAAGTAGCACTAGGTTGTCAGCAGCTTCAACAACTTTCTCGTTCTGAAGCCCTATAACGGCCACTAGTATAAGAACTATTGATGCAATCAGTGATAAAATTCTTTTCTTCACAGAATTCCTTCCAATAAAAAAGGAGGCTCAACCATTACGGCTGAAATCCTCTCAACACACTGAAATGAATATTTACAAATCCTTCACTGTCTTCTTGAACACAACGTTATGAAGATTGTTCGGATCTTTCGCTACATCTTCACCGCTTTCAGCCGCAAACTTCTTCAGCTCAATAGCGTATTCATCGCCGATTATCAGATTATCTTCGGTGAGTGGTCCATGAATATCTTTCTTACCAACCGGAATCAATTCATATCTGCCGCAGACCTTATACATTTTTTCAAATAGCTTCCTAAACGTATTTCCCGCCTGCTCATCAACCCATCTATACCTGCTGATAGATGTAAGATACGATGTCTGAATTCCACTATCTAGGCTACGCTTTAAGCTCGCCTCTACATTTGGTCCTATGTGAATGAAATAACCATTCCTAGTTCCATACTCATCATCTAAAATATGACACTCAGCAGGAAATGGAGGCTCTATATATGCTACTTCCAGGAAATCATCAGCATAAGTCTTAAAGTCATTCTTCCAGTTTTCAAAGATCTTCTGTGCTGATTCATAGTGGTCAAACAGTAATCCCAGAGTTGGAATGGCGCCTTGCTGCAGCAAATATACCATTCCCTGCCATCCAGCCTTATTCCACAAATCCAAGTCTATTGGTGTGGCAATAAGCATTGATGATTTCTGTTCTTTTTCAGGCAGTGGTCTGAGTGGTCCAAGCGGAGGTTTCACCCTGGTATTTACTCCCCTCAAACGCCAATAAAGATTATCATACTGTTCCTTATTGCTGATGTTGTAATATGTGAAGGACTTAAGCGGTGTTGGAATGTACTGATCATCACCCTCTGAAAAGAACACAGGAATGAATTTCGTCGTCTCTGCATTGGTACTATAGAGCAATGTATAAATGAGATTTACTTCCCATGACACCCCTTTGCCTGGCGTATTATACATCTTGTCATAATAGGACTTTGTGACAACCACAAGGACATAATCAGACTTCCGAATCTGATTCTCCATCCACCTTGGCCATCCTTCAGAGGGAGCCTCCTCATAGAGGTCAACCATAGCATCTATGCCTTCTGACCGAAGATCCTGTGCTAGTATGAATATTTTCTGCTCAAAGTCCTTATTAGGTTCATGACTATATGAAATAAAGACTTTAGGATTCTTATTTGTATCCATTGATTATTCCTTCATGTTTCTCCACACTCCCTTGGAGTGTCTTTATCTATCTAAAAAAGAGCTGCTTCTCAGCCGCTCTACTATCTTCTAATCGCATCAGTTCTTATCTACTATCCGTTCACCCTGTCTGTTCTTCTCTCTTTACATATCCAAAACCCACAGGTCGCTACCATCTAAAAGCCCCAAAATTTCAAATCAAGCACTTTTCTCCTACTACTAAAAAGCCACAGCTTTTGTTGTTTACCACCGTTTGGAGCTGAGGTGACTATTATAAGGCGGTGCAGGGTGTGGTTATTGAGTAGTAGAACGGAAGCCCTGTCATTATCTCGCTCTGCAAATTATGTATGTCTCTTTGCACAAAAAATCTCTATCCGACTCCCTATTCTTTTCACTAAATGCACAAAATTACTACACAAAAGCCGATAGTGTTCCTTTCTACTACTTTTTGGAGCTGAGGTGACAGTCTTATGCATGTTACCTGGGGTTTTGAGGTCTACTATGCAGTAGCCCTGCTTTTATTTATCGGTAGAGAGGACGCGGTCTTATTATTTTGTGGTAGATGGGACAAGCCCTCGATTTTTAGGTACTAAATCTCAAAACCCACCCCTGGCGACCAATATTAAAAAGTTTCCGGAAAAAGCTGTTCCAGTTGTTCTTGTTCCTGGTCAGTGCATTCCAGCATCATTGTGCGGTCAGTGATGGCGCAATTCATT
>Ga0256404_1004689_pt1 | contig 25367 bp, 19 predicted proteins | sample RumenRJG_01DNA_FD_185990 | JGI IMG/M metagenome (GOLD analysis project Ga0256404, IMG submission 185990) | Bovine rumen microbial communities from Lethbridge, Alberta, Canada - RJG_01 | ecosystem: Host-associated > Mammals > Digestive system > Stomach > Rumen | place: Canada: Alberta | collected...
GCGTGCCGCTAACCAGCATAAATGAGGTTCTTTCCAGCCACGACGTGATGATTCATTTCCCGATGAGTTACAGGGATGTCACCATGAACACAACGCCATGGTTCCATAGGGGAGGCTTGCATTGCGCGGGCCCTTGCCCTACTTTCTATGCTGGAGCCTCTCTCGTCGTCATGAGAAAATTCGACCCTGAAATCACGCTGAAATACACAGCCAAATACAAGATTACATTCTTGATAGGAGTGCCTACCGTTCTTGAAAATCTTGCGGACGAGCAAGAGAAGAAGGGTTACGACCTGAGCACTCTGAAAGGAATCGTTACCATGGGCAGTCCGCTGGAGCGTTCTGCTTGCATTCGTTATCAGCAAGTGCTGACTCCGAACATATTCAATGGGTATGGCACTACCGAGACCTTCTGGAACACATTCCTGAGGCCGTTCGACCTTCCCGAGAATGCCGGAACGGCTGGCGCTTCTTGCATCGATGATGACGTGAGAGTTGTTAAGGTGTACGAGGACAGACGCGCCGAGCCGGATGATCTGGCTCGGCAGGATGGGAGGGAAGTCGGCGAGGTCATCATTTCCTCGCCTGCGAAATCCCCTTACCAGTACAGCAATAATCCTGTTGAGACGGCTAGTAAATATTACAAGGACTTCATTTACACGGGCGACTTGGCTACCTGGGACGATCAGTCTTTCATAACCATCATAGGCAGAAAGGATGACATGATCATATCTTCTGGGGAGAACATCTACCCTACTCAGATTGAGGAGATTCTCAATGGATTCCCTAAGGTGAAGGACTGCATAGTGACCGCCGTTCCAGACAAGATGCGTGGTCAGGTGGTCACTGCGTACGTAGTCAAGGCAGACGAGTCTCTGACGGTCGAAGAGTTGGACCAGGATTTCAAGGACAGTCCTGACATAGCTAATTTCAAACGCCCGCGTTACTACAGGTTCGTCTCTCAGCTGCCTTACACCGCCACAGGAAAGAAGCTTCACGTGAAGATGAAGGAGATAGCGGAAGATGATCTGAGGAACGGCCTGCTGCTCGTTGTCTGAGATACGGAATTCTCCTGCCACTGAGGCGGAATATTCATATTGCAGCCGAGGCCAGCCCCCTCGGCTGTTTCATGCCTAGTCGCCGGTCCTGCCTCACGCTCCGCTGTGTCATTCACTGTAATCGTAGGAAATTTGCTAACTTTGATGATGGAAAACCGATTTGCGATATGATTCACAAGAATGTTCAGATGATGGATGCCGGATGTGTCTTGTTTCAGACGGAGAAGCCTTACGGAATTGTCCTAGGAGGTGTTAAGCGTGAGATGGAGAAGTTCGGCAAGGTTCTGAGGAAAACGGAATTTAATCCAGAAGACTTGCCAGAAACCACTGGCGACTGCGATTTGTTCTTGGATTGGTCTGCCTGGCATCGTCTGCGCTGCATTGCATGTAAGGTGGAAGACGCCGGAATAGTGGGCAAGACGGATGAAGGGGAGGAAATCCACCGTTATGCAGCCACATTCAAAGAAGGCAATGCCAACGCTCCGATTCGTAAAATATTCGCTTGGGGACTTGCCGTTCTGCTAATCCTCGTCAGCATATTCATAAAATTCCCAATGCCAAGGCCCTTAGCCATAATTATCGCCATAGTACTTGGCATCGGCACAGTCATCCTTCTCCTTCGCCCCAGCCAAATAGCCCAGAGAGCAATCCGAACCCTCTGCAGCATCATAGCACAAGCCAAGTGACTACGCCGCCCCCCGGCCTACTTCACATCCACCCTCCGAAACGCCGGACAGTCGCTTCGTCTAAACCTATCAGCCTGCATACCTGTTTCACGTTCGAGCCATAAGCATTCCTCAGTATCGGCACGAATATTCTTTTCATGGTATCGTCCATGTCATTGAAACCAGAAACACTATATTCCTTAAACTTGGGTTGAAGTTTTTCAAGCAATACAGTATCTTCGTACATGGCTTTGTCGACTGGCCCTCTATCCTGTTCTATTGATTTTTTCTCGGATGCCCATTCAAGCTGGGCCGCTTTCTGTTCGCTTTTCCAATCTTTCAGATACCAGAAAAGATTCAGTGCAGATCCGAACAAATGCTCAACGGTAGCTACTTGCACATAAGATTCTGGCCGGATTATTCCATTCGCAATTAGGTAGCCATCAGGGAGATGCACCCTGGTCGACAATACATTCCGGATTTCCCAGCCGTTCATGTCTCCTATTCTTCTGAATGTGAACTTATTGATGCAATGTTTGAAATATATTCCTCCGGTGCTCCAAGGATAATTATAAGGATCATTCATCTTTGCGGCAACGCAGTTCCTCAAAATATATGCGACTTCATTTCTGAACATTTGTTCGTCTGTGACTTCTATCAGCTTGAAATTTAAGCCTTTCAGTGGCGACTGAATTCTATGCTTTTTCGACAAGTGAGCAGCAAGACGTCTTTTGAATTTCGTGAAGAATTCTGTTGCTGCGTCAACCGTGCCACTTATCAAAAGATGTACATGATTATTCATCAGGATGAAGCAGTAGATGCAGATACCTGTCTCTTGCAGTGCGATAGGGATGCTATTCATGCCGAACTTATAGTCATCCAACGTTTTGAAAATAATTTTGTTAGGAAGCTCCTGAGAGCATAAGTGCCAAATGTCTTTCATAGTTAGCGTGTTTAATGTTGTGTCTAAGTTATTGAAAATGTTTTTTGCATGCAATAAAATTTTACGGTTTTTCAGGTTCTCTCGGGGTAACTGGGGAGTCTGCGATGGTAGCTGTCTACGAGCGTGCGGTCGTGGCTCCTGTGACGTTGATAACGAATATATTACAGAGGGTCGCTTCACGCTCGTATCGTCAGGCAGTTGAGCGTGCGGTCATGGCTCCTGTGACGTTGATAATGAATATATTGCTGAGGGGGTGCCTCACGCTCGTATCGTCAGACAGTGGAGCGTGATGTCGTGGCTCCTGTGGCGTTGATAATGAATATGTTTCTGAGGGTCGTCTCACGCTCGTCAGGAAATGATACGAAAAATCCCCGGCCAGGGAAGGCCGAGGATTGTTACGACACTCGCATGAGCATTACGAGAAGTTATCGTAGAGAATGCTCTCTGGTGGAACTCCCAAGCTGTCAAGCAGATTGTTCACCGAGGCAACCATCATAGGAGGACCGCACATGAAGTATTTGATGTCTTCAGGTGCCTCGTGGTTCTTGAGATAGGTCTCGTACATGACATTGTGCACGAAACCTGCCGTGTATTTGACGCCGGCTGCATCCGCTGCTGGATCAGGACGGTCAAGAGCCAGATGGAAGTGGAAGTTAGGATACTCCTTTTCGATTTCCGCATAGTCTTCGAGGTAGAAAGCCTCGACAAGGCTACGAGCGCCATAGAAGAAGTTCACTGTCCTCTTGGTGTGCAAAGTCTTGAACAGATGCATGATGTGGCTGCGAAGAGGAGCCATGCCTGCGCCACCGCCCACGAAGATATATTCCATGTCCTCAGGATCATTCTTTGGCAGCAGGAATTCTCCGAACGGACCGGAAATCCACACCTTGTCGCCAGGCTTGCGCGTGAACACGTAGGATGAAGCAACTCCTGGAGGAACAGGCAGCATCTTGAACACGCCCTTAGGCTGGCTCCTGTCGAACGGAGGAGTAGCGATGCGGACATTCAGCTTTATGATGTCGCCCTCAGCAGGATAAGAGGCCATTGAATATGCCCTGACGGTTGGCACGGTGTTCTTAGCTTTGATGCCAAAGAATCCGTATTTCTCCCAGTCTTTCCTGTAAGTGTCATCTACGTCAATGTCCTTGAAGTCGATGTCGTAAGCCGGTATGTCGATCTGGATGTACTCTCCGGACTTGAAATCCAGGTGCTCTCCAGCAGGAAGTTTTACGGTGAACTCCTTGATGAAGGTAGCCACGTTCTTGTTGGAAATCACCTCGCATTCGAGTTTCTTTACGCTGAGCGTTGACTCAGGAACCTGTATCTTTAGGTTGTCTTTGATTTTAACCTGGCAGCCCAGGCGATAGCCGGATTTGATTTGCTTGCGGTTGAAGAAACCTACCTCGGTAGGGAGAATGGTTCCGCCACCCTCAATCACTTGTATCTTACATTGCCCGCAGTTGGCCTTGCCGCCGCATGCGGAAGGCAGGAAGATTTTCTGGCTTGCCAGAGTGTGCATTACGTCCCCGCCCTGAGGCACGTCCAAGATTTTCTTGCCGTCATTGATGTCTATTTTCACCGTGCCTTCCGGAGTCAGCTTCGCCTTAACGAAGAGAAGCAGGATTACCAGAATCAACGTCACCAGCGTGATAGTGAATATTGATGAAATTAATGTTGAAAACATAGTTCTGCCTCCTGTTTAAAGTGAAATGCCCATGAAGGTCATGAATGCCATGGCCATCAGGCCTACCGTTATGAACGTTATGCCGATGCCCTTAAGCGCCGGGGGAACGTTCGAATATTGCATCTTCTCCCTGATCGCAGCCAGCGTGACGATAGCGAGGAACCAGCCTATTCCGGATCCAAGCGCATAGACGGCCGACTCTCCGACATTGACGAAGTCTTTGTTCTGCATGAACAGAGAACCACCCAGGATGGCGCAGTTCACTGCTATCAGAGGAAGATATATTCCCAGGGATGCATACAGCGCAGGAGCGAATTTCTCAACGACCATCTCAACCAACTGAGTTATGGCAGCGATGACTGCTATGAATATTATGAAGCTCAGGAAGCTTAGATCCACGTCCTTGAAGCTGTTGCCCAGCCATGAAAGAGCCCCTGGCAGGAGGACGTATCTGTTCAGCAGGTAGTTTATAGGCAAGGTCACGAATAGCACGAAAATAACGGCCAGACCGAGACCGGACGCTGTCTTCACATTTTTGGATACCGCCAGGTATGAACACATACCCAGGAAGTAGGCAAAAATCATGTTGTCAACGAAGATTGACTTTATGAATAAGTTTAAATATTCCATATTCGGTTTCTGTCTTTAGTTATTTCTCTTGGAGATCTTTTTGTATGCCTCTCTGTATCCAGATGATGCAGCCAATGAGGATCAGCGCCATAGGAGGGAGGATGACCAGCCCGTTGTTCATGTAGCCGGCAGCGTAGAATGACTCAGGAATGATTCTGAGGCCGAACAAAGTGCCGGAACCGAAGAGCTCGCGGAAGAAAGACACTACTACTAATATGAGTCCGTAGCCTACGCCGTTTGCCAAGCCGTCCAAGAGCGAAGGAATCGGCTTGTTTCCAAGCGCGAAAGCCTCGATGCGTCCCATGACGATGCAGTTCGTAATAATGAGTCCGATGTATACAGACAGTTGTTTATCTATGCCGTAAGCGTATGCTTTCAGAATCTGATCCACGAGAATGACCATGAGGGCCACCACGACCAGCTGAACGATGATTCTCACGCGGTTTGGAATAGTGTTCCTCAGGAGTGAGAGCACGAAGCTCGACAGACCGGTCACGATGGTTACTGAGAGAGCCATCACGAGGGCTCCCTTCATTTCTACCGTAACGGCTAGAGAGGAGCAGATGCCGAGCACCAGCACGGTGATCGGATTACCCTTGAAAATAGGGTTCAAAATTGTTTCTTTAAGATTTGCATTCATATTCCCATTCTCCTCTATTTATTGTCAGCCGTGTCTGCAGGGGCAGCCGTCGCATCGACAGGCTGAGCAGATGTCATAGCTGGTGCGGATCCGTTATTGGAAAGGTAAGGCTTATATGCAGCAAGCCATGTGTCTATTGCTGCAGAGAGACCCTTGGAAGTCATAGTGGCGCCTGTAATTGCGTCTATGGCATTCTGCTGATCCTTAGGCGCACCGCCCTTCACTATCGAGAATATAGGGCTGGCGTTGTAATCTGCAGCCTTTCCTACGAATTCAGCCCTGAAGCTAGGATCGTCCTTGATCTTCGCTCCAAGCCCTGGAGTCTCGCTCGCATGGTCGAAGTAGGCGCCAACGAAAGTCTTGTCGTCCTGGCTGAATGCGAGATAGCCCCAAATCGGTCCCCAGAGGCCTGCTCCGTAGCAAGGCACCACGGTTACGTCCTTCCCGTCTTTCGTGAATATGTAGACAGGGAGTTCAACGTCCTTCTTTCCACGGATATTATTGTCCTGAGCCTTCAGGTTGTCGATCAATTCTATCTTATCGACATCAGTTCTGAGGTCACGGATTTTCTGTCCTTGGGCATTGATGGCGAAAGCAGATTTAATATTCTTTGAATATGCTTCCAGAACTTTATCATTCCCCAACGAAGAGCATTCATCCTTGGTATAGAATTGTGCGGCTGTGAGCATCTGGCTGATGGTCTCTGCCTTGGCGTTCGCATCCTGCTTAGGCTTCAGAGCCATGGATGCGTAAGCCAGCATCGCAGCCACCAGCACCACGATGATTGTCGAATATATTACTGTGTAAGCGTTTCCGTTCGTATTCATATTCATCAATTTTTAAGCGAGTTTAGCCTTTTTTGCTCTTCTGCTGATAGCTGCGCTAGTCACGCAATAGTCGATGAGAGGAGCGAACGTGTTCATGAGAAGTATGCTGAGCATCATGCCTTCTGCGTAGCCTGGGTTGAACAGCCTCACGGTCACGCAGAGAGCGCCTACGAGGAATCCGAAGATCCACTTGCCGGTCTCGGTCTGGGCGGATGTCACAGGGTCGGTGGCCATGAAGACGGTTCCGAAGAGGAATCCGCCCATGATGAGCTGAGTCCATGCCGGCACGGCGGTGGCGCCGCTAACGTTGCCAAGCCAACCGACGAAGAGAGCGCCTATGACAGATGACAGCATGATTTTCCAGCTTCCTATGCCGGTCCAGAGCAGAATCACGGCACCGAGCAGGATGGCGATCACAGAGGTCTCGCCAACGGAGCCAGGGATGGTTCCCAAGAACATATCCATGTAAGAGAAGTGATCCGTGAGAGGGGTGACGGCATCCTTGCATTCGCCAAGGAATGAAAGCGGAGTCGCTCCAGACACGGCATCCGGAAGCGCCTCTCCATGCCTGAGGGCAATCCAGCACATTGAACCTGACATCTTGCTCGGGTAAGAGAAGAACAGGAACGCACGTGCCAGCAAGGCCGGATTCAAGAAATTCATTCCGGTGCCTCCGAAGACCTCCTTGCCGAATATGACTGCGAAAGCGACTGCGATCGCGAGCATCCAGAGAGGAACGTCCACGGGAACGATGAGAGGAATCAGCATTCCGCTCACCAGATAGCCCTCGCTTACTTCTTCGCCGCGTATCTGGGCGAACATGAATTCTATTCCCAGGCCGACGATGTAGGAAACAAGGTAGAGAGGTAGCACTTTCAGGAAACCGAAGCCGAACTGACGCCAGAAGCCCCAGTCGGTTCCCATAACCAGATTATGCTCATGTCCTACATTCCACATGCCGAACAATGCGCAAGGGACTAGGGCAATTACTACTATGATCAATATCCTTTTCAGGTCGATGGAGTCTCTCACGTGAGAGCCTCTCTTTGTAACAGTGCCAGGTACCCTGAGGAAAGTGTCAAAGGCATCCACTGTAGAATGCAGCCATCCCAATTTTCCGCCTTTCTCGAAAAGGCCCGGCTGCTTAGTATTGTTCTCTTCCATAATGAGTTCCTTTTAAGCCATTTCCTTTATCATGAGATCGATGCCTTTGCTGATGATTTCCTGTATGTCGTTCTTCGAAGGATCGACGAACTCGCACAGTGCAAGATCTTCTGGCAGAACCTCGTATATTCCGAATTTCTCCATTTTATCGATGTCGCCGGCCAAGCAGGCTTTTATAAGATATATCGGGAATATGTCCATCGGGAGCACTTTCTCGTAGACATCCGACATCAGGAAGGCTCGTACCCCTCCGTGAGTGTTTGTATCCATCGAATATCTCTTCTTCGGGGACAGCCATGAGAAGTAAGACTTCGTGGAGCTGTACTGGTTGAATCTGAAAGGCTTCGCCCATCCGAGAACCTCTCTCTCCCTGCCTTCGTCCAGGAGCGTTACCTGAGTGTCGAAGAAGCCGGTGTAGCCATCCTCGCCAACATTCTCTCCCGTGAGAGGATCCCCGCTCACGAAGCGGATTTCCTGCTTGGAAGCATCGTAGAAGTCGGCAAGAGCCTTAATAGGCATTCCTGGCAGGGCTTCAACGTACGCCGGATTGATGGCGGCAGGCCCTGTGACGGCGATTTTCCTGCGCAAGTCAAGCTTGCCGGTCCTCAGCAGCTTTCCGAACGCCGCGAGAAGCACAGGGGAGATGGTCCACACTGTCTCGCCTTTCTGGATAGGGGAGATGTGGCTGATCTGCACCCCAACGTTGCCGGCAGGGTGCTTGTCGCCTTTCACGGTCCATATCGTAGCATCTTTCAGCTTAGCGAAAGCGGAATCGGCGGAATTCACGCAGATGTTCACCTTCGCGATTTTCGATAGGGCTGACACGGCATCCTGGATGTCTTCGGCTTCGCCTTTCAGAATGAATTCTGTGTCGGCACACAAAGGGGCGGTGCTGAAAGCGGAAACGAAAATAGCCTTAGGAGTAACAGCCGGATTAGCAATCACGCCGTAAGGCCTTTGAATTAGCGAAAGCCAGAGACCGCTCTTCAGGAGGGTTTCCTTGACCCCTTCCGCATTCAGCGCAGAAGGATCCTTCACGCCGAAGTCAATGGAGTCGTTGGAACCATCCGATTTGATGAGAACGGCAAGAAGTTTTCTCTTGTCACCCCTTACGATCTGCTGGACAGTCCCGCTGAGCGGAGAAGTGAGAAGAATATTCAGATTCTTCTTGTCTTCCAGCAGTGGAGAGCCCGCGGAGACTTTGTCTCCCTCCTTGACCAGAAGCCTAGGAGAGAAGCCCTTGAAGTCGGTAGGCTTGACTGCCGCAACGTCTTGCGCGATCGTTTTCTTTGTCTCAAGGGCAGCCGTTCCTGCGATAGGAATGTTCAGGCCCTTTTTCAAATCGATGTTGTTTGACATTATGTTTTAATTAGTTAAAAAGAATTTCCAAAATCCGGTGCGAAGGTACGCATTTTTTACTAATTTTGTGGCATATTATGGATAAAGAAAACGCGATTTTTGAGGGGCTGAACGCGGAGCAGAGAGATGCGGTCAGCAGCATTGACGGACCGGTGCTGATTGTTGCTGGCGCAGGATCCGGGAAGACTAGGGTTTTGACCAGCCGGATCGCATTGATCTTGGGCAGGGGAGTGGATCCTTCCAGAATCATGGCGCTGACTTTCACGAAGAAAGCCGCGAACGAGATGAAGGAGAGGATTGCCATGATGGTAGGGAAAAGAAATGCATGGAAGCTCTGCATGGGCACGTTCCATTCCATATTCATAAGATTCCTAAGAGAATATTCTTCTTTCCTGGGCTATCCTGCGAATTTCACCATTTACGACACATCTGACTCCATTAGCGCAATAAAAGCCTGCCTGAAGGCATTGGGACTGGATGATAAAGTCTACAAGCCTAGGGATGTTCTCTCACGGATATCCCTTGCCAAGAACAATTTATTCACTGCGGCATCATACAGTGCCAACGCGAAGGCTTTGGAAGACGATGCCAGGTCCAGGAAGCCAAGAATATGCGACATTTATAATATGTATTCAGAGAAGTGCAAACTCTCAGGAGTCATGGACTTCGATGACATATTGTTGAATATGAATATATTGCTTCGGCATAACGCAGAAGCGAAGGAGTCCATTTCCTCCAGGTTCGACTACATCCTTGTCGATGAGTATCAGGACACGAACTTCGCCCAATACCTCATCTTGAAGCAACTGACCGAGAAGCATAAAAATATCTGCGTCGTGGGGGATGACTCTCAGTCAATTTACGCATTCCGAGGCGCCAAGATCGAGAATATATTGAATTTCAAGAAAGACTATCCGGAGTGCAAGATTTTCCGCTTGGAAAAGAATTATCGTTCTACAGCGAATATTGTCAATGCAGCTAATTCATTGATAGCCAAGAATGAGAATAGGATTCCGAAAAACTGCGTCTCTGTTGGCGAGGCAGGGGATAAGATTAGCATACTGGACAATTTCTCCGAGCAAGAAGAAGCCCTGAGCATAGCCTCTGAGATTATCTCGCGGATGGAAACCGAGCATGCGGCCTACCAGGATTTCGCAATATTATATAGGACTAATTCCCAGTCAAGAGCCCTTGAGGAAGCCCTTCGCAGGCGTAACCTCCCTTATATGATATATTCGGGAAACTCTTTCTACGACAGAGCAGAGGTGAAGGACATGATGGCCTACTTCAAGCTGGTGATGAACGTTCATGACAATGAATCTTTCAAAAGGGCCGTGAACATGCCGGCGAGGGGAATTGGAGAGACTTCCATCGCTAACTTGGAGAATATGTCCAGGGCACTTGGGGTTTCGATGTTTAAGGCTGCATATTCTGAAAATTTCGCCGAATACGGCTTGAAGGCACCTGCAGTGGCCAGGATTCGCTCTTTCTGCGAGATGATCAATAAATATGCTTCCGTGGCAGAAAAAGCCAACGCTGATGAAGTTGCGTCGGGACTCTCGAAAGATAGCGGCCTTTACGCATTTTATAAGAGCGACCAAAGCGTGGAAGGGCAGTCGAGGGCAGGCAACATCGAAGAACTGCTGAACAGCGTCACCCAGTTCATAGAGGAAAGACAGAATGAATATCTCGAAGAACTTGCTGCTGACAGTGATTCGGTAAACCCTGATGCAGTGCAGTACCCGGTAGTTACGCTTGGAGAATATCTGGAGAACGTCTCATTGCTTACGGGCGTTGATTCCTCCGATGAAGAGGATTCGCATAATAAGATAGCTTTGATGACGGTTCATTCGGCAAAAGGACTTGAATTCCCTTACGTATTCGTAGCAGGCCTTGAAGAAAATTTGTTCCCGTCTGGTGGCATGCTGGCTTCGCCACGAGATATTGAAGAAGAACGAAGGCTCTTTTACGTGGCGATCACCAGGGCGAAAAAGAAAGTCTGGCTTTCATTTGCTCAGACCAGAATGCGTAACGGCCGTCATGAATCCAATTCTCCGAGCCGTTTCATAGGGGAGATAGACCCGCAATATATTTCTAACCCTTTAAGCGAAAATGATTTCCGTGAGCCAGAATATGATGATTTTCCGAAGTTTAGAGGATTCGGTTCTTGGGGTGGCTCCTCAGGGGGATATGAAAGACGTTCTTCATCAGGGAGTTATGGTAAACCTTCCGGACGTCCGTCTTCGGGAAGTTACGGGCAGTCCGGACCAGTGGAATATATTCATTCGCCTAAGCCGAGGGCTTCTGCACCTGCATATCCTAGCACTTTCGTAAGGAAGGTTCCGTTGCCGCCGAAGGCTGATGACCAGCTATTCAAGGCGCTGACTCCAGAAGAACTGATGTCCCGCATCAAGGTTGGACAGTACATAGAGCATAATCGTTTTGGCAAAGGTAAGGTTCAGGAAGTGTCTGGAAGTTATCCAGACATGAAAACCAAGATCTCTTTCGACAAGTACGGAGACAAAATTCTGCTTTTGAAGTATGCGAAGATGAAAATTCTGTCGTGATTCTTCTCATAAAAACAGAAATTTTCGCAAAGAATTTGTTTTATTAAAATAAAAATGTAACTTTGATACGAAGTTTTTCATAGTTTAAGTTTAGGTTAAGTGGCGGGGAGAACGCAGCGATGCGATCTCCTCGTTTTTTTATGTGCCCTGTGGCCCTTTCTAAGAGCATATTCAATTATAAAAACAGAAATTTTTATTTCTTTATATCAATTTTCTGTTTTTAGAAATCATTTTCATGCCTAATGCATAGTTTTGCTGTCGGTTGGCACGGTGCCACCAGTAAAATTTATCCTCTATGAAAAACATGAGATTTTTAGAGAAATGCCTGTTACTTCTTGGCATTCTGTTTTTTACTTTAATCGCATTTTCCTGTAATAAGTCTCCCATCGAGAAAAGCAAAGGCAGGCTTGAATGGAATTTCGCTCAGGCAGTCGGAACCAGGGCTGTCTTGGCACTCCCTGACACAGACGATTTCATTCTTGAAGTCACTGATGCGAAAGGTAATAGCTTGTATAAAGGCAAATATGGGGATTCTCCTTCTTCCATGACGGTCGATCCTGGAAGCTACACCTTGAGAGTCAAATCTATTGAATTCTCCAAGCCTGAATTTGACGCGCCTCAGTTTGGGGATGAACAGGTAGCCGTGGTGAATGCCGGAGCCGTAACTAATGTTATGCTAAATTGCACGCAGCTGAATTCTGGCCTTAGGCTGCTATTCAGTGCAGAAGTGCCGGAAAAATATTCAGGAGGCGCGGTCTCCCTAGCCTCGTCAGATGGCACCCTGAATTATGAATATGCCGAGAAGCGCACGGCATTCTTTAAGCCAGGCTCAGTGTCGGCAGTCCTTAAACACGGCTCCAGCACAGTTCCTCTCATGACTAGAAATCTGGAGGCTGCCGAAATGCTGACTGTAAGCATCTCATGCCCGTCTGGCGGTGGCGAGAATCCAGGAAAATCGGGGGCTGACATTTCAATCAGCATAGACACAAGTCGCATCTGGGGCTCCGAGGACCTAGTGATAGGCGAGGGCGATTCCGGGGCAGGGTCTTCGGCGGCAACTGCTTACAGCGTCCCGCAGGCCAGGAACCACATAGGCGAGAAAGAGGTTTGGGTAACAGGCTACATAGTAGGTGGAGACCTTTCGTCGAAGGATGATGGCATTTCATTCGAAGCGCCATTCGAGTCGAAGACGAACATAGCCATAGCATCACGATCTTCAGTGAGGGCAAAGAATTCGTGCCTCTCGGTTCAGCTTAGCAAGGCAAAGATTCGCGAAGAACTCAATCTGGTTGATAACCCAAGTCTTCTAGGAAAGAAAATATGCTTAAAAGGCAATATCGTGGAGGCTTATTTTGGAATATGTGGCATCCAGTCTGTGTCTGAATATGTTATCAAATAATAAAGTATGAAAAACAAATTCATTTTAACGCTAATCCCTCTTCTGCTTCTTCCAATCGGGGGATATTCGCAAGAGAGAAAATCAGAGTGGGAATTCGGGGCCGGAGGCTCCGTGATTAACATGACCAGGACTATGGTCTCCGGTTTTCATCAGACTAAAGGTGGGGACTATGTCTTCAACCTCGAAGACAAGCATCTGTACGGCGGTACAGAAATCTATGTGGCCAAAAGCTTGTCGCAGCGATGGTATCTGGACCTTCAAGGCACGCTTGGATTTGCTAAGTTTTTCGATGGCGGAGAGAAAAAACAGGGCTATTCTTTCATGGCCGGACCTGGAATTCAATTTCGACCACTTGTCAAAAGCCAATGGATAGTCCCTTACGTCAGGGCTGGAATGAATGCCTATCACAAGACATTCAAGACTAAATATTTCGGCACTTTCGACCAAGACGTGACCGGAGAGGGTCAGTGGCGTTCCGAGGATGCATGGAATAAGGGTTACACGGTCGATCACGACACGTTCTTCCCGGTTTCGATTGGAGTTGGAATAATAGGTTGGCTTGGAAACAGGGTAGGTGTAAGGATTCAGGGGCAATTTCTGAAGCCGCTGATAAAGGACGGGCCAAATTTCGTCGAGGTCACGGTCGGCATGCAATTCCGCATTGGCGGCAACGACAAGAAGAAGGCATCTGCCGATGCTTACGTGGCCTCGCATCTTTCAGATTACGATGATCTCTATAGATCAAGATTTCCGAAAGAATTAGTTGAGAAAGAGGTAGTTAGGGAAGTGCCTGTGGAAAAGGAAGTAATCAAGTACGTTAAATCGGAAGACAGGTTGTTGAAGCTGATTGATAATCTTCATTTCGATTTCGACAAATATTCATTGGCACCTGAATCAGAGGCTATCTTGGACGAGATTGCGGATGTCCTCAATGGAGAACAAAATTCAAGGTTCTTGGTATCTGGCTACACCGATGCGAAAGGATCCCGGACTTACAATGAGAAGCTGTCGCTTGACAGGGCGAAGACTGTCCGCGATGGCCTTGTGAAAAGGGGCGTTGCTGAAGACAGGCTTATCGTGAAAGGTTTTGGAAAGCGCATAACGATAACCCCGGCATCGTCTTCGGATGAAGAAAGAAGAATGGATAGAAAAGTATTGATAGAAAGAATATATTAAACTATGAGACAATTGATCAAAACATTCATTGTTATTCTCGGCGCAGTCGCAATGATTGCCTGCACCGACGTTGAAATGCAGCTGCCGAAGGGCCCGCAGGGCGAAAGAGGAGCTGAAGGACTTTCTGCTTACGAGGTCTGGGTGAAGGCCGTGAAGGACGGCACCATTAAGGACTGGACCGGGTCTACGGAGATAAATGACTATTTCATCTACCTGAAAGGGAAGGACGGAGCCGATGGCAAGGACGGGTCAGATGGAAAGACTGCCTACGAGGTCTGGGTGGAAATGGTCAAAAACCATGAACTTGAAGACCCGAAGAATCCGGGCACGTTATGGCCGGACGATAAGATTTCTAAACGAGATTTCTACGACTTCCTGACTGGCCGTGATGGCGATGACGGCAACACGCCTTACATTGGTGAGAACGGCAATTGGTGGATTGTGGTTGATGGGGTTCCTACAGACCTGAATGTGCCAGCGAGAGGGAAGGACGGAGTCAACGGCAAAGATGGAAAGGACGGAGCCGACGGCAAAAATGGTGTTGACGGCAAAGACGGGAAGGACGGAGTCAATGGCAAAGACGGGAAAGATGGAGCAGATGGCAAAGACGGTGCCGATGGAAGCATTCCTTACATTGGGGATAATGGCAACTGGTGGATTGTAGTGGACGGGATTCCAAAGGATTTGGGCGTTCCTGCGAAAGGCCAGGATGGCAAGGACGGAGCCAACGGGAAAGATGGCATCAATGGCAAAGATGGCAAGGACGGAGCCAACGGGAAAGATGGCATCAATGGCAAAGATGGCAAGGACGGAGCCGACGGGAAAGATGGCATCAATGGCAAAGATGGCAAGGACGGAGCCGACGGCAAAGATGGCATCAATGGAAAAGATGGCAAGGACGGCAAGAATGGCAAGTCTGCTTACGAGCTGTGGAAAGACGAGGTGCTGTCTGCTGAAGGACTTGAAGATCCGAAGAATCCTGGCAATAAATGGGACAAGACAAAGACTTCGCTTCAAGATTTCTGGGAATATCTCAGAGGCTCCGATGGAAAGGACGGGAAAGATGGACTGATCAAGACCGAATTCATTTATGTTGACTATGATAAGTCTAAGTACAATGTAGTGCCAGTAAAATCTTTGAAGAGAATCAACGGAAGCGACACGACTTATGAATATGTCAATCCGCTTTCAGGAGGGGTTGCTTACCTCGTAAGTGGCCCGGGACCGGTGATCATCCCGAACGCAAAGATAAAAGCTATGGACGAGAAAGGCGTTTCATACGAATGGAAATCGGACGAGAGCGGTTATATTTATGTAGATTGCGACGAACTGCCGGAGTGGGCTGACGATGGACGGCATGGTGGCAGGCTGCTCAGCATAAAATCTTTGTCTTTCGGAGAGAAGAGCATTGATGAAGCTTCCTTGATAGCAGATAACACTTTCATTCCTTATCGTGTTTCACTGATTGCTAAATTGACCACGCCCTCCTTTAATGATTATAACAGCGTGAGGATCAATTGGGCGGCGAAACGAGTTTACGAAGGCATGCAGCAGGATTGGCCAGCGCAGAACTATTACTATAACATAAGCGAGAGCGATCTCAAAGAGCTAAGCGTTCAAAAGGTCAACCTTAGCTTGCCTGTCCCGGAAGGATATGCGGTATGCTCAGATTCCATAGATATGTCCTCGGCTGAAATCCTGCATTCTCCGTTAGTCTCTAGGCACATAAGTTACGATAAAGATGGTTATCCGGCATTCCCTACTTATGCATACGTGGTTGTCGGAGATGGCAAGAATCCTTCAACCGTCAAAGTACATGAGAATGTCTTCAAGGATACGGGAACTGCGACTAATCCGAATCTGACGGTGAAATACCAAGCCGATTATGGATGCAGGACCTCCTCATTCGATAATGGTAGGGACATGGTGATCGCGCCAGAACTCTGCGAATTTGGCCAGTTAGACACTACGCGGTCTCGGTACGTTGTCAAGATTGGCGAAACGATTTTGTTCTTGATGTTCGACACTAAGACTTTCGGTCACATCTATTCCTCCGAGGTCTACGATGTGCCAGAGTCGGAGCGCACTAGGAGCGATCTAGGAAAGCTGTATGCTTTCCGTCGGTACGAGAATCTTGCCGACTTCACCGAGAGACTGAAGATAAATTATGAAGTCACTGGACGGATAGGCGTTATTGGCTATCTAAATGAAATACTGATAAGTAACAGTACCGACTATGGGTTAAAGAATTTCAATGAGACAAAAGACAGCGTACAATTCGAGATAAAGAATGCCTATGATAAATTCACGGTTAATTACTACAATTTGTACGCACGAACGATAAGGGGAGGGTTCCTGTTTCCTTTGTTCGATTCCGCACGAGGAAAATTCAGCTATCATATGGGCGACAGCACTGCCACTATTACGATAGAAAAGAAGAAGTTCACTATCCCCGCGGAAGTGCAGGAATATATTAAATAAGCTGGCCTACATAAATTTGACATGGTCTTCAAAATATTATTATCTTTGAATAATTAATACCACAGAAGACCATGTCATTCATCAATCAGGATTTTTTGCTTTCAAATGATTTTGCGAAACGGCTTTACCATGATTTCGCTGAAAGACAGCCGATTATCGACTATCACTGCCATCTTGTGCCAGGGATGATCGCTCAGGACTATAAGTTCAAGGATATCACGGAGTTGTGGCTGGGCGGCGACCATTATAAATGGAGGGCTATGAGGGCTAACGGAGTGAGTGAGGATTACATCACCGGAGACCGTTCCTCTTGGGAAAAATTCGAAAAATGGGCCGAAACTGTTCCTGCGTTGATGGGAAACCCTCTTTATGTATGGACTCATTTGGAGCTTGCCAGGGTTTTTGGAATATATAAAATTCTGAAACCTGAAACTGCGAAAGAAATTTTTGACGAGTGCAACGAAAAATTACAGTCTCCTGAATATTCTGGCCAGAATCTTATCAAAAAATTCAATGTCGAGGTGGTCTGCACGACAGATGACCCTGCTGATACTCTTGAATGGCACAGATATCTCTCCGAGCATCCTTTCGGCGTAAAGGTGCTTCCTGCTTGGAGGCCGGACAAGGCTATGGGGATTGATAATCCTGATGCTTTCAACGAATATCTGAGACAGCTCGGAGAGGCCGCAGACATAGATATCCATTCATATTCGACTCTCTTGGAGGCGTTGAAGAAACGCCACGATTTTTTTGCTTCCATGGGCTGCCGTCTGTCAGATCACGGGCTCACGGAATTCTACGCCGATGACTGCACGCCTGAAAATGCAGATACAATATTAAAGAAAGTGCTTGTCGGGATGTATCCGAATGAAGAAGAAATCCGGAAGTTCCGTAGCGCTCTCCTCTATGATCTTGGGGTGATGGACGCAGAGTCTGGCTGGGTGCAGCAGTTCCACGTAGGAGCCATTCGTAACAATAACACCAAGATGTTCCTGAGTCTCGGGCCAGATACGGGCTATGATTCCGTGCATGACCGTGAAATCGCCGAAAGCGGGAATCGTTTCTTGGATAAGCTTGCTTCTTCCGGAAAACTTGCGAAAACGATTCTATACTGCCTAAACCCTAAAGATAATGAAGTTATGACAACCATGGCATATAACTTCAACGATGGCAGTTGCCCTGGGAAGATGCAGTTTGGCGCAGCGTGGTGGTTCCTCGATAATGAGCTGGGCATGAGAACGCAGATTGAGACCTTGGCAAACTTGGGGCTCTTAAGCCGTTTCGTAGGCATGCTCACTGATTCAAGGAGCTTCATCAGCTATCCAAGGCATGAATATTTTCGCAGGATTCTCTGCAGTTACGTCGGTGATCAGGTTCAGACTGGAAGGATGCCTGAAAGCGAGATGAAAGCGATTGGAAAGATTGTTTCCGACATCTGTTATGGCAATGCCAAAGAATATTTCAAATTCTGATACATGGGAAATAATAAGATGACTAATTTCCGCTGGGTAATTTGCGCTATGCTGTTCCTGGCGACGACTGTGAATTATCTGGACAGGCAGGTACTCTCTTTAACTTGGGACGAATTCATCAAGCCAGAATTTCATTGGGACGAGGTTGATTACGGTAACATAACCGGAGTTTTCGCTATCGTGTATGCCTTTGCCCAGCTCTTTGCGGGTGGAATCGTCGATAAGCTAGGCACAAAGAAAGGATATGCAGTGGCGATCGGCGTTTGGTCTCTGGGCGCATGCTTGCATGCCTTATGCGGTGTCTTGACAGAATCTTACGTTGGCGCCTCTTCTAGATTACAATTAGTGCAAGCGACTGGCGACATGGCCGTCATGATATCTACGTTCAGCGTTTGGATGTTCATAGTCGCGCGATGTGTCCTGGCGCTAGGCGAAGGCGGCAACTTCCCATCGGCAATCAAGGCTACTGCTGAATATTTCCCTAAGAAAGACAGGGCTTTCGCAACGTCCATATTCAATTCAGGTTCATCTATAGGGGCTCTTGTGGCACCGCTGACCGTGCCTGTTCTGGCAGCGAAATTCGGCTGGGAAATGGCTTTCCTGATCATTGGCGCATTAGGCTTCATCTGGATGGGATTCTGGATATTCCTCTATAAAAAGCCTTCGGAGAATAAGCATGTAAACGCTGAAGAACTCGTTTATATAGAACAGGATAAAGAGGCTGATGCCAGATTCGTGAAGGTGAGCGCTGAAGGGCCTGTGAAAAAAATGTCCATCTGGGAGTGCTTCAAGTACAAGCAGACATGGGCATTCGCTCTCGCCAGGTTCCTGACGGATGGCGTTTGGTGGTTCTTCTTATTCTGGACCCCTTCTTATCTGAATACTCAGTTCGGAATCAAGACATCAGACCCATTGGGCATGGCGCTGATTTTTACATTGTACCTCATCACGATGCTATCTATTTTTGGCGGCAAGCTCCCGACCATCATCATGGACAAGACGGGGAAAGACCCATATGCCAGCCGCACGCGTGCTATGCTGATATTCGCTGTCATTCCTCTTGTAGTGCTTCTGGCTCAGCCGCTAGGCAAAATTTCCCCTTGGCTTCCTGTCCTCTGCATCGGACTTGGCTGCGCAGCCCATCAGTCTTGGTCTGCTAATCTCTACACTGTCGGAACAGACATGTTCCCGAAGAGAGCATCTGCTACGATTACGGGAATATGCGGAATGGCTGCCGGAATAAGCTCTTTTATCTTTCAGCAGGTTGCCGGAAGGCTTTTCGTTTACGCAGGAGAAACGAACATGCAGTTTATGGGTTTCACGGGCAAGCCAGCAGGGTATTTCATAATATTCTGCGTCTGCGCCGTAGCTTACCTGGTTGGCTGGGGTGTCATGAAATCCCTGGCGCCGAGATATGAGCCTATAAGCGAATGATGAATCCTACTTAATATAATCAAGGTGGTCTGCATGGCCACCTTGTTTCGTTTAGATTGTCTAAAGATGCTCGTCGAAATATTCAGTTACCTTATCCATCAGATGAACCCTCCATCTCCCTGCTACATTATGTTCCGAGCATGGGTAAGGGAAATAGTCCAGCTGCACGTTCTTCTCGATGCACTCCTGGACGAAGCTCAGGCTGTGCTCCCATACCACGGTGTTGTCAATTGCCCCCTGGCAAATTAGCAGTTTGCCTTTCAGGGCCGCAGCCTTATTGATCAGGCTGACTTTCTTGAATCCTTCAGGGTTCAGGGCTTCAGTGTCCATGTAGCGCTCTCCGTACATGACCTCGTACCATTTCCAGTCTATGACAGGTCCTCCGGCCACTCCGACCTTGAATGTCTGTGGGAAGTTAGTCATCAGTGATATGGTCATGTAGCCTCCGTAGCTCCAACCATGAACGCCTATCCTGTCGGAATCCACGAACGGGAGGCTTTTGAGCATATTGATTCCGACCATCTGGTCGGCCATTTCGCACTGGCCTAACTGGTCGTGAGTGGCCTTTTCGAATTCTGAACCACGGTTTTCCGTGCCTCGGTTATCCTGAACATAGACGATGTAGCCTTTCTGAGCCATAAGCATCTCCCACATGCGCACATTCCCTAGCCATGCGCCTGTAACCATCTGGGAATGAGGGCCTCCGTAAACGTAAAGTACCACAGGGTATTTCTTCGAAGCATCGAAGTCCGCGGGCAGGAACAGCCTGTACCAGTTGTCGTACTTACCATCGGCGCTCTTCACTGTCCCGAGCATTGCTTCGCCTGTGCGGTAATCTTTTAGTGGATCTTCAGCAGTCAGGATGTTCCTGACCAGTTTCCCATCCGCCTTGCATAGATTCACCACTCTTGGCACATTGAAACTGGAATACGAGTCAATATATTCAGAATATTCATCATTGAAGGAAATAGAGTGCCAGCCTTCCTGGGTGGTAAGGCGCACCGGCTTCGAAATCTTAGCGCCGCTTACTGCCTTAGCACCTTTCCCAAGCCTCAAGTCAACCCTGAACAGGTGCTGCTCGACAGGGGAAACCTCCGCAGAAGTGTACCAGACAGACTTACCGTTGTTTCCAGCATATTTCACGTCTGCATCCACGGGAGTCAGCCTGCGCACGCTCCCGAGGGTGTCGCAGAGGTAGAGATTGCGATAACCATCGCGGTTGTCAGTCCTATAAATGAATGAGTATGTTTCCTTGACGAACCATATGGGATCCAGCGGCTCGGTGTAGCGAGCGTTGTCCTCGGTGAGAATCGTGCGGACGAACGCGCCATCGGATGCCCTGTACATATTGAGCTTGCAGTGGCTCTGGGTGCGGTCCAGAACCTGGATGAATATGTATTTGTCATCTGGAGACCAGCTGATGTTCGTCAGGTATCTGTCGTATCCGAAGTCGGTGACGCTGCAGTAAACCGTGTTCCGTGACTTGGCGTCATATATTCCTAAACTTATTTCCTCGCTCTCCATTCCATTCATCGGGTATTTTATGTTCCTCAGTTCTCCTGTCCTGGTCTTGATGTCCAGGAGAGGGAAATTCGTCACCCTGCTCTCGTCTTTCCGGTAAAAAGCCAGCTTTGAACCACTTGGAGACCAGAAAATTCCGCCATTGATGCCAAACTCGTTTCGGCTCACCGACTGGCCGTAAGTGATCTCTTCGTTCTCGCTTTCCGCTACAGGTACCTGCTTGCCGCTAAAAATGAACAGACTCTTTCCTACAGTGTAGGCGAAGGTCTTCTTCTGTGGGCTCTCTGTAATATTTCTCGCCTCTTTTGGAAAGCCGTCCGGAAGCGCATCGGCTTCAAATTCGCTGGTAGCACCCGTGGCAGGGTCCATTTTTTTCCATGCCCCGTCTGAAAACACCCGGATGGAATTGTCATCATCCCATCTTGCGTAATTGTTTAGAGGATAAACATTCCGGCTTATGGTAACGTCTTCCATCGTGAAATCCTTACCCTGCGGATTCGCAGGATGCCTGGCGACTACGCCCGTCTGGGCAAACAAGAATTGAGGCGCTAACAAGAGTGCCACAAGAGAGTATTTAGCTTTCATATTACTGAGTTGGTTCTGAAACAGAAATTACTTTATCTACTATGTGCTTCTGCATGCCCCTCCAAGGCAATGCCCCAAGATATTCCTTATAATGAAGCTCCACCATTTTCCCAGAGCACTGCATCAGGTCTTCAGCCACTACTTTATCGGTTACCGAGAAATCGAATATGTAGGATTCCACCGATGCGCCCATGGTGCCTTTCTGCGCTCCTCGGAAGCCTGCCTGAATCAGCTTGCCTTCATAAGTCTTGAAAACATAACCTTTGTAAGTGAATTGATTCAGCTCGCCAGCTTTCACCCCGTCACCGAAAACAAAATAGAAGCGGATGTAAAAGAATATGGCAAACGCTATCACAAGGAATAGGATTATGCCAGAAATGACTTTCGTTGATGTCTTCATGATGTGATCATTTTATCTTGTTTTCAGTAATCTCCCATCCCGTGATGGTGGAAATATATGGGATTAATGAATATGCTATCTTAGTGTGCCCGAAGCCATTCGGATGCCCGTCAGCACCCATGTCGCCATCGTTGTCATGAATGTCAGGACCTAACTGCAAGATATGAACATTCTTCATTCCGCAGTCGTTCAGCACCGAGTAAATATATTCATACATCATCTTATCGTGCTTCGGCACCATCATCAGGATAGGGTAGTCCTCTCCGTAGTTGGTCTTTATCTCTTTCAGCAGAGCAATATAGTTTTGCTTGAAGCGCCTCTGGCTAGGCTGCATACCTGTAGAAAAGTCATTCGTGCAAAGGTAGACGACCGTAATGTCAGGCTTGATTGCTGATTCGCCGGCATTCCATTTGGGTTCTTTTTCCTGGTCGAAAGTCTGCAGGTATCGCCTGACCATGTCGTCCCCTGTGAGGTTTCCGTTGTAATTCCTGACTATTCCCATCCCTGAATGAGCTATTACGACCTGGTCTGCCCCGAAATACCTTGCAACTTTGCAGGCGTACGTCAGGTTCTGATTTTCAGTCTGCGGAGAGAATCTTTCCTTGTTGGAGGCTTCTGTGCCATATCCGCAGGTATATGAGTCGCCGACATATTCGATTATCCTATCCTTCGGCTCCTCAGCCTGCAAAAATTCCCCATCGCACGTGAACTCCGAAATAGTGGTCTTGCCTTGCTCGCCTTCTGTCCTTTTCTGCACCGTGATTGCATGCGTGGCGGCTTTCTTCCCTTTCGGCAGGCTACATATTACTATAGTCGTGTCCTTTCCCGTGACGGTTATCACCTCGCTTGGCTTCTCGTTCATAGGAGCATCCACCCAGACATTGTAATAATTCTTTTTCGTGTCAGAAACCTTCATCGAAAGCATGTTACCTTTAATTTTCACTCGAAAATATGTCCCCGTCCAGTCGAAAGAGACCCTGCCGTCTTCTACAAGGGTCCTGCCAACATAAGTTATTCTGCCGTCGGACGCAGGCACTGTCGTGCCCTTCGAAGCATCTTTTGCGAAAGAAGGAATGAAGAATAGCAGCGCAGCGGCCGCCAGAAAGAACTTTTTCATCGTAAAATCAATTTGGTCTTAAAGATACTCAAGATTTATTAATATAAAAAAAGACGACAGCCAACGGACTGTCGCCTCTTATTCATTTGGCGCCGTTTCCGGTCGCCGTAGTAGTGGGTAGGAGAATCGAACTCCTATTGCGAGATTGAGAATCTCGAGTACTAACCGTTATACGAACCCACCGTAGTCGGAAAGGATTGCAAATATAGGCAAAAATCCTTTCCCTGCAAATTTTTTGAACCTTATGCTTTCTTGCGGTCCTTGTATCTCTGGTAGAATTTATCAACGCGACCGGCAGTGTCAACGAGCTTGACTTTGCCTGTGTAGAATGGGTGAGACGTGTTGGAAATCTCGACCTTCACAACCGGATATTCAACGCCGTCCACTTCCAGAGTCTCTTTTGTCTGGGCGCAGGAACGAGTGATGAAAACCGTGTCGTTTGACATATCCTTGAAAGCTACAAGGCGGTAGGTTTCGGGATGAAGTCCTTTTTTCATTTCTCTAAAATTTAATTAAAAAGATTCTCGCTGAAAATTTCAGCGTGCAAATATAGCCTTTTTCCGTTTATATTCAAATCTTCTTCAAAAAAATATCTGCATCTTTGGATAACTCTGACAAATGCTTGATTTTTGTAACTTTTCATTATATCTTTGTAAGTTATCAAAGTGTAAACACTAGCACGTTATGCAAAATAAGCTAGCCAAACTAATTATTTTATTATCAGGGGCGCTGATCCTGGCATCCTGCTCGTCGAGGACATATAGGAACATCAATTACTTGCAGGATGTGACATCTGATTCTACATGGAAGATGACTGCGAACGCAGGCGTCGTGATTCAGCCGAAGGACCAGCTCTCGATCGTGGTCTCCTCCAAGGACCCAGAGCTGGCGGCCTCGTTCAATCTCCCGGTGGCATCCTACCAGGCGGGTTCTGAGATTACTGCTACGAGCTATGGCAACCAGAGACTTCTGGGCTATGTAGTAGACAACGACGGAGACATTGATTTCCCAATCCTGGGAACCATTCACGTTGCGGGGCTGAACCGCTGGCAACTGTCACGCCTCATCAAGGAAGAGCTGGAAGACAGGGAACTGCTGAAAGGTGCCGTGGTGACCGTTGAATTCATGAACTTCAGGATTTCCGTCCTCGGGGAGGTGAACAGTCCCGGGTCATACACGGTTTCCGGCGACAAAATCACCATCCTGCAAGCGCTCAGCCTTGCCAAAGACCTCACGATTTATGGCAAGCGAGACAACATAACCGTCATCAGGGAGCAGAACGGCAAGCGAGAGTCGTACAAGATAGACCTCCGCTCAAAGAACCTTTTCGACTCGCCGGCATATTATCTTCAGCAAAACGACGTGGTTTACGTCGAGCCGAACAAGGTCCGCGCCCGCCAGTCCACCCTGAACGAGAACAACGTCAGGTCTGTAGGCTTCTGGACGTCGATAGGCTCGTTCCTGACTTCGGTCGCCAATCTCATCATCATTTCGACCAGATAAACAAAATAGCGTAAAATGGCAGGGGAAAGCACTAATCAGCAGCAATATATTCCTGAATCTGACAGGAATTCCAGCAACGACGGCTCTTTGCAGCTGTCCGACATATGGGCATTGATAATTGAGAATAAAGTTTGGTTCGCAACATGCATCATTGTCTGCCTCATGTTCGCAGCATTCTATAAATACAAGACTGCCAGCGTCTATCAGCAGACAGCCAAGATCATCATAGACGAAAGCGCCGCGAACAGCGCCATGCGCGACTTGTCCAATATCAGCGAAGCGTTCTCGGGCGTGAAGAGCAGCGGAGGAATCAACGTCAATAATGAGATTGAATATATTTCATCCCCTGACTTGATGCAAGTAGTGGTGGAGAGACTAGGGCTTCAGACCAGATATTTCAGCCACCAGCCATTAAGAATCAGGGAACTTTATAACCAGTCGCCTTTCGCCGTGTCGCTGTCCAATCCAGACAAGCATTCATACGTGACGTTCAAGATTACGGGCGCGAGGGATAGCATGTACGTGATTACTGACCTGTGCGTGACAAGCGGCGGGAAAATCGCAAAGGTTCCGGGTTTCACCATGGCAGAAGGCCATTTCGGTGACACTTTGTCAACGCCGGTTGCTAATATCATGGTGGTTCCGACCGTCAATTATGAGGGCTGGAAGAGCGGTGATGTCACTGTTACTTGGACCACGTCCGCTCACGAAGCCTCCATCCTGGGAAATAATCTGAACGTTT
>Ga0256404_1004691_pt1 | contig 25344 bp, 20 predicted proteins | sample RumenRJG_01DNA_FD_185990 | JGI IMG/M metagenome (GOLD analysis project Ga0256404, IMG submission 185990) | Bovine rumen microbial communities from Lethbridge, Alberta, Canada - RJG_01 | ecosystem: Host-associated > Mammals > Digestive system > Stomach > Rumen | place: Canada: Alberta | collected...
ACTTGTCTGAACCGGGAGTGCCTTTTACAAAATGGGAAGGGAAATCTACATGGGTGCCAAACTGCCCCGGGAACTTAAAGGTCTGGATCAGGCATTCCAGCATGGGATTGCCCCAGTCGAACACAACCTTCCCCAGTTCAACGGAACCTTCCGGAATACCGGCCCAGTACGGGCTGTCGTTGTTCAGGGAATGGGAAAGCTCTACCCATTCGTACTGATCTGATTTTAATTCATTCAGGACTGACCACAGTTTGTTTTCCATAATATCCCCTCCGATTTATTTTAAAAATTATTATGGGAACCTCTGATTAATTCGTATGCACGGTTACTCTGTATAAGCGATGCGAATGAACTCATTTAATCAGTGTTTCCTTAAGTTTTGTTACCTGGGCAAAGGCCGGTTATTTAATATTGTTCAGCAGTGCCGCCAGCTCGGAAGCGGAAGGATCGCCGGATGCACATCTGATGATAGGTTGCTGGCCTAACATAACCGTGTTGCCCGATGCGTATGCATTCTGCTTTGCATGACCGTTCTGGTATGCGGCTGCCAGATTTCCCAGCACAAAATAGGAACGTTCCGCTCCGCTCATTCCGTCGGCCGCAGCGGGTTTTACAAAACTTTTACCGTTAACTTTGACTACGCCTTTTTCCGCCGTGGCATGTTTTCCGCTCATGGCATTCAGTTTCTTCACGTAATTGGCAATACGCTGCTCATGGGTGGGGTGATCGGAAGGCGAGAAAATATCGCCGACGAAATTCTTTTTACTTTTGCCGTAGGCTTCCGTTACCCGTTGCCAGATAGCCGCCGTTGCGCCGGGATTATAACCGGCTGCGGTGATATAATCAAAGGCCAGATTGTCCGCTTCCCATTCGCCGGGTTTGGTAATATGCACATTATTGATCTGCCCTGCCAGAGTGTTCAGTACTAATTTGTTAAGCACGCCGGCCCCGGTGGAATTTGCAATGGCGCTGAGGCCGATGGCGGAAATCAGCCGTTTCCTGGCAGCTTTTGCCACATGGTTTTTCTGCCCGTGTCCCATTTCATGGCCCAGCACGACAGCAATTTCGTCTTCATTCTGGATGAGGTCGAACAGTCCCTGATTGACTGACATTACGTGGCCCATGGAGCAGAATGCGTTAAAAGACTTGTCTTCATTGATGAAATACAGATAGGGTTTCTGATTAATGCTGGGGTCAGAAGCAGCAATGCCGGCAGAGACACGGCTCATGACCCGGTCCAGCATTCCCTGAAGGTAAGCGTTTTCCACCACTCCCTGTTTTTCCTGGAATGCCTGGAACAGTTCTCTCCGCCCCTGCTCCGTATTGTCAATATAATCGATGGTTTTATCCAGCTGCTGGTACGCTGCCGCCCCGGCTACAACGGTTCCGAGGACGTTCCCCAGAACTGCCGCATGGACCGGCGCAGACGGAAGTACGGTCAGACCGGCCGTTAATCCGATAATTCCCGCTGCTGTCGCAACTTTTAATTTTCTTTTCCAGTCTACCTTTTTCATCATACCAACCTCCCTGTTTTTGTTTCTGCTGTTAAGAATTTTTCACTTTAAATCTTTATTTAATGTAAATTACTTCTATAATTAGATTTTATATAATTACAGCTATTTTTGCAACTTACTTTTTTCATTAACTTTTTCCGCCCAGATCCGCAGTTTCTCCACATAATCCCCTGCGCAGGCCCCGATACTTCCGAAGCCAGCCGCGTCCTGCCGGTACACTACAAACAGTTGCATGTCTTCATAATAAATTTTCGCTTTATCGGGGGCTTCAAACACAATAAAATGGGTCGGGTCGATTTTTTCTTTCGCCCTCTGCTTCACCTGGTATAAGGCGCCTGCCAAAAGCTCTGCCCGGTAATAGGGATCGTTTCCCCCTGCTGTTTCGCGAACGACCAGTTCCCAGTCCCCGTCTGCAAAATTTTCCCTGACAAAGGCGCCGCCGTCTGCTTTTTTCGAAGCATTCGGCGTAATTTTCAGAGGCGACAGCAGCTTATGCATATTCTGTATCCTTTTTTCCGGTTCCGGATGGCTGTCGAAGATCCCCCAGCCCGGATTTCCGTAACGTTCTGCCATTTCCTGTAACTTATGCATGGTGATCAGCATGGCATAGGGGCTGTACCCCGCTTTCAGGCAATAGTCAAAGCCTTCCCTGTCAGCCGCGCTTTCATCCGCCCGGCTGTACCCGGCGGCCAGTGCATCGCTGACTACCATGCCCATGGCCATTACATCCCCGTTGCCGGATGCAACACCGGCCAAAATTGCCAGCATCTGTGTCAACATATTTTTTTCAATCTGATGGACAGTGTGCCGTTTCACCACGTGCCCGATCTCGTGGCCCAGCACGGCGGCCAGTTCCCCATCGGAAGGCATAAAGTCCAGCAGGCCCTTAAATACATAAATATGACCGCCGGGACAGGCTAACGCATTCACGTCCTCCGTGTTCAGCACCTTAAATGTGTACGTAAGGTTTTTACGCCCGCATACAGCAACCAGGCTTTGCCCGATACGTTCCACCCGTTCGGTTACCATCGGATCGTTGAGCACGCCGTAATGGGCTTCAATCTGCTCCGCCGCGGCTTTCCCCATTTCAATTTCCTGTTTTTCGCTGATCACGCCTGCTTCCGTAACCGTCGAAGAAAAAGTTACGCCGAGAAAGCAGCAAAGAGTCACGATCAGTTTGAAAATTTGTTTCACGTGAAACGCAACGGAAAAATTATTTTCCATCAGTAAAATTTCTAAAGCCTGCATCCCTTTTTCCCTCGGTTAAAATCAAATGATCCCGTCTTCCCTGAATTTTTTTATTTCTTCTTCTGTGTATCCTAACTGCATCAGCACTTCCCGGTTATGTTCTCCCACCTTGGGACCCCGGAAACGAATGCCGCAAGGGGTGTCCGACATTTTTATCGCCGGGTTCAGATAGGTTACGCTTCCCAAGTCTTCCTGTTTCACTGACAGCATGCCCGATTCCTTCGTCATTTCGTTATCCAGGACTTCGTCCGGGCTGCAGACCGGCGTAACGCAAAAACTGCCTTCGTCAGCAAGGGCAATCCATTCGTCCCTTGTTTTTGTTTTTACTTTTTTCTTTATGATTTCGGCGATTTCCTTTTCATGGGCAAAATCGTACTGCCGGTCCTGCAGCTCCGGCAACCCGGCAATTTCGCAGAACCGTTTCCAGAACTTCGGTTCAATGGTTCCCACGCTGATATATTTCCCGTCCTTTGTCCGGTACACATCATAATAATGGGCACACCGTCCAAAGGGCGTATCCCCTGTCACCCGGCAGCCCAGAATGCTGGCCAGGGAAACAATCTGCATGCTAAGGGCCGTATTATACAGGCTGATATCGATGCGCTGCCCTTTGCCGCTCCGCTCCCGGGACAGCAACGCCATGGAAATGGCGGCCACGGCGTTCAGGCTGCTGCCGATGGCAGACACCTGCACCTCACTGATAGCCACATTCCCGCTGTCATTCAGGAAATTCATGCCGGAAAGTCCGATAATATTCAGATCATGGGCCGGCTGCTGTTTAAATTTGCTCTCCTGTCCAAAACCCGTAATGGAGCAATACACCAGCCGCGGATTCAGCGCGTGCATCGCTTCATATCCCAGCCCTTTCGACTCCAGATAACCGGGACGGAATCCTTCAATAAAAACATCTGCCTGCTGAAGCAGTTTCTTCAGGATCTTTTGTCCCTCTTCCGTTTTTATATTTACCGTAATGCCTTTTTTGTTTCGGTTCAGGGCCAGGTTCCAGCTGCTCATACCCGGCGCCAGCTGTGGCGCAAAAGCCCGGTTGGGATCTCCCTTCACCCCTTCAACCTTAATTACATCCGCCCCAAAATCCGCCAGTACCATACCGCAATACTGGCCGGGCAGCCACTGGGAAAAATCAACTACTTTAATTCCCTGCAAAGCAGCCTCCATAATTTCATAATCCTCTTTTCGCAATGTATAATAAATGAAACCTTTATGCTCATTACATTGTCTTTAAACCGCCGGGTACAGAACGGTTTTGTGCTTCACGTTACTATATTAATTTTAACATAAAAATGTAACATAATTATGAATTTATGTGCATAAAATTATGCGGCAAGGTAAAGGCGTGAGCAAACCATCGGAGGCGATTGCGTTATTCCATGAGATGAAATTCGCCGTCGTGGCGAGACTGTTCGAGGGGCGAAGCCCCGAGTTTCGAAGCCACAGGCGAATGAGTCCATGGAATAGCAATCGGTGACGGGTTTGCGATGCCTTTGCCTGACGTCATAACTTTGGCTCACAAACTTTAATTTATCTTGTTATCAACCCTCACAGCTATTATAATATAAGAAACACAGGATACTGCAAAAATAGGAAAGGAAACACTTATGGAATCAGGATTTGGAGGGCTGACATTCAGCCAGATCGTCAATTCGCTTTTATATATTGTCAGCGGATTCTTTTTCGGCATCTTCGCTTCCCGGAACAGTCTGTTTTCCGTGATGCGGATCCGCAAGGCCTTCGCAGAAAAAGATTTTTCCCCCGGAACTGTATTCTCTCTGGCATTCAGTTTTCTTTTTCTTGCACTGGCATTTCTGGTATTCCCCTCCTGGATGGCGGCCCGGACGACCGTAGGCGCCTTCGCCTATTACGCCGTACTGCTTTTCTATTTTTCCAAAGGCTGGAAGAATTTTTTCCAAAAATAATACGGACATTTTCCTGTTTTTATTAAAAAACATGTGAGGAAAATGTCCGCATTTTTCTTTTTTGCACACAACCGAAACGCTGATTAAATCTGGATTTATCTATTGTTGTAACCATGGAAGGCACAACATATCCGAATCAATCTCCGGAACCCCTAAATGCCGTGTGGGAACAAAGCTTCCGTGGCAGTCGCTGCCACCGGAAATATATAATTTATGACGGCGGCAGAAATGGGCCAGCAGCTTGCTGTTTTCTCTGCTGTGGCCGGAATGGTAACATTCAAACCCATCCAGTTTTTCATCCACCAGACGGGGCAGATATTCCTGCATGCCCGCCCCGTGGAAATCGCTGGCCAGATGGGCGCAGACCGCAATACCACCTGCGCCGTGTATAACTTGTACCACTTCGGCAATGCCCGGAAAATCCGGGAACCCCAGATCATTTTCTGCCGTAAAGATGCGGCGGAAAAAATCGTTTACATCACCGCAGAGTTTTTTGTCCTGCAGATAGGCCAAAGCCTTCCAGCCTCCCCTGTGGAGATCATAAGAGTATTCCGCAAACTCTTCCATGGAAAGAGGCCAGCCCCGTTCAATCAGGTTGCGGATGCTGTCGTCATCCTTCTTTTCCAGCAGCCGCTGGTTATGCCGGCACAGCTCCAGCAACTGTTTATTCTGAATATCAATTCCATAGCCGAGAATATGGTAGTTGTGACCGTCTTTTGTAGAATTCAGTTCCACGCCGGAAATAATTTTCAGGCCTGCTTTTTCTGCAAGCTCCCCGGTTTCCTTTACATTGGCCACGCTGTCATGATCGGAAATGGCAAAAAACTCTATTCCTGTCTGAATCACTGCTTCCACTACCTGATCAGGATCCCAGGTTCCGTCGGAGGCAGTGGTGTGTATATGCATATCGGCACGCATTATTGTTCAACTCTTTCTTTCCCAACCGGCACTTCTTCGTATTCAAAGCCCGCTTCGGTCAGCTCCGTCTGCTTCTGCATCGCATCCGTCAGCCAGCTTTCAGCCTGCTCCCGCTGTTCTGCCCGCATCCGCAGGGTAAAATTCACCCGGTTCCCGTAATCCGTATCGGCCAGCGTAAAAAGCGATTGCTGATATAAAAGGTTCATAACCTTTCCGGCTTCCCCCGGGTCGCAGGAAAAAACATACAGGCCCATCTTAACCTTCCGGGCCAGTCCGGCTTCCTCCACCGCCTGGGACACGCTGCCCGCATAGGCCCGCACCAGTCCTCCGGCTCCCAGCTTGAAGCCGCCGAAATACCGGGTCACAACGGCTGCCACCTGCTGCAGCTCCTGCTTGCGCAATACTCCAAGCATCGGCATCCCCGCCGTCCCGGACGGTTCCCCGTCGTCGCTGGAACGCTGGTGCTGCTCGTCTATTACATAAGCGCTGCAGTTATGGGTAGCGTCCCAGAATTCTTTTTTTACTGCCTTGATAAATTCCTGGGCTTCCTCTTCTGTTTTCACTTTTTTTAAGGAACAGATAAACCGGCTTTTGGAAATGACCAGCTCCGTCCTTATATCTTTTGCTATTGTCAGATTCATCTCTGCCCGCTTCCGCCTTTCCCGAAGCAACACGCCGCATAAGGAACCGCTGATGAAACGAGTTTGTACGCCCGCTCTGTATCAGCGTGCATACGGATAAATCAGCTGCCCCTTTAAACTTTTTTTCCATTATAGCACAGTCTGCGAGCCTTTTTGAAAAAATCTTTCAGATGCAGGCAACCGGTCAGCCGGGGTAATCACTCCGCGACCGAGGCGACACAGAAAAGCCACAGACCTGTTACAGCAATTTCCTTTTTTCGCCCCTTACAAAAAAATATTGTCGCATTATAAATTTCCCCCTTGCTTTTTTTTACAAATTCTGATAGTATCACGTCGGAAGGCAGACGGAACGGAAGGCATCCCGCAAGGGAGCTTTACCGCAGACCCGGCTGTCTGTTCCGCAAAAACAATAAGTCATACATCGCTTGGATCTGAAATGACCGGGACGAGACGCAACAGGTATAAAAGTATTGCGCATCTGTCCGGATGCGCATTTTTTATACAGCTCTCCGGCAAAACCGGGAAAGGCGGCCCGCCGGTTTGCGTTACCGCAAACAGACAGGCCTGCATTCCCAAGGTCCTGCAAAAGGAGGAACCATGAAAAAATTTTGTGAACTGATTGGAAAGTACTTCGGTGTCGTCATCATCCTGTTCTTCATCGGCGGCATGACCTGTCCACCCGCCTTTACATGGGTATTGGGCAAGCTGGCAGGCTTCTCACTGCTGAGTATGATGCTGGGCATCATTATGTTCGGCATGGGAACCACCATGGAGCTGAAGGACTTCCAGCTGATCCTGCAGCGTCCCCGGGACGTGTTCCTGGGTGCGGTAGCCCAGTACGCTATTATGCCTTTTCTGGCCTACGCCCTGTCCAAAGCCTTTAACCTGGATCCCGCCCTCACCGTCGGCGTAGTACTGGTTGGCACCTGCCCCGGAGGCACCGCTTCCAATGTAATTACGTTTATCAGCAAAGGAGATCTGGCCCTGTCCGTAACCATGACCACGGTTTCCACTCTGCTGTCGCCTATCATGACCCCGCTCCTCACCTACCTGATTATCGGCCAGCGTATCGCCTTCAGCCCGGTAGCCATGTTCTGGAGCATCGTGCAGATCGTAATCATCCCCATCGGCGTTGGCGTGGCCCTGCGTCACTACTTCCCCGACTGGTGCGAAAAGGCGAAAGCCTACCTGCCCGCCCTGTCTTGCCTCTGCATTTCTCTCCTGATCGCAGGTCTGGCCGGCGCAAGCCGGGAAGCCATCCTGGCTTCTTCTGTCACCATTATGGCTGTCGTAGCGCTGCATAACCTGTTAGGCAGCGCCCTGGGCTTTGCCATTGGCCGCATCAGTGGCATGAGCTGGAAAAAATGCGTGGCCCTTTCCATTGAAGTAGGCATGCAGAACTCCGGCCTGGCTGCCGGACTGGCCAAAACCCACTTCGCTTCCCTCACTGCCGCCGCCGTTCCCGGTGCCATCTTCAGCAGCTGGCATAACATTTCCGGCAGCATCCTGGCCTGGCTGTATGTCAACTACCTGAACCCCCGCTTCGACGAAGAATTGCAGGAAGCCAAACAAATTTCCGGAAAACCTTCCGTAGCCCATTGATTTAGTTGCCTGCAACGAGCACAAATATCTGTCGCCTGTACTGCGATTAAACGCGGTACAGGCGATTTTTATAATGTTTTCTTAATGAATGCGAAAATAGGTTTGTGTGCCATAGTTATGCTGTCAGGCAAAGGCATCGCAAACCCGTCACCGATTGCTATTCCATGGACTCATTCGCCTGTGGCTTCGAAACTCGGGGCTTCGCCCCTCAGACAGTCTCGCCACGACGGCGAATTTCATCTCATGGAATGACGCAATCGCCTCCGACGGTTTGCTTACGCCTTTCCCTTGCCGCATAATTTGATGCACAGAAATTCTTATTTATTGTTTCGCAGAACTCTTTTTAATTCCGTATTGCCCTTACATGCAAAGGTGCTATAATAAAAAGAAACTTTCTATTTTTAATTATAATTATGTATATTAGCTTTGCCCCAAATCAAGCGGCGCAGCTATAAAAAATATAAAGAGGTATTGTGTTGTAAAATGTCTGATACAGGCAGAAAATGGTACCAACGAAATAAAAGTAAAAACAGCTCCGATTCTTTGTCGCTGTATATCCGGCACACCTACCAGTCCCTGAACCACTGGCAAAGCTTCCAGTTCAAATTGTTCTGGGAGGGGATCGTTGTGGGAATTTTTGCCGGCCTTGTCATCAGTCTGTTCCGTTACCTTCTGACAAAAGCCGAAGGGTTGCGTATAAGCCTGTACGAACAGCTGACTCAACTTCCCGCCGGGTATACCGCCGGCTGGTTTGCCGCGCTTCTCGCTATCAGCGCCATTATGTATTTTCTTACAAAGTACGAGCCGATGGCCGGAGGTTCCGGCATTCCCCAGGTCAAAGGCGTGATCCTCGGCTTTATGCGGATGAACTGGCTGCGCGTTTTATGGGTCAAACTGACAGGGGGCGTCATCGGGCTGGGCGCAGGCCTTTCCCTTGGCCGGGAAGGTCCTTCTATCCAGCTTGGCGCGGTAACGGCCCAGGGAATCAGCCGCGTGCTGGGACGCACCCGCATGGAAGAGCGCTACCTGATCACCAGCGGTGCCAGCGCCGGTCTGGCTGCCGCTTTTAACGCGCCTCTGGCCGGTGTAATCTTTTCCCTGGAAGAACTGCACCGAAACTTTTCTGCCGTAGTGCTGCTGCCTGCCATGACAGCGGCTATGACAGCCACTTTCATTTCCCGCCTGTTGTTCGGACGGGATCTGACCTTCAGTTTTTACGGGCTTCCGGCCATCCCGCAGGATATTCATATGCTGTATGCGGTAGTAACTGCTGTGCTGGCCGGTCTGCTGGGTGTTGTCTTTAACGCCGGACTGCTGAATGTAAATAAATTCTACAGCCTGCCTGTATTTACAAACACCTGGCGGGAAATTCTTTTTTCATTGTTATGCGCCGGAGTTTTAGGCTTTACGCTGCCCCAGGTCTTGGGCGGCGGCAACCTGCTGGTCAACGAGCTGGCGCTGAAGCCTTTTCCGTTACAGCTTCTGATCGTTCTGCTGATCGGGAAATTTTTGTTTACCCTGATCAGTTACGGGACCGGCGTGCCCGGCGGATTTTTCCTTCCCATGCTGGTGTTAGGCGCGCTGACAGGAAGCATTTGCTCCGGTGTCCTGCTTTCCTTCCAGCTGATTGAAGCCAGCCACGCGCCCAACATAATCATTATTGCCATGGCGGCATTCTTTTCCGCCTCGGTACGGGCGCCTATTACAGGAACTGTTCTGATCTGTGAAATGACCGGCAGCTTTTCCCATTTAATGGTCCTGGGCATCGCGTCCGCCGTTGCCTATATCGTAGCCCAGCTTTGCGGTGGAAAACCGATCTATGAAGCGCTGCTGCTGAAAACATTGCAGAGCCACAGCACCCCGGATCCGGATGTGGTGAAGGAGGAGCGGGATATCGTAGAAGTTCCCGTCTGCAGCGGCAGCCAGCTGGAAAATAAAAGGATCAAGGATGTAGCCTGGCCCGCCCGCACGCTGGTGGTTGATATAATGCGGGGACAGGAACAACTGGTGCCGGAAAAGAATACTGTAATCCGGGCAGGGGATTTCCTGTACATACTCACCCAGACCGAAACCGCCGAGGAAGTCCGGGCCCTGGGTTCGGACCTGCGAAACGGAGAAAAACAGTAAAAGAAAAACGCACTGCATTAAACAGTGCGTTTTTTATATGAAAACCAGTTTTTATTGATGTTTGAAAGATATACAGCTCAATACTGTTTCAGTTCCGGGAAATCTTCGCTGAAATCAAAGGTAGCGAAATAATCCTTCGGTTCTTCCGCCCGGCGGATCATTTTCACGCTGCCGTCTTCCTGCAGCAACAGTTCCGCGCTGCGCAGCTTGCCATTGTAGTTGTACCCCATGGAAAATCCATGGGCGCCGGCATCGTGGATAAACAGCAGATCGCCCTTATCAATTTTCGGCAGCTTCCGGTCAACGGCAAACTTATCGTTATTTTCACACAGGCCGCCTACTACGTCGTACACCTGGGTCGCTTCCGCATTTTCTTTACCCAGCACCGTGATGTGGTGGTAAGAACCGTACATGGCAGGGCGCATCAGGTTGGCTGCGCAGGCGTCCACCCCGATATATTCCTTGTAGATGTGTTTTTCGTGGACAGCCCGGGTCACCAGCGCACCGTAAGGCGCCAGCATGAAACGTCCCATTTCCGTAAAAAGGCGGACGTTGCCTAATCCGGCCGGGACCAGCACTTCTTCAAAAACTTTACGAACGCCTTCACCGATAGCAAGGATATCGTTTTCTTCCTGCTCCGGACGGTAGGCAATACCCACGCCGCCGGACAGGTTGATGAAGGTGATATCTGCGCCGGTCTCCTCTTTCAGCTCTACCGCCAGGGTAAACAGCTGCCGGGCCAGCTCCGGATAATAATCGTTTGTTACTGTATTGGATGCCAGAAACGCGTGAATACCAAAATGTTTCGCGCCTTTTTCCATCAGCTTTTTATAGGCTTCCACCATCTGTGCCCGGGTCATGCCGTACTTGGAATCCCCGGGGTTATCCATTATGCTGTTGGCAATGGCAAAATGCCCGCCGGGATTAAAACGGCAGCAGATCGTTTCGGGAATCCCCGCAACTTCTTCCAGGAAATCCACATGGGTCAGGTCGTCCAGGTTTATGATGACTCCCATCTTTTTAGCCAGCTGCATGTCTTCCACAGGCGTTTCGTTGGAACTGAACATCACGTCGGTCCCTGTAAGGCCCACAGCATGGCTCATTTCCAATTCCGTCAGGGAAGAGCAGTCTGCCCCGCAGCCTTCTTCTTTCAGGATCTGCAGAATATACGGGTTGGGCGTGGCTTTTACGGCAAAATATTCTTTGAACCCTTTGTTCCAGCTGAATGCCCGGTTCACCAGGCGGGCCGTCCTGCGGATCCCTGCCTCATCGTACAGGTAAAAGGGCGTGGGAAATTTTTTTGCAATTTGTTCTGCTTTTTCTTTTGTTATGTACGGAACTTTTTTACTCATGTTTCGTATTTCTCCTTTTACAATGTGCGTTTCACAGAAACTGTCTGCAGCCAGGATGAGAATCGCACCCTCCCCTGCACACAGATTTAGATAACGACTTCTTTTTCAAAATGCCTGGCATCAGAACGGTTTTCCTCCGGGCAGATGAAAGAATCAGTCATTTCCTATAAGAATGTTTCTCTCCACGCAAAGTAAATTATCGCTTAAAAAGAGCGATAATCCCCCCGAAAATAATTTGACGGAAATGCCGGTTTAATGTAATTATTCCGTTGAAATTCAATTGAATAATTACAATGATTAACCCAGCGTTACCGTAAGCAACAATATAATATAATAAACACGCCGTTACGGTCAATGAAAAAATATGAAGAGCCGGTTAAATCGTGGTACCTTTTACTATTTGATATATTTGAGATATAATGAGGTATTAGGATATAAACAAGGCCCACTGAACAATCCGTCGGATACTGACTGAAGAAGCCATAACAGTCAGGCTATTTTATCCTGCATAGCACAGCATTGCGAATTTTGAAAAAATAATCCCCCTGTAACATAAAGGCGGATGGAACGTCTGCCGCAAAACGAAAGGCAATATCATGATTGATTTGACAAAACTGACAACCGAGCAGCAGAATCCCCGCACAAAAAATATCGACAGGGCCACCGCTCTGGAAATTGTAAAGATGATAAACGAGGAAGACCAGACCGTTCCGAAAGCAGTAAAAAAAATACTGCCGGATATCGCACGGGCCATTACGGTCATCGCCGCCCACCTGTCCCACGGAGGCCGCTTATTTTATATCGGTTCCGGTACTTCGGGCCGCCTTGGTATTTTAGACGCCTCTGAATGCCCCCCTACTTATAATACTGACCCGGCTCTGGTACAGGGCATCATCGCCGGAGGAACACCGGCCATCTTTAAGGCCCAGGAAGGGGCGGAAGATTCCCCGGCTGCCGGGGCGGAAGATCTACAAAAACAGAATCTGTGCAACCTGGATGTGGTAGTGGGACTTACTGCCTCCGGCCGGACCCCGTATGTTCTGGGCGCTTTAGAATATGCCCGGAAGGTTGGCGCCTACACCATTGCCGTAACCTGTACTGAAAATCCGGAAACGGAAAAATTTGCCAGGCTTTCCTTAACTGCCGTTACGGGACCCGAGGTCATTACCGGTTCCACCCGCATGAAGGCAGGCACAGCCCAGAAACTGATCCTGAACATGCTTTCCACCGGCAGCATGATCCTCATGGGAAAGGTGTACGGCAACTTAATGGTCGACCTGCAGTGCACCAACGAAAAACTGAAAGCAAGGGCCCGCCGGATCTTAATGGAAGTGACCGGATGCGACCCGGAAACGGCAGAGCAGTTGCTGGAAAAGTCCGGCGGATCTGTGAAACCTGCCATTCTGATGCATTTGTCCGGTATTGACTACCCGGAAGCAGTGGAAAAACTTAAAGAAAATCACGGCAGCCTGAAACAGGCGTTACGTTGAGGTTTGCAAATGGATAACAAACAATTGGCACAGTCCGTCCTGAATATTATTGGGCCCGAGAATATTTCAGACACCTATAATTGTATGACGCGCCTGCGTTTGCGTGTCACATCCGGGGCGGTACGCAAAGATGATTTAAAAAAGATCCCGGGCGTCAAAGGTGTAATCATCAACGGCGACGAGGTCCAGATCGTACTGGGTCCCGGGAAAGCCGAAAGCGTCGCGAAAGAATGCAAAACGCTGTTGGCGGGAAAAATTGTGAACAGCACTGCAGGGAACCCATCGGCAGAGACCGGCGCATTGAACCGGAGGGAAAAAGATAGCCCGAATGCAGTTTCTGCCGGAAGCGGTAAAACGAATTCTAAAAACATCAATCCAAATTTGGGAAGCAGCACCGCAGACAGATCGAAAAACTTTGGCGACGGAAAAGAACTCCATGACAAAATCAAAAAAAAGAACAGCCAGTCTGCATTCAAACGGCTCCTGCAACGTGTCGGGCACATTTTTATCCCGCTGATTCCCGCTTTTATCGGTTGCGGGCTGCTCACAGGCATCGTCACCCTGTTGCTGAAGATAAATCCCGAACTGGCTGCCAGCCCCCTGCTGCAGTACCTGAAGCTGGCTGGCGGATCTATATTTACTGTGCTGAATGCTTTTATCGGTTTTTATGCCTGTAAGGAATTTGGTGGCACCCCGGCTTTAGGCGGAGCCATGGCAGCACTGCTTACGGCTCCCGGTCTGGCGGATATCACCCTGTTCGGCTCACCCCTTGTTCCCGGCCGGGGCGGTGTTTTCGCCTCCCTGCTGGCAGGCACCGTAACAGCATTGGTTGAGACCAGAATACGAAAGGGCATTCCTGATTCTTTCAGTTTATTTCTGACACCGCTGATTACGTTGACTATAGTGTCGCTTACCAGCATTTTCGTTTTCCAGCCTTTAGGCGGTCTTCTTTCCGACTTTCTGGGTTATTATACCGTCCATTCCATTCAGCAGGGCGGCGCCGTCACCGGTTTTGTCATCGGCGGTATCTTCCTGCCCGTGGTCATGGCCGGGGTGCATCATGGCCTGACACCCATCCACGCGGATATGCTTGCCTCCATGGGTATGACCATTTTACTGCCCATCGCCGCCATGGCCGGCTGCGGACAGGTCGGCGCATCGTTTGCCGTATATTTAAAAACCAAAAACCGGGAACTGAAACGAACCGTCTTAAGTTCTCTGCCTGTAGGCGTCATGGGGATTGGGGAACCGTTGATCTACGGTGTTACCCTGCCTTTGGGCAAGCCTTTCATCAGCGCCTGCATCGGAGGTGCCTTCGGCGGCGCCTGGCAGGCATACCAGGGAATCGGGTCCTACGCTCTGGGTATCTCCGGCATCCCGCTGGCAGCTGCTACAAATAATGCCTTACTTTATCTGGGAGGAGTTTTCATCGCCTACGCTGCAGGCTTTGCTGCCACCTGGCTGATCGGTTTCGACGATCCGCCGGAAGAAACGGACCAAGCATAAAATATTTGTTTCACGTGAAACTTTTTTCCGGAAACGTTGGAAATAAAAGTTAAAAGATTTTCGCCAATAAAACTTTTCGTTATGATTTGTTGCCGCATACCACAGGCGGCAGAACGGAGCTGACAATGAAATTAGGCGTTTCCCTTTATCCGGGACTGGACAATGACAAAGATAAAAATATGCGGCTGCTGAAAGACGCTGCCGCATTAGGCTACAAACGTGTCTTCACGTCCCTGCACATTCCGGAATGCAACGCAGATACCCTGCGCAACGATGCGACATATCTCTTTGCCTTCGCGGACAGCCTTGGCCTGGAAATTATTGCGGATGTTTCTCCTCTTGCGCAAAAAATTTTGGATATCCCTGAACTAACTCCGGACAGCCTGAAAAAAATTTACATCAGTACCGTCCGTTTCGATTACGGAACGGGAGCTGAGACCATTGCGGCCTTCAGCCGGGAAATGAACGTCCAGTTGAACGCATCCACAGCCCGTTCCGTCCAGTTGAATGCATTGTTAAAAGCAAACGCGGATTTTTCCCGGATCGACGGCCAGCACAATTTTTATCCCCGGCCCCACACCGGGCTCAGCTCTGAAACCATTCAAAGGCAAAACGCTCTGCTCCATCGCCACGATATAAGCGCAGGGGTGTTTGTCGCCAGCCAGACAGGAAAGCGGGGACCTCTGTACGCAGGCCTCCCTTCCATGGAAAGCCTGCGGGGCACCGCTCCCTGCGATGCGGCCCCGATCTTAACTGCAATCGGATGCGACAGCCTGATCATCGGCGACAGTCATCCCTCTTTTGATGAACTGCAGGCGCTGGCCGATCCGGAAACGCTGGCAAAAGCAGACGCCCGATACTCCCGGAAAGCGCTGCCGCCCAAAAAAGACTGGAAACCGGAAGAACCGCTGCCGCTCCACATCCACTTGCTGTCGTCCGCACCTTTTGTAAAATCTCTGCTCTCCCGGTCTTTTACCAACCGGCCGGACCCTGCCGCAGACGTCATCCGCGCAAATGAAAGCCGGGATGAAATGAAACACTGCGATATTCATCCGGAACGGAACGAGAATAAACTGATTATTGAAATGCCAAAGGAATACGCCGCGGTCTTTGCCGGGCCCCAGCTGCTGGCAAACGGGAAAAAATCTTCCCTGCTTCCGGTAGGAACCGTATTGCTTGACAACAATGACTACGGCCGGTATAAAGGCGAGCTCCAGATCCTGACAGCGCCCCAGCCTTTCGATCCCCGCAGCAACGTCATCGCACAGGTAACAAAAGAAGACGTACCCCTGTTATCGCTCATCAGCGCGGAAATTCCCTTCCGGTTCATTATGTAGGCGTACCAAATTCCGATTTTTTCGTCCGGTCAATTCCTTAAGTACAGATGAATTAATCAGTGTTTCCTTAAAACTTTTTCCTAAAATAAAAACAAGGATGTGAATTCTGTCAAGAATTCACATCCTGTTTTTCTTTTTACAGCCCATATTTTTTTACAGAGTTTGTTATAAATATTTCAATATTTCTTTGGCATGAGGCAGAATGATATCCGGTTTTACCGTTCCCTTTTCCACGTCTTCCAGAGTCGCTTCCCCGGTGAGAACCAGAACCGAAAGGATACCGTTATCCTTTCCGAACCGGATATCCGTCATGAGACGGTCACCTACCATGGCGATCTCTTCCTTCTGCAACCCGGTACGTTCCAGAACCGTGTCTACCATATAGCCGTAAGGTTTTCCCGTAATACATTCCGGTTCTTTTCCCGTTGCGGTTTTAATACAGGCAAGGAAGGCCCCCGTATCCGGAATATATTCGCCCCCCTCAATAGGACAGCGCACATCCGGGTGGGTGGCAATATAAGGCACGCCTCTGTCGATCAGGCGGCAGGCAATGGTCAGGTTCTCGTAGGTCAGGGTCTGGTCAAAGCCCACGATCACATAATCCGTTTCTTCTTCCAGCCCGGTGGTCAGGGTAAATCCGCCGTTCCTTATCACAGCCTTTAATTCCGGTGTTCCCAGCACGAACAGCCGCGCTCCCGGCCTCACACGGTTCAGATGGGCCACCAGCGCGTCGGAGGAGATCAGCACTTCACCGGCCGTCACTTTAACCCCCATGGCATTCATTTTTTTTACATAATGCCCGTGGTCTTTGGAAGAATTATTCGTCACCAGATAATAAGAGCGTCCGGCTTCCTTCAATTTGTCAAAAAATCCTTCCATGCCGGGAATCAGTTTCATTCCCAGATTAATTGTGCCGTCCATATCAAACAGAAAGCATTTTACTTTTTTTAAACGCTGAAAATTATTGCTGTTCATATTATAAAAACCTTTTTATTTCGCATTCAGCCATTCTTTGATCAGTTCCTGTTTCCGTCCGGCCATCCAGCCCAGGTCATCATTGGGGAGCAAGCCGGGAACCTTTGCATTACCACCTACAGACGGCAGTCCGTCAGCAAGCGGTCTCATACCATGCTCTTGCATGATCCGCACGGCCTCTTTAGAAAAAAGATAGTCGATAAAGCGGGCCGCCGCCTTCTGGTTTTCTCCTTTTTTCAGAATGGCAACCGCTGTAATCATATTTTTATTTCCGTTCTGCACCGGAGTCGCGTATAAGAACCGGTGTTCTCTTTCCAGGGCCAGGGCGTGACGCAGTGACATCACCGCCACCGCTTTCCGGCCCAGATACACCTCATATCCGGCCTTGGCCTCCGTCGGAAGATACATTACCTGCTGTGTCCGCATCTTTCCCGCAAACTGCAGCGCTTCCTCCCGGCCCCGCAGCTGCCATAAGGAAGTGATCATTCCATAAGGCGCACCCCCTGTCGTGGGATCCGCCATTACGATCTCATTATGAAGAACCGGCTGGAGCAGATCCTCCCAGGCCACAGGTTCTTCAATCCCCAGTCTCCGCATATTGTTGCGGTTACTCAGCAGCGCGATATAATCCACAGTCAGCGGGATCCACCGGCCATCCCGGTCCATATACTGGGGCGGAATACCAGCGGCGCCTCCGGGCAGATAGGGAACCAGCATCTCCCGCTCACCTGCCATGTAATATTCTTCTGCGGAACCGCCCAGCCACACATCCACTTTGCTGTTTCCCAACAGCTCAAGCCGCTGGGACAGGCTCGTTGCCACCAGAGGATCAAATTCCACCACAATGCCGGTCTTATTGGCAAAGCCATTGATCAGGGCTTCGGAAATGTTCCGGTTCATGCTGCTGCAGATCCGCACGATCCCTTCCGGAGGCTGCTCCTGCTTCTGCATACCGCAGCCGGCAAAAATTAATCCGGTTATCAAAACAAAAAACGCGATATAAAATTTCTTCATAAGGTTTCCTGTCTATTCATTTTTTGAAAACGTCATCACGTTATCGAAATCCAGGTACACCTTGTCCCCTTCATGATAATCGTCGTACCTGGCGCCTTTATGGATCACACGGATCATGTGCTCTTTAACTTTTACCCGGCAATCTATGCTGTCACCCATATAAAAGCGGTGGTGCATAACGCCTTCCACCATGCCGCCGGTTTTGGAAATGGAAATGTTTTCCGGACGGACTGCAAGCACTGCTTCCCCTGACAACCTCTTCGGATTCGGGAAGGACATGCCCTCATAGCCCTGCATAAATACACGGTCGCCTTTGGCCGTTGCCGGAATAAAGTTTACCAGGCCGATAAAATCCGCTACCATCTGGTTGACAGGTTTTGTATAAACATCATAAGGCCTGCCTACCTGCTGCATCTTGCCCATACTCATGACTACGATACGGTCAGACATGGTCATGGCCTCGCTCTGGTCATGGGTTACATAAATAACGGTAATACCCAGCTCTTTCTGGATAGCGGAAATTTCAAACCGCATGCTTTCCCGCAGCTTGGCATCCAGGTTGGACAGGGGTTCATCCAGCAGCAGAAGACTGGGCCGTGCTACCAGGGCCCGGGCCAGGGCTACACGCTGCTGCTGCCCGCCCGACAGCTGGTTGGGAAACCGTTCCCCGTATTCCTCCAGATGTACCAGCTCCAGCATCTTCATGACCCGCTGATGCCGTTCTTCTTTCGGCACGTTCTGGATCTTCAGGGGATAACCAACGTTATCCACCACATTCATATGGGGCCAGACGGCATAGCTCTGGAACACCATGCCGATCCCTCGTTTTTCCGGTGCAAGGAAATATCCTTTTCCCGCATTGGAAACCTCTTCATCCCCAATGGCAATGATTCCTTCCGTAGGTTTTTCAAACCCGGCGATCATGCGCAATATGGTAGTCTTCCCGCAGCCGGAAGGACCTAAGAACGAAATAAATTCACCGTCAGCCACTTCCAGATTAAAATCGCCTACCGCGGTTACATCACCAAACCGTTTATATATGTGTTGGAGTTTTAATTCTGCCATTCTGTTCAGCCCTCCGTCTTTCTTTAAATGCTTACCTTCCCTTTTGTCACTTTATTCAAAATGATATTCCCGATCAGCACGATCAGCAGGATGATTACGGAAAGAACGGAAGCGTTCTGTGTATCCGCATAGGTCTGCAGTTCGTAAAGCAGTACGCCGAGGGATTTTGTGTCCGCCCCGTACAACAGGTTGGACATGGTCAGTTCATAGAAACTCGGCATAAAGATCAGAAACCAGCCTGCAACAATGGAAGGCCCTATCAGCGGCATAATAATATCCTTGCAGGTCCGGATCCAGCTGGCCCCGGAATTCAGGGCCGCCTCTTCCAGACTGCTGTGGACCTGGCTTAACGACGCCGCGATCGTACGTACGCTCATGGTCATATATTTAACAAGATAGGACACGATCAGTATCCACATTGTGGAATATAGATTCAGCCCGTAATTTCCCGAAAAGGTAATGATCAGGGCAAGGGCGATAACGATGGAAGGTGTGGCGCCGCCCAGCACCACCAGAAGGTCCGGAATGCTGCGGCCGGTAATATTCGTCTTAACGGAAAGATAGGCAATAAACAGGGCCAGCACCGTACCGATGCAAGCCGCAACGATACCGTAGCCGATCGAACGCCAGACGCTTTCCATGTACTGGGAACTGGTAATGACCGGTATCCAGGCATCGATGCCGAAATTGTCCAGCGCCAGTCCCTTGGACATACTCACCAGGAAGGATGTTACAACGATGGAAGACAGAGGAAGAATTACCGCAATAAACGCATAGCCTGATACTGCCAAAAAGGCCGGCCATTTCCATTTACCCAGCTCCACCATGTTGGGACGGGTGCTTTTTCCGCTAATAGTGGTATAGTCTTTATGGCTCAGCATCCAGCTCATAAACATCAGCAGGCCGTTGGCCACCACCATCATGGAAACCGCAAGGGCCGTGGCATCGCGAATTCCTTTTTCGTCACCCATATACAAAAAAGTTACGATCCGTGTGGTCATCACTTCAATATTGCCCGGCATACCTACGATGGCCGGAATACCGAAGCAAGAAGCCGCCGCAATGAACACCAGCAGGCCGCCGGCCACAATGGAGGGCATCATCAGGGGCAACGTAACGTCCCACAGGGTTTTTAAGGGCGAGGAACCGGAAATACGGGCCGCTTCCTCCAGAGTGGGATCCATTTTTTCCATTGCCCGGGAAATAGTGATGAATGCAAAGGGCGAATAAAACAGGGTCAGCACCCAGGCGAGGCCGCCCATAGTATATATATCGAAAGGCGCTTTGGATAACCCGAAGATAAATTTAAAGAAATCATTCAGGTACCCTACGCTGGGATTCAGCAGCTGGACCCAGGCAATGGCGCCTACATATGGCGGAATCATGTAACTGGCAACCAGGATCGTCCGGAAGGTTTTCTTTCCCGGCAAATCAGTACGGCCTACCAGCCAGGCCAACGGGAACGTAACAATGACACTGGCCACCATGACGATCAGGGAAAGCTGTATCGTATTGGTAAGAGCCTGCCAGTTGACCTTCTTACCGTAAACATCTTTATAATTGCTGATATCAAAGACGCCGTTGATGAACAGGCTGTCGTAAATCAGCACAAGAAGGGGCAATACAATAAAGTACAGCAATAACAGTACAGAAACGGCAATTACAATAAATTTACTGTCAAAGCGGGGCAAAGATCTTTTCACTTTGGCTCCTTTCCCCGGTTTTTCCGGCGAGAGTCGGGAAGCCTTTGATCCGTGGGCAGGCACGCTATCTAAAGATCATGCCGGCATACCGATCAGCGCTTCGTCAGGAATGGGAAATCAGGGATCGTTAAGCGATCCCTGATTCCTTCCTTATCAAACTCTGAATGATTTACAACTGTATCCCGAAAGGTTAAACTTCTCCTCCAACCCACAGGCGGAAACCTTTTCAGGCTTTCCGCTATGCAGCTGAAAAATTGTGCTTATTCCATAACGGTAGTACGGAATTTTTCTTTGATCTGGGCTTCTTCAAAGGCCAGCTTGTCCCAGTCGATCTTAATGGCGTTCTTGTTCAGGTCGGCCAGTTTGATGCCGGCGCCGTTAGGCGGGTTTACATCGCCGCGAACGGAATGCATCCAGCCGGCGGTAACGGCTTTCTGCCCTTCGGGGCTCAGCCACCAGTCAACCAATGCTTTGGCTGCTTCCGGATTCTTGGTGTCCTTGAAGATACCGATAGGCGAATTGATGATGATGCAGCCTTCCTTCGGATAGCATACCGCCAGGGGTTCTTTCTTGGTTTCCTGCAGCTTCAGGATGTTTTCTTCCAAAATGACAGCAGCCATGTATTCGCCGGTCAGCAGCTTGTTCTGGATAGCAGAGTTGCCTTCTTCTACCCGCAGACCGTTGTCTTTCAGCTTCTTGAAATAATCCCAGCCAAACCGGGGATCCAGAGCCATAGCGCCAACCATTACATAAGCCGTACCGGACAGCATGGGGTTCGGCATTGCGATCTTGCCTTTATATTTCGGTTTTGTCAGGTCTTCCCAGCTGGTAGGAATGTCTTCTTTCGCCAGTTTGTCTTTATTATAGGCAATGATCATGTTGTTGACGCGGACCGGCAGCCAGGCGCCGTCCGGATCGCTTGCCAGCACAACGTCTTTCAGCTGGGGCGACTTATAGTTCATCAGCAGGCCCTGTTTTTTCAGCGCCAAATAATAGGAAGGATCCGCAACCATCAATACATCGGCGCCAATCTTTTTCGCTTTAATTTCGCCGGCGATCTTGGTCTTCAGTTTTTCCGTACCGTTCTGGAACCAGGTTACTTTCAGGCCGGGGAACGCTTTGGAAACATTGGGTTTGCAGAGCTTATCAACAATATCAGGATAGATAGAAGTATAAACGCTTACTTCCCCCGAAGGGCCTTTTTTCCCGTCAGCAGCCGGTGCCGCAGCCTTTTTGTCGCCTCCGCCGCAGCCAGCAGCCATTACCGCAGCCATCGCCATCAATGCAGCAGCGCCCATCCATTTTTTGTTCATAACAGACTCTCCTTCTTTCTTTAAATTTTTTTTCCTGGATAGTGGATTTCGCTTCTATACAAACAGACTGACCGGCTGAAATTTTATAAAACAAATTCCGTACCGGCGCATCTGTTCAGCGCCCTCTGAAAAAAAGCCGAAACTTCATAATATTTATTTTCGCTGTGTTAAGAAAATTTCCTGCCTGCGCAACAGGCTATTTTTTCTTATAATTATTTTACCATTTAATATCTGATAAATCTATAATAAAATGTCATCTTTACGAATTGCCGGTGAAATAAAGCGCCTTATTTGAAAACGTGAAGATTATCTGGCGAAAAGATTGATCTCCCAGTCCGGTACGTAGGGATGTTTCCGCATGTAAATTTTATAGCCGGGCTGCAGCTTCCACAGAAGCAGAGGAAGTTTAAAAATATCTTCGTCATGATGATAGGCTGCCACTAATAATTTAGGAAGTTTTCCGGCAGCATCCGGTATCAGATGCTCTTTTGCCCCTTCCAGTGCTTCCTGTTCCACACCTTCTACGTCAAATTTCATGTAACTCGCCCAGTCGTTTTCCAGAAGATGATCTATGGAAATCGCTTCTGTCATATGGGTCTTTATTTTTTTACGGCGTATAGATGCACTTTTATGACCGGCAGCATCCAGCCCCGCTGCACGATTTGCATTACTGTTGTGTTGGCCGGCAACATTTGCTTCGCCCATATAAAGGGATTTGCCACCGGTCTCGCTCGCTTCAGTTTTTCCTTCTCTGCCATTTTCCCGTAGCCCGCTATTGTTCCACAAAAACTGTTTTTCTTCTGAAATCGTCCCCTGCCAAAAAGTGGACTGGCGCCCGCCGTTTCCCGAAAGCTCCAATGTACCGGGTACGCTCCATACTCCTGCATTCACACAGCAGACACCGGCAATTTTTTTATTTTCAACGTATGCTGTCAGCTTTTTAAAATTTTTCGGGTCCGGTTCCACAGCATAAATTTTTTTATAGCGATGTCCCGTCAGATTTAAAAACTCCTGTATGGTATCACCGTCATAAGCGCCCAGATCCACATAGGTTTCTTCGTTACCGAAAGAAAAAATATCTTGCAGGTCGTCTGCCCTACTTGATGTACATTCTTTTAAATACGAAAGTTTCCCGCTGATCCGGTAGTTCAGTACCGAAGCAAACACATTACGGGAATCTTCATCCGCCAGCCGGTCATACACAAGCTGCAGCTCTTCTTCATATTTATTAATCCACGCAGCAGTTACCGTTTCATCCCCGGGAAAAACCGGCACATGGGGGGCATAAGTTTCGTGGACCCGGGCCAGTTCATAAAACCGGTCCAGCTGTTCCGGCAGTTCTGAAGCAAAACAGATCAGGGCAATAACAGGTTCTTTCCTGTTCAACAGCTCGCTGTATTTCCCTACGGTAAACCCGTGAAACTGCTGTCCCCGCACAAATTCGTCACTGGCATAGATGCCCGATACCCCAAGGCCCTCCGCTTCCAGGCAGGCAATGACCTTATCCGCCCCGTCCCCTGTTCCGTACAGCACAATGGGCTTGCCCGCCGATTTCAAATATTCCCACAACGTGCGGGTTTCTTTTATAAAAGATAACATGACTTTCTCCGTCTTTCCCTGTTCCATTTACATGCTTCTTGTATTTATTAATCGCAACAATATCTTTCTTTTAATTAATTATACCACGCAGAGTCATCCCCGTGGTATTGAATCGCAGATTAAATGAGTTTATGGGGATTGGGGATATATATATTTCACCCATCAGTTGCGTCAAAGATAGTATAATGATAAAATGAATTAACCCCTAAAGAATAATTATTTTAATGTAAAGGAAGGGATTCTATCATGGCGCTTCTGGAATCCGGCGAAAACTATCTGGAGACCATTCTTATCTTACAGCAACGTAACGGAAACGTCCGCTCTATTGATATTGCCACGGAAATGAATTTTTCCAAACCCAGCGTATCCCGGGCAATGAGCATCCTGAAAAAGAACGGGTATATCATCATGGAGCCGGACGGGCGCATCGTACTTACCGAAAACGGCCTGAAAAAAGCCGCTTCCGTACTGGACCGGCATAAAACACTGACCGTATTCCTTTCCGAGATCTTACATGTACCCCAGGATATTGCCGAAAAAGACGCCTGCCGCATCGAACATATTATCAGCCAGGTAACCTTTGCCGGCATTAAAAAAATGGTAGCGGAGCATAAAGAAAAATAAAATTTAATGGTACCTCTTACTATTAGTCTTGCTTTTTTATATGCAAAGGTTTATAATTTGCTTAATAGTCAGGCTGCAAAATTGCAGTTGCCTGGTTGCGATTTTTAAGCCTGTCAATAATTTATTAATGAAAGAGGTAATACATCATGAAAAAAGCCGGCAAAATTCTGACCGCTCTGGCACTGTCCGTTAGCTGTATGGCATTTGCTATCCCCGGATACGCTGCATACAGCCTGAATGAAGAAGTAAAAGCTCCGACTCCTGCATTAAAGCAGGCTTCCGAAATTGGCGTACGCGTTTATAATAATGCAGCCATGCAGAATCTGCCTGACAAAGACGCAATGGTGGTTATGTGCTTCGGCACCACCTACAAGGATTCTCGTGAAAAGACCATCAACCCGACGATTGCCGCTATCCAGAAAGCGCTGCCCAATGTAAAGGTTGTTACCGCTTACACCTCCCACATCATCGTTGACCGCGTAAAAGCTAACGAAGGCCTGGATATCCCCACTCCGGAAAAAGCGCTGGAACAGTTAAAGGCTGAAGGTTACACCCGCGTAGCGCTGGCTACCCTGGATGTAATTCCCGGCATGGAATATGATTACGATACTGCCATCTATCGCCTGTACCGCGACCAGTTCAAGAAGATGACCATGGGCACTCCGCTTCTGTACTGGCAGGGTCAGGAAGAACAGGCTGACGACGTAAAAGAATTTGCTGAAGCGTTCTCCACCCAGTTCCCGAAAGCAGCAAAAGACAGCGCTGTTTTGATTATGGCTCACGGCACTCCGCATCCGGCTAACGCATATTATTCTGTTGCACAGGATCGTTTCAGCGGCCTGAACAAAGGCAACATCCATATTTATAGCGTAGAAGGATGGCCTTCTCTGAACGACATTATCCCGAAACTGAAAGCTGACAAAGTGAAAAACATCACCCTGATGCCCATGATGATGGTTGCCGGCGACCATGCTAACAACGACATGGCAGGCGACGAAGAAGATTCCCATAAGATGATCCTGCAGAAGGAAGGCTTCAAAGTAACCCCGTACATCCATGGCCTGGGCGAAAACGAAGCTGTTCGCAAGCTGTTTGTGGAACGCGCCCTGGAAAGCTGGAACGCGCTGGAAGGCAAAGCAGAAGGCAAAACCGGCGGCATGCATTAATCCATAAAAAATTAAAAAAGGACGCTCTTATGCGTCCTTTTTTTATATCACCTTCTCTGTCCCTGACCCTTTTACCTGAAAATACACCGCCCCTCAAATGTGTTTTCAGACAAAAGGTTTCGTTTTGTTCAGTAAAACACGTTTTGTTTTTTCTGATTCTTGCTTTTCACGTTTCTGTGTCATACAATGATGATATACTTTCAGTATTGAGATTGA
>Ga0256404_1004692_pt1 | contig 25342 bp, 34 predicted proteins | sample RumenRJG_01DNA_FD_185990 | JGI IMG/M metagenome (GOLD analysis project Ga0256404, IMG submission 185990) | Bovine rumen microbial communities from Lethbridge, Alberta, Canada - RJG_01 | ecosystem: Host-associated > Mammals > Digestive system > Stomach > Rumen | place: Canada: Alberta | collected...
GTCCCCGGATATCCCGGAGCAGGCGCCCACGCACAAATCTTCCCGTCCCCAAATGAGAGTTTGGCGCTTTCTCCATTTTTTACTTTATACTATGTACTATTATACCACAATTTGTCGAAAGCGGAGACAAAAATATAGTGTGTCCTGCTCAATGAACGGACAAAAATGACGCCATCCTTTACAAAGCAAAACCGGAATTTTCAGGTCTGTCATCTTAATGAGCGTATTGACCGGATGATATCCGGTTTCCTTTCACGCCGAATTTGAAAGATTTTGAATAGTCCTGGAACGGCCAGACTTCCACTGTTTTCTTTTTATTGTTGTAAATTGCGCTGTACTGTGTCATGGAAATGCCGGAAGCATTCGTGTAAGGGTTTTGCACCACGCTCCGGAGAATTAATAATGCGGTAGGTTCGGGCATTACTGTATAGTATTCCTTTTTAGCCGTATCCCTGTAGCGTTCCAGCTGCCCCAGAATCGTCACGAAGCGATGATAACCATGACCGTAGCCGTAACGGTAATTCGGCGTCATGGCTTCATCGGTCATTTTGACATCCTCTTCCCTGAGCTTGCCGTTCCGATAATAATCCTCCATATCATCGCTGCCCAGATAGAAATTCGTACAGATATCAGAAGGAACGACGCATACGACGCTGTTCCGGCTCTCGATCACGATGCTGCGGCCCGTTGCGTCCGTTACCATAAAATGGCAGTTCTGCCAGTCCTCCGGAACCAGGATGCCGGTTTTCGTTTTCCGAACCGCCTCATCTACATTCGCACAGTCGTCCAACATATAGCGCAGCAACATGCTGGACCCGGCCGGGAAGCGGCACGGTTGTTCCCCTTCTTTGATATCAACACGCTGAACGGATACGTAAAGACCCTTTTCATTGATCCCGTCCATACACTGGTAAGGCAGAATATCCAGCAAGCCGGGGTCAAATCCCTCCTGATCCGGACCGCCCCTCTGTAACAGCGGATTGTTTTCATCGCACCAGACTGCGTCAGCCACCGCAATCGATTCATACTTGCCTTCCGGTTTGCAGTGAAGGACAATATTTAACCCGGTCAGGGACTTGTCATTTTTTGAAACACGGTGCGGATAATCATAATTCCGGCAGGTAACAGGTTCTCCCTTCACGTTATGGGTAAAGAAGACTGAGCAGCCGGGATCGATGTACCCTATTTTCCGCATGATGTTCATGACTTTCGGACTGTAATAGTCTTTCTGATAGTCCATGTAATACAGGTAACCTTTATCGTCCAGCCGGGTCAGGACGCCGTGGCTTCCCGTCCCGGATGCACAGACAGACTGGGCGCAGTTGACCAAAGCAATTCCCATGAACGCTATCATTACTAACCAATTCAGCCTTTTCCAAATCAAAGCAGCCTGTTTTCTCAATTTTAATCCCACCTGTCACAGATTTACCGCCCCAATACCGCGCAAAAAAGATTCCCAGTCTTTGAACAGATATTCCGAGCAAAAAGAATGCTTAGCAATATATTTCTTTACGATTTGACTAAGCATAATCCCCTCCGCTAAACATCGATTTGCATCACTGCCCTCATTATAACAAAACAGCCGAAGAAATGAAATCCACGGCTGTTAGAAAAACAGTCGCGAAAGTTCGTTAAACTTCCACGACTGTTGAATCATTTACTATGCAAAATAGGAGATTTAATGACTTCTTTCTACCTTCTCTCCGTAGATTGTTTTAAACTCGTTCTTCATAGAAATCGGGTTCCAGCCACGCTTCAGAGCAAACTCTTTCAGTTTGGCCGCTTTCTCCTTATCCCCCAACTCCCGCTCCGTATCGTCGCACAGCACAAAGAACGAAGCACTGTTATAAGGATTATCCTGCAAGGTGTACTCCAGCATGCCACTGTCTCCCATGGAATTTCCAAACGCCAGAACCGGCTTCTTTCCAATATGGTTCAGCAGCGAATAAATCTTAACGGTCTTGGCGTTATCAACGAGGGGCTTTCCCGAGATAACAATCTTCTCTTTATGACGGTCATAAAAGTGATCGCCCGGCTTGTCTTTTCCCATTTTCGTTGACGTGAAAACAAAGTCAGAAGCGATAATGCGGTCTGAATGAATCGGAATAACGCCTTCCACCAGTTCCCGCGTGGTAAGGAACCCACAGGCCGAATCAATATACACAGCGAAGCCATTGTTGGCCAGGTACGAAATGATCTCCACCATAGGCAGGTAAAATGCTTCGCCGCGCTTTAAATTGGTAAGGCCTGTCTCGTTTGTCTGCATGAATTCCCGCACATAGGCACGGTACTCTTCGGGCGTCATGCCTGCATACGCCTTGGTCAGATATTCAAACAGTTTTTTATTTTCTGACGCCGTAATTCCCGTCTTGTTCAGGATTTTTGGCTTTATCTTCTTTGCAAAGGCAGCCATCTTCCTGTCCGGTGAATACTTTTTATCCTCCAGCGCGCGATACAGGAACATCGTTTCCTGTAAATATAACGGCGCCGTTTCGCAGTAGAATGTACCGTCCATATCAAATGTAGCGATACGATTTGCCGGAGGAATAAAGTTCTTGCTGGCGGGGTTGGTTGCTTCTTCCACAAACCTGACTATTTTTTGCCTGGTGGAAGAGTCGTCGCTCCAGTACTTGAAATCGCCGGCCTTCACAACATTGATTGCAGCAATTTCTTCACGGCTGGCCGCCTCTGTCTGTGGCGGACACAGCATGCAGTTAAGACCTATCACAGAGGCCACAATTCCAGCAAAAACTTTGTTAATCAGCATAATTACTACCTCCTGCAATTCTCATTACACCATTGCCTTTCTCCATAATGTTTTGATGAATTTAATTGTCTTGCAACAACTTAGCAAAATCATTGTTCAGTTTCGTTTCCGCATTGCCCACTTTGCCCGCAGCATTTTTCTGCCAGACAGTGTTTGCATTCAAAACCTTCTGCGCCTCCGCAAACATAATCTGCATCTCTCCATGCTGCGGTCCGCCCTTTACTGCCCGATTCCGGATAATACCTGCCGGGTCCTTTGCTTCCTGCAGTTCTTCCGCAGTCAGGGGCAGCTCCCGGGGCAGCGATGCATCCGCTGCAGAAACGTTCCGGTAAACTTCCTGAGCATGGGCGTAAGTAAAATCCACAGGCGTAATGTTGCGCGCCCTCGCGTAGGTGACAATTTCCGAAGCAAAATGATGCCCGGAGCGGAACGGAATATTATGCTTGCGCATCATCACGTCCGCAATTTCCTGGGAACAGGTCCAGTCCAGATTCAATTCCTCTAACGCCCGTTCAGGCCGGATATCAAGAACCTGTAAAATACGGTCCAGCTGGTTCACTACACTGGTGGTTTTCTTCACAATCGTATCTGTACCCCGGATTCGTCCGTCCGCCATCCCGGCCGGTATATTATGAGCGCGGAATGCCTCTCCTACTGCCAGGCCCAGCAACGTGGAACTGTCCGTACGGCAGCGGTTTAAAATCCCCGGGTTGCGCTTTTGCGGCATGGCGCTTGAAACATATGTGTTGCCATTGCCTTCCTGCAACAAAATCCAGGGACGCGGCTGTGCATACTGCTGCATAATCTCCTGTATCAGACTTGTGGTATGGATGGCGATGCTGCTGGCAATGCCTCCCATTTCTATCGGCGCCTCCTGCGGAAAGACCTGCCCCGCGTCATACGTATTATAAGCGAGGCCGTCGAAACCAAGGTATGCCGCCATACGGTCACGGTTCAAGGGCCAGCCCGTACCGTTCAGCACGGTTGCACCCATAGGCGAACGGTTCAGACGCTTATAATATTCCTGAATCCGGTCGTGATCTCTTTCATACGCATTCACATAAGCCAGCAGAAAATGCCCCAGACTGTTAGGCTGGGCCTGCACACCGTTAGTATAATTGGGAATCAGCGTTCCTTCATGAGCCCGGGCCAGATTCAGCAGCGTCGCCGTCATCTTGTTCAATGCGGCGGAAAGTTCCAGCAACTGCTCCCGCTGCATTAAAATACTCACCGTAGTCAGCATGTCCTGACTGGAACGTCCGGCATGAATCTTGGTAATATCCGGTCCACCAGCTTTAATAAGAAACGGTTCAAACGTAATGACAACCGTAGGACGTTCCGCTCCCTTTTTATTGCCGTCATCCAGCACCTTCTGAATGGCAGCGGCAAAACGCCGGCCTTCTTCTTTCGTCAGCAGCTTTTCATCCGTATTGATGATATCACTGGCCTTGTTGATCTGCCCCAACCAGTAAAAATTATCCCGCGGCGGCCAGGATTCTGCGGCTTCAGCCGGTTCCGGGAAATAGGCGCCTCCCATAATTCCAAGCAGGGGAAGCATCAACAGCGCTTTTTTTAAAATTTCTCTTTTCATTTTGCACCTATAATCCTTTTTGTTCAATAAATCCGGTACAACTTTCCTGATTGATTTTGTATTTTAAATAAGCCTGGTACTATTGTTTCCGGATATCTTTCGTGCTGTCTTCGATTGTATCATAATCGTCATAGATTGGATCATCTCCGTAACGGTTCCGTCCTATTGTACCTCGCTTACACATCAGGTACAGCCCCCATGCCACGTTGATATACGGAATCATGCCCAACAGCAACCACCATCCGGATTTATCCAAATCATGACAGCGTCGAATACCCAATGAAAAACCGGCAATAATGGCCAGAATAATCAGCAACGAATGTAACAGCACATGCAACCACAATAAGTTTTTATGCTGGTATTCCATTCCGGGGCGAAATCCTCCGGCAAAGAGGAAGAACAGCAAAATCGCAAGCAGGATAGGAACAAACGTTGCCACAATCGAGCGAAGGATGAAAGGCTTGCGATTCAATCTTCCACTGAACGAAAAATAGTTTTGAGTTATCCCTTTTGAAACACTACGGTTATCCATTCCTCACTCTTTCTACCATCTCATGTACCCTGCTTTCATCATCCTGCATGATATTGCTACTCATTCATTATTACTCAGATCAACTTTTTCAAAGCGCCATTTCTGTTGTACATCCGGGTACTTCTCGTGATCCACTTCGCTCATAAACATATTTAGCGGACGCACGCAGTCGGAATAATCACCATAAAGATGTTTATAAACTACATGGGGTTCCCCTGTCTCAGAATGATTGGCTATGGTGATGATGAGGTACAGTTTCCCTTTAAAATGACGGTACACTTCGTTAGGTTTTGGGATAGGTCGTTCCATTTTTCTTCAGTTTCCTTTTACTTTTTTATATCTTTTTTATGGCTTCATCACGGTTATATTTTCTATGCCGCCGCCGGTACTCCAACACAACACAGAAATACAGGAACACTACTACACCAGCAAACGCTACCACGAACGAAAGTTCGTCCAAGTCCATAAAGACGGTGGCCGCCTGCATCAATACATCATTCCTGTCAGAGAACTCGTAAATATAAATTTGTCCAGCCATCCCAGCCAGCATACCGATCAGCCCGGCGGTCAGGCATATCCTACAATAACGTAATACATGGAACATGATTATTCTCCTGTCTCTATAATGGTATTATACCCAAAAAAAGGGGGGACCATGCCAGTCAATGTCATTAATTAATGTCTTTCAGATATAAAAAAAGGCCTATTTTGTTACAGCCCCACTGGTTTACGAAACTAACCTTTATATATAGCTGTGTTCTTGACAGCGAGGCTTAGGAGACGTTGTTCTCCCTGAGCACATTCACACTTACAGAAATTGTTTTTATAATTATATCATACTACTCTTTACTGAGCAAAACCGACTTTTAGAAACACGATTTTGACCCGTTTCTATATGTACACTTTCCGAAACACTCACGCCTCCATGAACCAATGGTTCTCATCGTTAAACAGATTAACGACCTTGCCACAGATCCGACAAGTGTACCGCATGCCCATTCCGCCGGCCTTCAGACTGGCCGCCTGGCGAATATCCAGAATGCGGTCTACGGCAAAGACACGCCCGTCCTCCCATACGATGGACGTCGGCCGGATACTGCCATCTATGTCGAATTCTGCATGGACTTTCAAATTGATCTTCATGAGTCTCGCCTCCTGACTATATGCCTGATTGTTCCTTACTGTTTCTAAGAGAGAGCATTATGCACTTTTGTGATTTCCAACACGCCGGACAGGCGCTTTCAGCGCATCGGAATAATCAATTTTTATAGAACGCCTGTTCGATGTTATTATATCACAAGATTTATAATAAGAAAAGCGAACAAAAAGAAAAATACAGCCTGTCAGATAACAAGCTGTATTAATTCCAAAGCCTCTATTTTTTGATTTGCATTATATTCCTGTTTTCTAAAACCTACTTTAACAATATTTTAACCCACACCGCTTTCAAATCCCGGCTACCGCCGAAGAACACAACATTTTTACTCTCCCTGAAAATTTGTGTAAGCGTTTCTATACTGTTCTTCACTTTAATGGCAAGCAAACGAAAGTCATCCGCCGTCTTCCGGATAGCCGCCACTTCATTTTCTATCACGGCAAGATCATGGTCATCCACCATCTGAAGCAAAACAGTAGATGAATCCGGATTGCCGTATTCATAAATATCCATATGCGAAGACCTCAATCACTTCAAAATCAAACCTGCTTCGCCCATTCCCACGGCCCTTCATATTTTACGCTTTCGGTCGCAATTGTTGACGCAAATGTAAGAGCCGCTTTAAAATCAAACTGCTTATGATAATAGGCAAAACAAAACGCACCGTGGAAAATATCCCCGGCCGCAAGGCTGTCCACACAAGTCACAGATGCCACCGGAATCTCACCGTCAGTCAGAAGAACCGGTTTTTCTCCCCTGGTCATCGCCTTTTTTGCATTCCTGCACTCGTTGATGGAAAAAATGTCACGACCTGCAGGATCCTTGAACTCTTCGGAAGAAATGACAACACTTGCTTTTTTGAGAAATGCAAGTGTCTCTCCCTTCCAGGAACCCGCATCCACTACAATTTCACAATCACAGTTTCGTAGAACCGCTAACGAAAGTTCCTGCTGATTCAGATCAAACAGGCAGAACGCCGGTTCTTCCAACGCAGGAGCATTTATGGCTTTATATTGGTTCTGGCCGCTGAAAATCTGCCGGTCGCCGTTCCGATCCACAGCGATGGCCGCTACGGCAGGCATGACATCATCCTCTGTGCAATTGAACACGGTCACGCCAAACTTTTGCAGTGTTTCTTTGATCACGTCCGACTCCGCCGTGTTACCCAGACAGGTGACCAGCGTGGCGTTTCCGCCCAGCAGTGAATAGGTGATCGCCGCATTCGCCGCCGGTCCGCCCACGAGCCTCGTGAAATGATTTGTTTTTACTTTAGAATTCTTCTGCGGATAGGAATTGACATAAAAAATATAATCCATCGTGGTCAATCCCACAAAATACCCCCGGGGACTTTTTTGTAATTTCGATTCCTCCATTTTTAATACCTGCATAGCCGCACGTCCTTCTGCAACGGAAACCTTTTTTTCAACTTACCTCTTCCCCAACACCACATTCAGCCACTTCTTCTCTCCCGGCCCGAGGGCAACGCATCCTCCGCCACCCAGCACTCCGCAATCGCAGTCACACCGCTTTCCAGATATTATAAAAACAAACCGCATATAACAGAATAATAATTACGTTCCGTATCAGCAGCTGAGGCATAAAAGGATACACCTTGTGCCCCAATGCAATTCCACAGGCAAGCCCCGGCAACAGATAAACAAATTTCCCTGCCGCATCACCCAGGTAAACGCCTGTCATCCACAAAGCGGCCAGAAAGACGCATGCCATCGGTCCTGCATGGACCGGCAGACCGGAAAGATACATTCCGAAATCCAACAATCCCTCACTCCCTTGCCCCAGCTTCCACGATTTTGCTGACCTCGGCAAAATCGTCCAACACCCGGTGTCCACGGATTTCGCAAGCCATCATAGCTCTGTTTGCATATCTATTTTAAACAGTTATGATTTAAATGCATTAACAGCTCAACAGATTTTTCTCCTGTTTTGTAGGGAACTTTTTGTATAATTTGTTCAAGAAAGTTCCCTACAAATTTTTCGCCGTCACCGGAATTTAAAAAACTGCTGGTGATTTTTTACGAAACCAATGACGCAACTTCCATTACTAAATTCCTGAAAGAAAAATGCTGGACAAAAACAAAATAAGAATCTTTACCTCTATGCAGCCTTTGAAATCTCTACCACAATCCAAACACCTCAAAACAAATCATTCTTCACATTATCCATAAATCTTTATTCCTTCTTTAAGCATCTCATCAATCAACGTTTCATTATTCACAAGCTGCTTCACGTCCAGCAAATCCACTTTTTTGTGCAAACTTTCCCGCAATCGTTCTGCAATCTCATAGAAGCGGAGACCCGTCTCCTTCGTAGAAATCAGCAAATCGACATCGCTCTGCTCTGTTGCCTTTCCTTTAGCATACGAACCAAAAAGATAACAGTACTCTACCTGATAAGCATCTAAAATTTCTTTACAACACTTTCTAATTTGTTCTGTCGTAAGAATACCGTGTTCCTCGTCCACAGCATTAATCTTCTGCAACTCCTGCAGCAAAAATCTGTACTTGATTGTATTTTCTTTTGCAGCATCGTTTTCATACATAATATAAGAACGCAGCGAAATGCCAAGGCGTCGGGCCGCTTCTTGCTGCGTTATTTGTTTTGATATTCTCATTTCTTTCAAAGCAGTCATGTTTGCACTTCCTTTCTGTTTATATTATGCAAATTTTGCATATTGTTGTCAATAAAAATACGCAAATTTTGCACAAACGTAATTTTAGAAAATGCAAAACGTATTGGAACATCTTTTCAAGCTTCACAACCTGACCCATTCCCTAACAGCCAGGCAAACGCCTTCGCCGTTCTTATATCCGGCTCCGTAAAGTGGTTGCCCCGGTTCCACTCCAGAACACATTCAACTCCCTGCCCTGCCAGGCAGTCATACGCCCTGCGAATATTCTCTCCCACAGCAGCCATCACCGGATTCCGCACCTTTTCTTCCCTGTCCCCCAGACTCAGATAAACCCGCCTGCATTTTATCGCATGCTCTTCCATGTAATCCGCAAAACCGGGAAACCAGACCGAAGGCGACGCCGCCGCCACCCCTGCGAATACGTCCGTCTGATACGCCGCCCACAAAGCAAACAGACCAGCCAGAGAATAACCGCCCACATAATACTGTCTGCTGCCGTCCGAGCATATATCCAGCACCGTAGCCAGTGTTTCCGCTGCGCCACCGCCGAAACCCTCTTTTCCGAACACGGCCGGCGCACTCCAGGGCGACAGATCCAGATTCCAGTTCTTCACTTTAATGGCAAGCAAACGAAAGTCATCCGCCGTCTTCCGGACAGCCGCCACTTCATTTTCTATCACGGCAAGATCATGGTCATCCACCATCTGAAGCAAAACAGTGGATGAATCCGGATTGCCGTATGCAGTCCTTATACAACTTCTCATGATTATTCCTCCCCGCGCAAGTTACCCCTGCGCCGCCTTAAATCAGTCTGTGTATAATCCTCTTTTATCTGAACAACCATAACGTACATAATCCGACTATAACCATACCTATGCAGAAAAACGGGTGGGAAGCATACAACATTAAAATTGTCTTTGCAAAAGCAAAAATACCCAACAGCACTAATCCGACAGAAATTGCTTTGTTATTTTGCCAATTAGACAGCACAGCCATACCCAGGAAATAAATCAGGCAGACTTCCAATGTCAGGCCCAAAACCCAGGTGTCTACCAGCATGATTTTAATTTCCCTGCAGATTACTTCAAACATACTAACAGCTCCTAAGTGGCTATAATGCTCATTATAACAGTTTGTTCCAACCTTCCAAAAGAACCTTATGACCCTCTATGTATTTTTCCCGGAAAATTTCTGCCGTTTCCCTGTCAGCCTGTATTTCCCGCGGGTATTCGCTGCCTATCTGTAAAAATTCCCTTTCGCTGATTTCTGTTGTAGTAAAGAAATCGTCGTTCCGGTTGGGATATCCGTGCCAGGCAAAATACTGTTTCCTGCCTTCAACCGTTCTGAATCCGCAGCCAAACCTTACCTGGTTTGAAATCACACGGAAAAAACGCCGGCCGTCATTTTCCATACCTCTTCTCCTGTAAACTTCGATTTACCTTGCGCCCCTGCTGAGGAAGGCCCTGACCTTTGCACGGAATCTTCTGTAATAGGGCCGCTCCATGAGCATCGCGTGACCCCCGCCCTCTATGATCTCCAGACGGGAATTCCTGTCCGGCAGCGTTTTATACGCCTCTTCGCATAACGCCGGGGATACATAGGGATCTTTGGAACCGACGATGATGAGCGTCGGAACTTTGATATCCGCCGTGGGAATCAGCCTTGTATCCGGGCTTACCAGCAAATCCCTCCGGCCGCCGTTGGGGCTGGACGTTTTGTCATTGCGCCAGGCGTTGGAAAGAAACGTGTCCGCCACAGTCCTTTCCACAATGCGGAAATCAATGCCGCCGTCCGGAGCGGTCTGGAAATCCTCCGCCGCGTGCATCCATGTATTCGTATGGAAGGGTTCAGCCACCGGCTGCTCCCCAAGCCCTGCCACAATCGGGGCGTAGAGCACAAGCCTGCGCACCATTTCGGGATGACGCGCCGCAAAACGCCCGCTTGTTACGGTTCCCCAGCTCCACCCCAGCACATCCACGAAGGAAACCCGGCTGCGCCGCATGATACACCGCACAGCCGCCGCGATGTCTTCCGCCGCGTAATCGGAATCCGGCCGGAAGCCGTCCCCGACACTGCCGGAATTGCCAAACCCCGCAATATCCAGCAGCCAGACTTCAAACCCGTGCCCGGCGAAATAGCGCGCCAGGCTGTAATCTTTATAATCCACATCGAACTCATGGGACGAATAGGTTACCCCATGCACGAGCAGGAGGGGCTGCTTCCTCTTACCATCCTTCTCTACGTACCGTTCCAGATGCAACGGCACCCGGTTCCGCTCCAGGGGAACGGTCTCCCTGAAGATCTCCGCCGCCAACGCGGATGATCCACACAAAAGAAACAGCAGCAAACAAACGGAAAAGCCGGACAATGCCTTCCTCACCCGTTCCATCGTGAGTTCATTTTTGTTGATCGGCATAATGATTCTCTCCTTATTTGTATTACATGACTCTTAGTGACATCCTTCCGTAATTTTAATTGTATAAGCAGTTTACAAATTTACAAGCCTTCATTCTCGTTTTCAATACGCATCAAAACAAGATAATGAGACCAGGGAAGAGTAAAAGGCGGCTTATTCTCAAAAAAGCTAAACACTGTTTTGCTTTTTTCGACAGCAAAAAGGCTAAACACTGTTTCGCTAATCTTTCAACGTCTCCGCCGATCATGCGTCTTGTAATAGGCAGTCTTTTCCTCATACATGGATTGATCTGCCCGACGGAAAACGTCCCTGTACTCTTTATCCTCTCCGGGACAAAAAGCCGCAGCCCCCTTAGCGATAGCAAGAGGCCCCTTGTAAAGTTTTCCTGTCAGATCCAGCGACCCAATCGCCTGTTCCAGATCCGCAAAACACCGTTCCGTATCAGGCTTCTTCGTTCCGTCAAACACGGCAATAAACTCATCCCCGCCTATCCGATAGAGGTTTTCTTTCCCGAACACCGTCTTCAGAACTTCTGCCGCATCCGTAATTGCCATGTCTCCGGACTCATGCCCGTATTTATCATTGATTTCCTTCAGACCGTTCAGATCAAAAACGTAAACAGTAAAAGAAGCCGTCCCCCGGCGAATCGCGTCATCCAGAGAATGGATTTTTTCCAGATAAGCCGTCTTATTACCAACCCCGGTCAGTCCGTCGACGACTGCCATCTCACTAAGCTTCCGGTTCGCCTCTTCCAGTTCTGTCGTTGTAACTTTAATAAATGTTGCCATCCGGTTGATTATGGAAACCTTGCCTTCAAAAGTCCGTTCATCCATGCTGAGCTCCTTTTCCGGAAGCTCTTTCGGTTCGCCTTCCCGCATAGCAGCAATGACCTGGGTTACGTTGTGCTGATTGACGTTGTCCCCTGTGCGTAAAAACTCTCCGGAGGTGTAAAAACCGGAAGTGGGAGCAATCCTCTGATAGGGTTCTGTTTCTTTACCTACCTCGTCGTTTCCCCAGAAAGTCCGGCGCGCCGCACAGGAAAAGACAAAAATACATTCCGGCGCAAACTGCAGGATCCTATTTCCCTCTTTCCATACGGACTCCAGAATCGTCCAGGGATCCCCATAAGCAATCCGAGCCTGCACGTCCTGACTCATATCCGAAGTCATGGTCAGGGAACCGTCCGGGTTGCTTGCAACCGGAGCGCGCATGATGTCAATGCCGTTATGCCGGTACAAAAAAGGAAATTCCAGCGTGTTGTTAAAAAAGAACTCATCGTTACGGATATGCAAATACTTGTAATAGATTTCATACGCCGGACGGTGATTCAGTTCCTTCAGGATACAGCCATCCGCCGCAGTAACATGCATAAACGAGCCGAGAGGCTTCCAACCGGTGACAAAGGAAGTCTCCACGTGAAAATCTTCTCCGCCAAAGAGGATAAAAACGATACCCTTCTCCTGATACCCTGCCGCCACGGAAAACACGCAGGCATCATTCTGATCCAGATTCTCACATAATGCTCCTCCGCCAAAGATCTGTACGCCCTTTCGGATATGGGAAAGGCTTTCACAAAGTGTTGTCATCGACATGCCGCGTATCGTCACAAGAAGCTCCACAGCCTTGACCCAGGGCCGTTCGTCCATGGCAGCCTCCAGCATTTGCACAACATTCTCCTGTGTATCAGCCTGCAGCGGATACTGCAACACTTCCACATGGGTGGAAGGATATTCAAACAGCGTGCAGATAACCGCAATGGACCCGCCGGAAAAATCACCGTTTACAATATTCCCGTTGGAAGAGCAGCCTGCATAGAGAGCTTCCGGCATCAGCCTCTCAATGGTCTCACATACATGCCCGATCCGTTCACGGTCCGGAATCTCTGTACAAATCTGGATCAATACCTTCGAGCAAAAGTTGCTCCTGGCCCATTGCCGGAGTTTCCGTAATTCTTCTTCCAGCTTTTTATCATCCTGAAATGTAAACTGAACCTGTTTCATAATAACACTCCTTTTATGATTTCTTATATCATTCTTCTCCTTATGTAACAAGCCTTAATTTAACGGAGTGTCTACCCCGCTGATATACTTCCCGTACACATAACCGGTGGCGCCGTTGTCCAGCTGCACCTTTGCCCAGGCGAAGTTATAAGAATGGTCGCCGGTCTGTTCCACAAAGCCCAGCACCGTCAGAGGGTAACCCGTATTGAATTCGCCCAGTATTTTGCCGTTGGTATCGGGCGTCTGACGAACCCGCACCGCTTCGCCCTTAATTGCCCCGCGGCCCATTTCCTTATAGAAGCGTAACGCTCCATCATCGCTGACCAGTGCACGTCCCAACCGCATCAGTTTACCGTTAAATGACATCACCCAAAATGTATGGGTTGTGACTATTTTCCCGTCAGGCCCTTTCCTTGTGGCGGAACCCATCCTGCGAAGATAGACATAAGGGTCTTTTACAATCTCCGGCGCAAACAGTGTCATGTGACGGTGCAGGTACATCGCATTCACCATTACATCGTCTGTGCCGGTGAATTCACGCCAGGTTTCCTTCACCCATGAAGGATCCCCATGATAATTTTTTTTCACAAAAAGGAAATAATAATTGTTTTCCCGGTTCAACATCACGATACGCATATTCTTTTCCGCTGTCACATTCCCGACATTCATCCGGTCCTTCCATTTTATTTCCAGGTTGTAGTAATTGCCGCAATATGGCTTCCTGTGCTCTTCCAGCAGCTTGTACGTGTCGGGAGCCATATCTTTTGATTTTAAAAAACTGTTAAAATTGTACGCGTGTTCATATGCAAACACGACAGCCGAAACCGGGTAATTGTCTGTTGCATCAGGATTCAGCACATATTCCCCGTCCAGAGCATCGCTGCAATGATACGCATTCGCTTTCCCCGGTTCCCGGAAATCAAACTCAACCTGTTGCCCAAAGGAGGTGCTGAACACTTCCGGTGTGAATTCTTTATTAAAATCCTGAGCGTTGCGATTGTTCTCCCCTGTCAGCCGGATACCTGACTCCCCTGCGCCGGCTACCGGGGTCTTCCCGGAATAGTTGGTCGCCAGTTCTTCCGTCACATTGCCTTCGTCATCCAGCGCCTGCAGCGCAATAATATAACTGGTGGAAGTCATGTTCAACCGTCCAAGCACATCCAATTGTGTCGCATAGCCTGACATTACAGTAACAAACATTTTCGCCGTGATTCTGCCGTCCGCGTCTTTCTTTTCATAAATGCCGTCCTCCAGGCGATTAGCCCAGGCCGAAACGGAAATCAGCAAAAGCATTACTGACACGAGTATAGTTAAAAATGTACGCATAATGAGATACAGTTTCCCTTTAAAACGACGGTTCACTTCGTTAGGTTTTGGAACAGGTCGTTTTATAATAGTTATAAGTTTTTGATGACCCCATTCATCCTCGCGTTTCAGCTTCTCGTTACGAATATCAATATCACTCTGCAAATTCAAAAAATAACTGTCCGATACGCCGAAGTAACGTCCGAGGCGTATAGATGTATCTGCCGTAATCTTCCGCTTATCATGCAAAATTTCCAGAATGCGGGACGCGGGAACATGAATATCCATCGCCAGGCGGTAAGCCGAAATCTGTAACGGATTCATGAATTCTTCCAGAAGGATTTCACTGATTTTGGGTGTAGAGATTATTTCAGTCATAGCGGTTTCCTCCACGAATGAGCCACCCTTTGCCTATTTTATACAAACTCCATTGGCACTATCTTTATTCAAATCATGAACATATTCTGTCCAATCAGCCTGCCGTCTTTTTCCATCACAAAATCCAGTTCCTTAATAAACGCAGGATCGTCTCTCAGCACATGGATTACATAATGCTCATAGCACCCCGGACGATACACATTCCAGAATGACTCCCTGATCAGATTCTCGACTTCTCTGTAATCTTCCATTTTTTCTAAACGTATCATACAATCATTTTTCTTCATGGTTTCAGATTACTTGTTCACCTCTCTCAAAAATTAAACAGGTGTCTTATAAACCGTCTGTAACTGCATTAATACTTCCCTTGCATATATATTTCAAAACCTCTTTTACAACTCACTTTCTTCCCCAACACCACATTCAGCCACTTCTGCTCCCGGCCCGAGGGCAGCGAATCCTCCGCCACCCAGCACTCCAGGCAGTCGAACAGCTCCTCCGCGCCCAGCCCCTCGCGATACAGCCGGTGCCCGATCTCCGGATTGTTCAGATGCTCCCTCGCACACTTTTTGAACTCGTTCCGCACCGCCTCATACTTCCAGATCATCTGATACGACAAATACTCCAGACCGGCAAAACGCGGAAAATACAACTCCCACTCCGGCAGACGATTGCTCTTGCTGCTGTTGATGGCCCGGGTGGTGGGATGCAGATTCCAAAACTCATCATGGGCCACATAGGACCAGGGCACAAAGTGATCGATGGAAATGTTCTCCGGCGCCAGCCGATTCTCCCCGTAGATTTCATGAATCGGCGCCAGCTCCGAAAGCAGCTTCCAATATTTTTTAACCTTCTCCAGCTTCCGCTCCCGGGACCCAGGTTGAGATGATACTCCGTCACCATGTACCAGGCGTTGGCGATCATATCGTCGATGAGTTCCTCAAAACGAATCTCCTGCTGCCCCTTGCAGACATGATTCAAAATCGCCTGAAACCAGAACAGCTTATAGCACTCCGCCTTGTTATCGAAGAGGCGGAATAAGCTTGCAATATTCAGTTGTTCTGATTTTGGAAGTTGCATGGTGGTGACTCCGTATAATAAGCAATGATTCTTTCAAAAAGTTACTAAATTTATATATCATCAACTAAATCTCTCGTATATCTGCACCTGGGATAATTAGGGCAACCTAAAAATTTACTGCCGGCATATTTCCCCCGCTTAGCCTTCCTGATTACCAACCTGCTGCCACAAGAAGGACAGCGCACGTTATATGGATTCGCCTTATATTCGCTCAATTTAACAGGTTCCGTGTTTTCTCTGATACTCTGCACATGCTGGAACTTTTCTTCCTCATTCACCTTAGTCAATGGTTGCAGCTTCTCATACAGCGCATCAATCTCGTCATCTGTTAATACATTAGAAGAATCTCTAATCTGTTCCGTCATTGCAGAAAACAACTGCCCCATGTATACGACTCTGTGACGAACACTGTCTATATCCATTTTTTTAAGTGTACAGCGTTCGCTGAAAACAACATAGGTATTGAAATAATCAGGCTTGAGATTAATAAATCTTGCCAACCATTTCATATGAATCTTGTTCTGAATGACCGGATTAAAAAACGTATTCCTTTGAATACCTCTTCTTCCTCTAGGCAACGTCTGCAACCAGAATTTCCGGTTTTCCGATCCATAAATCCATCCACCATAGTTTTTGGACTCGAAAATATAGACGCCTGTTTCATGAATCAAAATGAAATCTATTTCGGTCGTACCCCCATTCCTTTTGGGAATGTAGCAATTGAACAGGCACTTTTTGTAACCGGGAAGCCCCTTTAATTGTTCCCAGGTTTCAAATTCACCGGCAAGACCTTTATCATTATTTATTTCAAAATAGCTATTTCCCGTCTCACTGTAATACTCAGTTTTCTTGTATTGTTCTTCTTCATACCAACGATACAAACATAAAATGATTACAGCAACAAGGATTATTATGATGGAAAAAACGGTCATTATTCGATGTTCTCAACTATTAAATATTGACTTATAATTTTAAATTTTTTTCTTTATCCACACTAGGGTTTGTTAATCATTACTACTATTTTTCGATTGTTTTATTCTACGGTTTGCTTTGCAAATCGACATAACTTTATCGTCTTCGTGCAATTTCATCGCAATTACACCCTGAGCAACGCGAGTCCGTTTTTTCAGTTCATCCGCATCCACACAGAGAACGTAACCCTTCGCAGTAAACAGGAACAACTGATCGTCAGCATGCACAATGCACATGCCCGCAACATCACCGGTTCTTTGCGTCAGTTTGTAATTAATACGTCCCCTTCCGCCCCGCTTCTGCTTTTTGTATTCGCAAATCTCTGTCCGCTTACCAATGCCATTCTCCGTTACCGACAACACATAACCGGCATCATCGCGAACCACATCCATTGCAACGACACAATCCCTTTCATAAAGATTGATACCCTTCACCCCATGAGCCGTCCGGCTCATGCAACGCACATCCTGTTCATCAAAATGAATCGCTATGCCATCGCGTGTGGCCAACAGGATGGAGTTGTTTCCGTCTGTTATCTTTACGCCGATCAGTTCTTCGCCATCATGCAAAGCAATGGCCCTCAGTCCGTTCTTCCGGACAGAAGAAAACTCCGCCAGCTTACAACGTTTTACCGTACCCCTGTCGGTAGCCATAAACAGATACTTTGTATCATCAAAATCATGTACATTGATAACAGCCGTAATCTTTTCGTCCAGGCCCAGTTGCAACAAATTAATAACAGCACTGCCCTTCGCCTTGCGGCCGGCTTCCGGAATCTGATACCCCCGCAGCATATAAGCCTGCCCTTTATTGGTAAAAAACAGAACATAGTCATGTGTTTTAGCAAAAAACAGATAGCGGTTAAAGTCGCCGATCTTGTTACTGCCGCCAAGAATTCCATAACGTCCTCTATTATTCTTAAGTACATTGTCAGGTGCTTGTTTGATATCTTCCATTTTTTCGGTTTGTCCTTTCATTTTCCCGTTTGCTATATTTAGAACCACATGTGCAGCTTATTACCCAAATAACCTAAGGTCAACTGAAAACTATGGATTGCAACGTTGACAAGGTTTATATCCGGAATTAAAGGCTTTGTCCCTACTAGAAAAAAACACCTTATTATTCTCCTTCATGCTTTAGCTGTGTCCATAGATAAATACATTAACAGTTGCTGGCGTTCGCTTTTAGACAGAAACACATCAACCGACCATTGTGCTTCATTATTATTTGTTCTGCTTATTTTAGATTTCATGTTACTATTCTCCACTCACCTATCGTCCAACATGTATCTGTTTAATTCATTCAAACCCTTCAAAATTAATATCCACACCCTTAGCTCTGTATATTTTGCTAACCTTGTCTGTCTCACTTGCTGTAAAGGAAAACTCTGCAACGTATAGGTTTTCCCTTCCACACTTTTTCACAGAATGCTCTGTTCAAACTTTTCGCAAAGCTCTGCAATCCATTCTTTTCTGGCTATTTGGTTGATCCATTCTTCCGGAATGCCTTTCTCGCCGCCAATGCCGTAACGAATTCCTGCCAGTCCTCCGGCAACGGCAGCTACGGTATCTGTGTCTCTGCCCAGGTTCACTGCCAGTAACACGCATTCCCGGTAGCTGTTGCTTTTCAGGTTGCACCACAACGCAGCTTCCAACGTATCCACCACATAACCGCTGCTTTGGATTTCATCCCGCTGCAGAGTGTCCAGTTTTGGCAGCCGCGCATACACCGGCAGCTCCGGTTTAATCGTTTTTAAAATTTTGTCTAACGGTTGGCCCCGCAGCAGTTTTCTTGCCACCGAAATATAGATGCGGCAGGCTTCCAAAGAGATCTCGTGTGCATGGGTCAGACCGCTCACCGCGTTTACCATTTGATAACGACAATCTGTAAATGCCAGCGGAAGAATGCGCATCAGGGCTCCGTTTCCGTTATCCCGCTCACCTTTGCCGCCGCATTTCCTTGCAGGCGTCCCACACGCATACCGATGAATCGCCTCCTGGGTGGCGTACCCTATATCAAACAATTTCCCGTAAGGAGTAAATGCATTTTCATCAGTCCAGCGGTAAAAGTTCTTCATGATGTCATCGGTGCTTATGCGCCCGAGTCTGGCAATGCTTTCCACGGTTGCCAGCGTCATGGAACTGTCGTCTGACCAGGTGCCCGGCGGCAGATCGTAGGTGCTGTAACCGATCATGTCGGTTACGTGAAATGAATCGCGTCTATTAAATTCTACCGGCACGCCCAGGGCGTCGCCAACTACCAGGCCCATAATCCCAGAATAAATTTTACTCATTTGTTTCTCCTCAAAAAATAAATCTTTTCGCTATTTCTTCACCATACTGCATTGCTCGTTCACTCAATAATCCGTATCACATTTTCCATTAGCAATGGAATTTTACTCATGTTTATCACTCTTTTCACCATATAAAGAGAAACCCGCAGCTTTCAGCTTCTTAACAACCTCTTCAACGATCCTCTTTGGAAGATGTTTTTGTTCTTCAACATTTTTATGCGAAAGGTATAGTAGAAAATCACCTACTGTCTTAATACCCGCATCTATAAGTCGGTCTTCTGTTTCATCTGTTAAATCTAAACTGAATATCAATTTTTCCTTTTTCATACTGTCATTAGCTTTTTTATACCAATAAGCAGCCTTCTCTTCACTTTTATCCGTCCCATACCCAGTTTTATAGCATTTTGCGACACGGAACTGAGCTTCAGTATGTCCGTTTTCGGCCGCTGTTAAATACCACGCAAAAGCCCTTTCTTTATTCGGTTTCGGATTTCTGTTTTTCCCTTCTAAAAGGCTTGCATATTTATAATCATAATAATAATTACCGTTTTCAAAATACTCTGCCGCCTTGAATTGCCCCTCAACATTACCTAAGAAACCAGCATCCAGATAGTGTTCGAAAACCACATCATATCTATTTAACCATCCTATTCCCATTTCACAATATTGAGCCATTTTCATCGAAGCTTCAGCATTTCCATGTTCGTAAGCATCTTGATAGCAATCAAATGCTAGTTTTTCATAAAACCGTGCCAGCTCAAAGCTTGCCTGTTTATGTCCATTTTCCATAGCTTTCTTATACCAGTAAATCGTTTTTTCGTTCTTCTTTTCATCTTCATCAATTTCTCGTTCACAATATTGAGCCATGATAAACATAGCATCCTTGTTTCCTGATTTGGCAGCAGTTTTAAACCATTTATATGCTTCTTCTTTATCACCTTTATTTTGGTAGTATTTGGCAAGCTTAAATTTTGCAGAATCATTTCCTGCCTCGATTGCTTTTTTATAATATTGGATAACGATCTCATCTGCAGCATTTTCTTTTTCGTAAAACTCGGCGAGTTCTAGAGTAAGATTCCCAGTAATATACCCTAAAAAATAGGCATCTTCTCCAAAATCTTCTTTAAACTCATCAGCTATGAGTCCACCGCCCTGCTCAACTGCTTTTTTATACCAGTACAACGCTTTTTCTTTATCATTTTTACTGCAATAATGCCGTGCAAGTTCTCTTGAAGAATAAGCATATCCTTGTTCAGCAGCTTTCTGATGCCAATAAACCGCTTTTTCAATATCTTTTTCTACAACGATTCCTTCCATGTAAAAATTTGCCAGTTCGTTTTGTGCGCCAGCTTTACCCTGATTTGCCGCCTGTTCCATCCAATAAACAGCTATCTCGTAATCATCTTTATTACGAGACCTGCTTAAAATTCTAGCCAATAATTGCTGGGCTTTGACATTATTTTGTTCAGCGGCCTTTTGAAGCCAAAACATACCGGTTATATTATCCTTTTGTACGATATCGACAAAACCAATATGTAGAAGAATCCTAGCTAACTCATATTGAGCCTCTGCATTTCCGTTTTTTGCTGCCTTTATATCAAAAAATACGGATTTCTCAATGTTTGATCTTTTATCCCACCTGTCTTTTCCTTCTTTGCTTTCATAATATCTTGCCAGCTTAAACTGCTTATCTGCATCTTTTTTACGATTTGACTTCGCAAGAATCTGTTCTTCCTCGGTTACGCATGTATTCGACTGCAAATCCTTCATAACACTTTTAAACAGGTCTTTCCAACTGTCCTTGAACTGGTCCCTGTACCACTTCTCCATGTTCTTCCTGCAACCTGTCTATTTCTTCCTCTATCTCTTCATAACGTTTCTTTCTCTCCATATATTCATTTGGGGTATCATAATCTCTCGGAATACCATGGAATGGGGAACAACCAAAACCACGATCAAGATAATTAGAATCGATTCCTTCCCATTCCAGTTCGTATCTGCCAATTCGCGCTTGTTCTTCTAATAACGGTTTCAAATAGTCAGGAATCTTATACGGTGCATACTTAGTCATTTTGTCCTCCTCGTGTATTTCTTTAATCTTTCTATGTTTTCTTAACACTTGCTTTTAACGAGAACCAATGTGCCGATTCTTTTCTAACGTAACAAAAGTCGTTCTTGTAATAATATAACGGGCCAAATGCTCCAAATTCAGGTTGGCACTGGTTGATAACAGGAAGTACCCTTACCTCCTCAACCTGATCCCGGGTTTCCTTGCAAACAAATTCAACCGCCCATCTGATACTTTTAGTTCGAATGTCATCTTCCACCGCTTCAATAAAAGCATCTGTATTCGTTCGCCCATCTCTGCATTTCATTGTGTGGTCGTAATGCGTTTCCAATTCATACAGTTTTTTCTGACTCCGCCTTTTATCCGCTTCCGTAGTGGCTGATGCAATGTTTGCTTTCACGGCATCTATTTCCATAGACAACGTTTTTAATTCTTCATTGTATTCATCTTTGATCCTTTGCTTCTCGCTGTCCAGGAATGCTAACATGTCCTGCAAACAGCAGCGGCAGGCTTTGTCAAACAAAGTTAAATATCTTTCTTCCAGTTCGCTGTCCTGTAAATGCGATACGATTTCAGCAACGTCTTCTCTTTCAGATACGCTACGGTTCAAATGAAATACTTCTTCAAAAATTTTTGCCAGATCCGTATTTCTCGAATTATGATCTTTCTTGATGGCAAACATCACTTTTTTGAATGCATGGGCATACGCCGGTTCCGCAAATATTTCCTTAAACAGCAGCGCCACATGGTGCGGCGGATTATTAAATGCGCCGCAGCCGATGGCTCCCAGCACAAGAATATCGATTTCATTATCAATTGCAATGTTCAAAATCGTGCGGATTTTGTTTTTAGTTCCGGCAACCATCGGCTCCGTCAGCCATTCCCGGCCATCCTCCTTCGTTTCCGTGTCCGGGTCGTGAATGCCGGCAACAGCAATAAAGTTAACTTGCCATGGTTTTTCAATGAACGGATACCCTTCTTCTTCCGTGCCGCGGAACACAGTAACATTGGGTGAATAGATGCCGCCGTGGTTCCGGTCCATGGGATAGCTTTTGTGGGAACGTTCCACCCCGTATTCAATTCCGTAATCCACAAACTGATATAAAGAACGGAAATAATCAGAGCAGCGGAAGCAGTACTCTTCCTGTGCGCCGGCGCCTCCGTACACACCACCGCCCGGGTTCTTCCGGTTTGCCATGTTCAGCACAGCAACCTTTCCGTCGTTTTGCTCTACAAAAGTTTTGGCAACAGCCAGGCAGTCCTGCGCTAACACTTTGAATTCTGTTTTTTCATAGCGGTTTCGAACCGGAGGATTCTGTTTGCTGCGATACATTTTTGTGTGTTTTGCAATGTCGGGATCCAATGACAGTGTAACCGTTTTCGTCTGTGTTTTTCTGGTTTTCGGATCTGTTTGCAAAATATCATAGGAACCTTTCATGGCTGCCTGCACCGTATAGGCATAGACCTGTTTACGAAGCATGTGGTAATCGCAGTACGGTTGTTGGAACAGCCACAGCCATTGTTCGGCATTCCAGGGGGTTAACAGTTCGTCTTGCATGTAAGCGTTCCTCCTAATGTAATACTTTTTTATAATTCTACAAAAATTCTAATCTTTCCTGCTCCTACTTACAATTCATCCTTTGCACTTCATTCCTTCTTCTCCGGGTGGGAAACCAGTCTGTAAAAACCGGCGGGCATTTATATTGTCCCCTTGCACAAACCGCTTTTTAAGGTTTTGTTTTTATATTCCTATTATAGTAGATTTTACAAAAAAAGTGGTCGCTTCCCGGGCGACAATTCCCCCTGCCCCCCTTGACCTACTTAAATTTTACAACTTTGCCAGTCCGTTTGTACGTACTTTGAGAAATGCCACGCGCCAGTCGCTGCGCGGGTTTCGGAAATTTATGTTTTTTTACGCACAAAATCTCCAGACGCGCCTGGCGATTTTTTTACCAAACTGTCATTGACAGTTTCAATCGTAGTGCTATAATAACACTTGTGTCGTATTGCCACATCAGACGCATCCATTGTTTTGTGGTGTTCAGACGCATGATGATATTAAAACCAGGGTGCATTTCTGTATCCGTGCTTTTTTCAAAAATGACCTTGACGAGCACTGGTTAAGAGTTTCGGTAAACAGTAAAAATAGCCGCCGCTGTGTTTTTTTTAATCTTGAAGAAGGAGGTACCGGAATTGAAGAAAAACCCGAAAGCTCTTCTGCTTACCAGCCGTAATATTGATTACGATGATTGCGAGTATGAAGTTTCCGGCATTTCGTATTACTATATCATTCCCGCCGGCAAACTGAAAGAACAACAGATCGAATTCAAAAATGAAGTCGCCGACGACGAACTATTACTTATAATCTTTTTTAAGGATGGATCGTATAAAGTCTTTTCTTTGGTCAGATATAACATGAGTTTCTTATACTAAAAGCAAAAAAGGATGCTGAGCAATAATCGTTCAGCATCCTTTGTTTTTTATCATGGTATTTATTTATTTTTTTTCGCTGCTTTCCTTCGTAGTCTTAATGTGCAAAATTGGGATTTACCATTAAACCCTCAATAGCGTGATTCTAAATTTCTACATTCGCCAGGGTCTTTCGCTCCGCCCGCAACATGTTTGAGGTCGCCGTCTTTCAGTTCACATTCTGACAGTTCATCAAAGTAAGCTTTCGCTTCCTCTTTCGTAAGGTCAACGCCTTCGGTTTTAGCGTATGCAATCAAATCTTCCGCAGTGTTGCACTGCATGGCTTTTTCAATCATTTCTTTTGTGATTTCGTTTTCGTTAGTTGGCATAATAGAATCCACCTCATGTGTTAAGTAGTAAATATCTTTTATTATATTTACAAAACGGGTTCAGCAAAATTGACATTGTTGGAAAAATTATTTTCTTAATTTTATGAGGAAGTCCAATCTACACAAAACTCATTACACCAGCTTCCACGTGTATATTTTCCGCCCGCAATATGTTTGAGGTCACCGTCTTTCAGTTCGTATTCTGATAACTCATCAAAGTACGCCTCAGCTTCCTCTTTCGTAAGTTCAACACCTTCCAATTTGGCACAGGCAATCAAATCTTCCACTGTCTTGCACTGCATGGCTTTTTCAATCATTTCTTTTGTGATTTCGTTTTTGTTAATTGGCATAACAGGGTCCTCCTTTATAAAATAGTAACTATCTTTTATTATATATACAAAACAGGTTCAGCAAAATTGACATTGATTGAAATATTTTTTTAATTATATCATACTCATCGTTGCTGAGTAAAACTGGAATTTTCTATACTTAAAACAACATCCGTGGATGTTGAAGCTCCACGACTGTCGAATAGGTTACTGTAATAAATTGGCATTCACTCAGTCATAATGCCCTTTACAAGCTGCTATATAAATTGTGTTCTCATCAAAGCGATAAATCAAACGATCCTTTTCCGTTATCCGCCTGCTCCAGTAACCGGATAAGCGGTTGCGCAACGCTTCCGGCTTACCCAGGCCTTCATTACCGTTGCGTTCAATATCATTCAGCAGCAAAACAATCCTCCGGGCAACTTTGCGGTCCTCATTCACCCACTCCACAAAATCATTCCATCCCTGTCTGGAAAAAGTTCTATTCAATTAAAAACTCCTCCAGATCTTCTGCCACTTTAGTGACGGTCTGACCTTGTTCCAGTTCCTCAATCCCTTGCAAAATGTGCTGATAGTTTTTCCGGTTTTGCATCAGGAACAGATTTTCCCGCAGATTGTTGTATTTTTCCAAACTCATAATAACAACATTTTTTTCGTTTTTCCGTGTCACAATCACCGTTTCAGATTCGTCTGTCGCTTTATCACAATACGCTTTCAGGTTGTTACGTAACGTTGAATAATTAACAGCCAGCATATTCCCGCCTCCTTTTGTCCTGTTTATTGTACAATATATTTGCCAATATGTAAAGAACCCTCTGGCAAAATATAAAACCTGACACGCGACAAACGTGCCAGGTTTGCAATACAGCACGACAAATACGAATTTTTCGGTTCAGGATTATGCAAGCAGGCAAAGACATAAGCAAACCATCGGCAGCGATTAATGACTTCTTTCTACCCTCTCTCCGTAGATTGTTTTAAACTCGTTCTTCATAGAAATCGGGTTC
>Ga0256404_1004694_pt1 | contig 25335 bp, 22 predicted proteins | sample RumenRJG_01DNA_FD_185990 | JGI IMG/M metagenome (GOLD analysis project Ga0256404, IMG submission 185990) | Bovine rumen microbial communities from Lethbridge, Alberta, Canada - RJG_01 | ecosystem: Host-associated > Mammals > Digestive system > Stomach > Rumen | place: Canada: Alberta | collected...
CAAATCATTGTCCAAAAATCTATCCCTCGTGCCCTCCAGAGCACGAGGGACTTTTTACAATGTGGAAAAAGCGCCAAAACTCAATGAGTTTCAGCGCCTTACGCTTTGTTTTCTGTACCCAGAGCCGCAATTGAAAATATTAAATCCGCTTAAATGGCATTCAATTGAAAACCCTTTAATTTTGCTTATTACTTATTGATTTTCAACATATTACAAAAACTCTCGGATTTAAGCGCATTTAAGCGTTTTGCAAGGTTTTTAGCAGATGTGGGGAAAATGTGGGGAAAAATTTTTGGTTATTCAAAGGATAAGTATTACCTTTGTATAAAGCAATTTACACACTGTCCCATCAACCAAAAAAAGACATGAAAGTTACATTTATCATCAAAAAATCGGCAAAAAGGTATGACACGGAATCGACGGCCACCATATATTTGCGTCTGAGGGATGGTAGGAGATTGGATTCAGTTGCCCAGACAGAACTCACCATCAATCCTAATCTTTGGGATGAGAAGAATGAGTGTGTCAAGTCGAAGGCTATTTGTGACCCAAGGCTTCGTACACAGACCAATGAAGAACTCCGGAACCTTAAAGGCTTCATCGAGAGGGAATACGAACGAGACAAGGACAATTTGGATAAAGACTGGCTAAAAGCTGTCCTTGTCAAATATTATCACCCCGAAAAGTTCACCCCTGAGGGAGAAAAGAAACAAACCTTTGAGCAGATGTTTGATGAGTTTTTGGAGAAACACCGCCTTTCTGAAGTTCGCAAGAAGAATTTCAGGGTGGTGAAACGATCCATGCTTCGATATGAGCTTTATGTCAAGAAAACCAAACGGAACAGGAAAGACTTTGTTCTTGACGTGAACGATGTGACCAGGGAAACGCTTGCTGACATGTGGGATTTCTTTGAGAACGAGTATAAGTACTTCGAGAAATACCCTCAAATCTATGAGAACATACCTGAAAAGCGCACACCTCAACCCAGAGGAAAGAACACTCTGATAGATTGTTTCTCACGCATCAGGACGTTTTTCTTGTGGTGCTATGATAATGGCAAGACCACCAATCGCCCATTCGATAAATTCCCCATTGAAGAATGCCTATATGGTACACCAGTCTATATATCATTAGACGAGAGGGAACAGATCTGGAATGCGGATTTGTCTGCAAGGCCTCAACTCGCCATTCAGCGTGACATCTTTATCTTCCAGTCTGTCATTGGATGCCGTGTGAGTGACCTCTACAGAATGACAAAGCAAAGTATCGTCAATGGAGCGATTGAATATATACCTAAGAAAACGAAAGAAGGACGACCTTTAACGGTACGTGTCCCACTGAATGAGAGAGCTAAAGAGATTCTCAAACGATACGAGGATTTTGAAGGTCCTGGCCTTCTTCCGTTTATTTCTGAGCAGAAATACAACAAGGCCATCAAGGAGTTTTTCAAGCTCGCTGGCATTGATCGGATTGTTACCACATTAGACCCCTTAACCCGTGAGGAGGTTAAGCGTCCCATCTATGAGGTCGCCAGTAGCCACATGGCTCGAAGGACGTTTATCGGTAACATTTACAGAAAAGTCAAAGACCCAAACCTTGTCTCAGCCCTATCTGGCCACAAGGAAGGCAGCAAGGCATTTCAGCGCTATAGAGACATTGATGAGGAAATGAAGAAAGACCTGGTCAAGTTATTAGATTAGTTCAACACACCCTCAATTGCAATGGTCCACCTCGCGTTGCTTACTAATCAAGCATTGTTTGATGACATCTTTACTGATACTCAAATAAATTATACTAAATAAGAATCGTATGATTTTATTAAGTTTGGTTTATAAAGTTATGTATTTTCTATAAAACAAAATTTATAAAACCCGAATTCTCGCAATATTTTCACACTTTTTATCTCAGATCATTGATTTTTACATCCAAAGTGAAATCTCTTCGGATAATTCTTGTCAAAACATAGTTACATCGTTCCCTAATTTAATCGATTTGCATCGTTTTAATGCCTATTAAAATGATGCAAAATTATAAAAAAGGATTTGGTTAAGCTATTGAATTAATTCAACACACACCCATTTGCAGTGAACAAAAAGCCTACCGAGGTTTTTTCGGTAAGCCAAACTATCTGGCATAATAATTTTCACTAGATCAACTAAGTTCCACTTACCACAATTTTCCTTGAGCCCTTAGTTTATCTTTGAGTCCTTGAATCTTCGCATCAAGAAATTGTTTCAATTGACGTTTTAGCTCTTCTTTCTTCTCAGGCATGATAGCTGCATGTTCAATTTCATATTCTTTGAACCTCGAAATAATCTCTTTCGCAGCATCTATTTGTTGCTCAGAGATTCTTCCATTTATAAAACAAGACGCTATTGCTGCCAGAAATGCCCCTTCAAAATAAGCTCCAAAAAGATTTACTTCCATAATTCCCTATATCAATGAATAACATCTTTTTTACTGTGTAACATACACTCTCCAGCTGCCATCCTTCTCGCCGCGTTCCACATATTTCTTGTCAATCAACTGGTCAAGAAGTTTTTGGATGGCGGTAATGCTGATACCTGTCACTTCTTTCATGTCAGCCAAAGTCAGTGTGGGCTCTGTGCGCATGGCATTTAGTATCTTCGTATAGTTGGGTGTTCGGAATGAAATCCGTTCACCATCATACCACCACACATTCTCATCCCTCTCACTCACAAACAGCACATCATTATACACTTCCCTGGCCACCAGTCCATTAAAATACTTGAGAAATGGTTTGATGTCTTTCAGCTCTGCATGGGCACCATCACTGGGAATAGGGCCTACTTCGAGGTCTGCTTGATGTAGAGCTTCCAGATACTCACTTTTTTGGCGGCTACGGACAACAATCATCGGATAGTAGTGACGAGCCAGGATGAAGTTCACCATCAGCCGGGCGATGCGTCCATTGCCATCCTCAAAGGGGTGGATACGTATGTATCTATAGTGGAACAATGCAGCCAGTTCCACAGGTGAGAGTTTTCCTTTCTGTTCCGCTGCGTTATACCAGTCCACCAAGTCAGTCATCAAGCCTAGTGTCTCCTCGGGTGAGGCGTACTCGAATCGGTCTCCGTATCGTGTGATCACACTATTAGGTCGTGTCTTATACTGCCCCGCATGGATTACATAACTGGTCTGCACACCGCCAGGTAAATCTCGATACACCGTATAGTCCTCCCTCAGAAGCGTCTTATGCAGTGTACGGATGAAGTTCTGTGTCAGTGGCATCTCTTTTACGCGGGCCTCTTCTGCCATCATCTTCAAACCAACATTGCTAGCCGTCATCTCCTGCACATCTCTCACGTCGGCTTCGCCAATCACCTTGCCGAACAATAAAAGGATTTCTGTTTGCCCATAGGTCAGCGTGTTGCCTTCAAGGTGGTTGCTGTTGTAGTTGAAGTCCACGGTGAAGCGGCGGCTGAGCCTCTCCCGGTCCTTCTCTGACAAAGGCTGTATCGCCTGCCATGCTGCCAGAGCCTTCTTTATATTAAGATACTTCATATAGAATAAGTAAATTGATTGACGTCGCAAAGATACAAAATGTTTTTGAAATGGTTATAAAACTACAACCTTATTTGAGGTATTAATGCAAATTTTATTGAAAAACAGATTAAAACCAAAGAGGCGTAGCTATAGATTATGTGTATCAATTATTTCTAATGGCTTTGATTAAAACAGCACTCCGTTTCACAACGAAGTGCCTATTCATAATTTTTAAAAAAATATAGTATGAATTAAAAAAGATTATTCTGAATAGTATGTACTTCAGATTGGTGCAAAATTACATCAATCCCACGACATACACAATATCCAAAAAGTTTTTTTCAGAATAATTACTCACAACATCCACAATTGCATTGATGAAAACAGCACTCCGTTTCACAACGAAGTGCCATTTAAGTTTTATTAAAATATAGTATGAACACAAAAAAGTGTTCAGAGTATCTGCAAAATTACATTTGGTTTTCAGAACTCGGAAATATTTGTTGTTTCATTATGTTTCTCAATATTGATAAACTGAGTTGTCTCTCACATAAGTCACTATTAATTAATTGTATTTCAGTGACATATGAAATTCTCTTGTTTCGTGTTTTTGAACTATCGCAAGTGGTTTTCAAGAAGCTTAATAGAAACACTGAGAAACAATTATTACTATTCTTTTGGCTATTTGCATTATTCTTTCTACTTTTGAAACCGCTTAACAAGCATGTGGCCTCAGATGAATTGAAAAACAGCACTCCGCTTCGCAACGAAGTGCCGTTATTGTAAAAAATATAGTATGAATAATGTAGATTTAAGTTTCTGCAAAATTACAGCTTTGCTCCCACATACACAATACCCAAATGGGTCAAATTTGGCAAGATTGCCAAAACTTTTGCTGAAATCCTCTTACATTGAAATTATTTCTCTATTTTTGTCTTCGGTAAAACATAGTGGTTGATTCTTGCCTTTGCAGAATCAATCTCTATGCACATAAATTTCAATTAACTATAATCGAACTCTCGTTGGATTAGAGTATGGCAAAACAGGACTTTGAGAAATTCAAGCAAGAGATCAAGGCTTGGCTTGATACCCATCAAGATGAGTACGATGCTTTTGTCGCAGACATCAATAGCAAATCGTATCAAAGCATTCAGCGCATTTATACCTTGGGTATTAAAATGACGCCTAAGTTGATGGCGAAATCAAGAACCGAAATACATGGAGATGTTGTGCCAGGAGAAAAAGAACTTGACTCTTTCATCGCAGATGACGGGCTTGCAGCCCAATTGGTAGATGAGTTCCACAATGTTGAAAGCTCGTCAGTTGTTCCTTGCCTACTTTCGTGGCTTTATTACGGCAAATGCTATGAAACGATGGTCGAGCGATTGGAAGCCGACATTAATGATCCCAATTGTGGCAGAGCGATGAAATGGGTTTACAAGTTCCTGATAAAGTATGTCATTAACGGAAGCATCAGAAACAAGATGCGGACAAAGGAGGATTGGGAACAATACCGAAAGGAAAAGGCGCTGATTGATCATGGGAAATTCACAGATAACGTGATTGAAGGCATCTATCAAGATGAAAATGCCCCGTCTCTAGTTCCAGAAGAAAGCCAAATAACCCCTCTGGCCAAAGTGCAATTTGAGGATTATTTGCTGTGCCAAGACAAAGCTGAGGTTCTTCAGAACATCAAGCGTATTCTCGCATTAAAGCATTCCGCTCCAGATCTGACATATCTGTATGCGGCTCTGCAAGAGCTGGAATACCTGGACAAGTGCGATGCCACAACATTCCATAAACGCCTGCAGGAACTTGTGCCGACAATAGACCTGAAAGGCACCCGGAACTTCCAGATCGCCCTTCGCAAGATTTTCGATAAGTCTGGTAATCTGACATTGACTTCCAATATCGAGAGAAAGACCATTGACAACATCAAATCGATGCTCCAGTCAAACATCCAAAGTGAGGATTCCAACACGAGTATAGATGAAGATTAAACGATATTAGGCTATATTCTATTTCTTTTATTTCGTTTTTCATTTCGCCGAAATATGAGAAACGCAAATCATTGAAATTCAGTTATTTTTAGCTATACTTTTGCGCCATCGTTCCAAATGGAGCGGTGGCTTTTTCATCTATAATGCCACCAAGATGAGAGGGTCAAAAATCTGGTGGCTCAAGTATAGCTATGACTGATATCATGTCAATTCTTTCAGCAGGCAATGCAAACATCAAGTTGGAAATTACCGGTGAGGACTTGCGCAACTTCTCAGAAGAACTGATAAGTCGTGCGGTCAATGAGGTTGCAACGGCCATGCAAGACAACAAGGAGGACTGTCTGCTGACGAAAGAGGAAACCAAGAAACGCCTTGGTGTCTGTGATGCCACCCTATGGCATTGGGACAAGAAGGGCTACTTGAAACCTGTCAAGGTAGGCTCCAAGGTCAAGTATCGTGAATCTGATGTGAACAAGATTCTCGGAGTCCAGAACAAACCGTTTGGCGATGATGGTAGGGATTAATCAAGGGTGTCCAAGTGTTTTGGCGCTATCAAACAGAATCCGACGGGAGGCTATAGGTCTGAAAGACATTGGCCTTCCCCTTGATGCCTTTCCTCAGAAATTGCAGGGCATCATCTTCGATGTCACCAATATTGAGCAGTTTAATATGGAATATCTGGCTATGAGTATGCTGTCGGCTGCAGCTACGGCCATCGGAAACAGTTGCCAGATACGTATCCGTGGATCATGGAGAAGCAGCCCTGCCCTGTATGTCATCCTGATAGGAAGGCCAGGGCAGGGCAAGACCCCGCCACTTGACTATGCGTATCGTCCACTTCAAGAACATGACTTCCTTCAGGTCAGTAGGTTCATTGAAGAGAACAAACGCTATGCAGAGCAGAATGCTGGAGCCAGGGATGGCGACGCCTTTGATAAGAACAAGCCTGTTCTCGTCCAAACCATCCTCTCTGACCTTACGCAGGAGGCCATGATGCGAATCCATAACGACAACCAGCGTGGCATCGTCATCCTAGTGGATGAAATCATGGGGTTCTTCAAGAGTTTCTGTCGATACAATGACAGTCCCTTGCTAACCCAGCTGCTCACCGCATACAGCGGAAAGCCATTGAAGGTGTCCCGTTGTAGCAATCCCATTCCTATCATCATACCCCATCCGTGTATCAACATTGTCGGTACCACCCAGACGCAACGCATTGGGGAACTCTTCACTAAAGAGAATGTGTCAAGCGGATTGATTGACCGAATCCTTTTCCTTCATCCGAAGAGTCGTGATATTCCCAAGATGCAACTGGTTCAAGATGCAGGATTACATGAAGAAGATCGGGTTAATAGTGTATATCGGAAGTGGAAACATGTGATAGATAAGCTGCTATCCATTGAGCCTGATTTTGATGAGAAAGGAATCATCATGCCGAAAGTCCTTGACATGAGTGCCGAAGCCTATCAATGCTTTGCCCAATGGAAAAATACCCTCATCGAGCAAGTCAATATGATAGAGGACGAAAGGCTCATTGAAAGCCGGGTAATGAAAGCAGACTCCAACGTGGCCAGACTTGCACTGGTGTTTCAACTCCTGGGATGGGCTTGTGACGAGATCCACATGCAGCACATTGATGTGCGTTCCGTTCAAGCAGCCATTCGTCTGTATGACTATCTGGAACTTTCGTATCAGGAAATCAAGGCACAAGTCCAAAAAGAGTCCATGTCACCGCTCAAGAAATCATTCTTGGATGGGGTTCAACCAGATTTTACTACAGCAGATGCTATCAAGGCTGGAGCTGAAATAGGACTCTGTGAGAGTGCTGTCAAGAAAAATCTTGCCAAGATGTGCGTAGAGCGAACTCTTCAGAAAACGGGTCATGGCACCTACCGAAAAATACTCTAGTACACCCGATACATTTTACACTTTACACTTTCGAAAGTGTAAAAGTGTAAAGTTCCAACGTGTAACGGCATAATTCCATAACCCAGAAAGGAACATAATCATGAGCACTTATCGATTTCATCTTCAGAAATATAAGTCAGGAAGGAACAGCAAACTAACCTGTCCACAATGTGGCAGGAAGCAATGCTTTGTCAGATATATAGATGAGGAGGGAAAGATTACCTTTCCCGATTATGTGGGACGATGTGACCATGAGGACTCATGTGGTTACCATTATACGCCAAAGGATTTATTCCAGGACAAGCCGGATATGAAGCCCAACAATGATGACGACTGGAGGAGCATCAAGACCATTGCACAGATAAGGACAAAGGCCAAGCCTATTGCTCCGTCTTATATCCCGGCTGACCTCATGCGAAAGACTCTTTCCCATTACTGTATCAACCCCTTGTACCAATTCCTGTGCAAGACTATCGGGAAGGAGGGCGCCTGCAAGCAGATTGAACGCTACATGGTCGGTACCGTCAAGAAATGGGGAGGAGCTGCTGTCTATTGGCAGGTTGACATAGAGGGAAATGTCCGGGCTGGAAAGATGATGGGTTATAATCCCAAGGACGGTCATCGTATCAAAGAACCACATCCGCAGGTCAGCTGGGTGCATTCGGAATTAAAACTGCCTGACTTCAATCTGAAGCAATGCCTGTTTGGTGAACATCTGCTTACCATATCATCTTCCACAATCATGTTGGTGGAGAGCGAGAAGACTTGTTTGATAGCATCCCACTTCATGCCAGATTTTCTCTGGCTGGCAACGGGAGGAAAAAACGGATGTTTCAATGAAGATGCGATGCAAGTGCTTCGTGGAAGGGATGTGATTCTCATGCCAGATCTTGGAGCTATAGAGAAATGGATCGAGAAATCGAAAATCCTTGAACCCATCTGCAAGAGTGTCACAATCTCTGATGTGTTGGATCAGATGGCGACCGACGAACAACGTGAGGCGGGTCTTGACATCTCAGATTTCCTCCTGATGCACGAGACCAAGCAGATGGTTTTGGCCCGAATGATTGAACGAAATCCTGCCCTTCAGCAGCTCATCGATGACTTTGACCTTGAACTTATCGATGATGATTTATGAGAAAAAAATAGGACCAAAAGGGCGTCCCTTGGCGGGTATTTTACCCTCATCTGCCTGAGCTTGCTCCCCGTAGGAACTCCTTCAGGAGAGGCAGTCTAAAGTGTTAACGAAAGTTAACTCTTATTAGGCTAAGAGTTTTTATAAACTCCCTTCCCTCTACTCGATTTTATAACCCTATTTTCGCTGGAGCAAGCTCCCCCTTGAATGATGGTAGTCCTAATCACCGATAGAACCAAAAACCGTCAAAATGGTCCGACTTATTCTTGCCCTGTTGAAAGTGAGGTACTAATAGCGGGAAACATAGCCGAACTGGTTGCAGACACATTTGATATTACCGATGGCCTTGTAATTGTTGCGATATGATTGGCCATAGACCCATATGCCTATCCCGCTACTTGCTATGTTATAACGCATTCTATTATAAAGAATTGTATAAAAAGGGAATCAGCTACTTCCTTTGAGGGTCATTAGTGTGTGGGAATTCCTCCCCTCGTTCGTTTTTCATTGCGAATGCATTCAATGAACATTATCTCAACATACTCTGATGCTTTAATAAAGCCAGCAATTTCAAATGAACGTATATTCTTTAGACACATTCTTGATCAAGGACTGCATCCTCAGAACTGTCTCTTCGGGCTTTCGCTGATTCCCTAAAATCTCTCTTACTCATATGGTGAATGGTACTCTTTCTTGGATAATAACTCTGACAGTTCTTGAGTCTTATCCCAGTTGAAGAACCATCTCTTTGTTTTCGTCAATTCCTTATATTTATTTCCATAAGCAGTTTCAGAACATCTGAAAACTTTAAGAACTATTTGTTTTACTTCCTGTTTCTTGACATACGGGCAAGCGATTATATCAAAAAACAGCATTGCATTATCAGAATGCCAAAGTGCACAATCAACAAGGAGGCGCCTATTTACTTCTTCAACAATCTTTTTACGGATATCCTCATAACTAACTTCGTTGCCTATGATATACAATAGCGTACAAATCTGAAAATAGTTAAGGTGTTCGTAATTCCCGGTTTGATTAATTGAGATATTGAAGAGTTTCATTAATTGAGAGCGAGAAATGGGGTCTTTCATCAATCGACTCAAACACAACAACAAGTTGAGTGCTTCAAGATTGATTTCGTTATCCCTGCGCGTAGTCTCGTAAATATCTAGACAACGTTTTGCCTCGCGGGTTATTCTATTCTCCAATTCTGAAAGAATAGTCTTATCTGAACTTCTTTTGGCCCATGTATGTAGATAGTCTATGATTCGACACATTTTGATAGAGGCGGATGCATTCATGTCCAATGAGAACACATAAAAAGCAATCTCTACATACATCAGTAACAAACCAAGTGATATGTTGAAATTATCTGCCGTTTTCAATTCATTTTTAATCTGAGAAATGAGCAAGGATAAGAAATACCGATTTAATGTGCCATATTTCTGCTCATATCTATGTGATAAAAAACGAAACCTATTCACAACAAAAGTAAAGGCTGTCATTTCATTTTTGATAATATGTGTGTATCTACCCTCACGATCTTTCTCCAACCACTTATCGGCGATGCTTGATATCAATGCACTAATTTCACGCTTTGCATTAGTTAGATTAGATACAAAAGGACGCTCTAAAAATTCAAGTTTGCGCTCATTTACAAAAAGTTTATAATACTGTAGTTCTTCTTTGTAAATTTCTAGTATTCTTCGAAGATTATCTTCACTATTGGCATATACAAAATGATCATCTAAATAACGCCTAACCTCATAATCACGGCCTAATTTTAATGAAATAGATTCTTGTTTCAAACGATTGAGGACATTGATATCTATACGCTGAAGAATTATTTCTGCAAAGATTCTAGATATTTCAGGTCCAACTATTATACCGTTTGTCTCGTTGTAGTTAGCGTGTTGCATAAGGTCATCAAATTCGTTCTCAAAAGTCGCCTTCCCAATTAGATTCTTCGCTATCTCCTTACCTTTTATTGACCATGCGATTGTATGCGTATAGATATGATAGAAACAATTGGCAATGTCCATTTTCATCAAATGGGTATACTTTTGTTCAAGGCGGAGATAGTCACCACTGGTGAAGAATTTATACATCATATCATATTGTTTATAACTGAAATATGAGCGATAATACTTCTCTATCTCACCATCCAATATTTCTATACGCTTTTGCTGATCTTGTTCAATATGGCACCCATCTTCTTCAACTTGGAAAAGACACTTTGCTCGTTTTGCAATAAATCGAATAGAGAAAGGGCTATTGCTACATAGTGATAGCATATAATTGTCATATTTTTCATAAAAGTTTACACACTGAAGTTGAATGAAAGGATGCATTAAACTAAGTTTCCGACTCTTATCACCCCCATATTTTCGAACGGAATAGTCAAACGGAATTGTCCATTTCTTTAAGTTAACAGCAAATGCTTCATTGAATATTTTCTTTAAACCCTCATTTTGCATATTCAAATAGAAACCTTCGTTGTCGAGCATTAGCGGGAGTTCGTAGGGCAGCACTTCCGTTAAGAGTACCCTGTATTTGTTGTTAAGATTTATTTCGTTTCCCATCGCCAACAATTTGTTATATCTGCAAGCATTGCAGAATTGAAGAAATGATTAACGTGGTGTTCAAACCCAAAAACAAAAGAGTATTTTGCTAGATTTTTCCTTTGAGCTGAAGACAACCGTGAAGCCAATTTGGAACCTAAACGACCAGTTCTACAATGCAACAATCTTTGGTAGTACTTATCAAGATCATACAAAGCGGCTTTGTTCGTTACCATATTGTAATTGAAGTAGATTCCCACCTTGATAGGAAGCAGGGTGGAAGGGTTATATAATGTAAAGTTGCCTGTGAGGAACTTTATTCTGTTTTTGAGTTTATCAAAATCACCATCCTTGGAAAAGCGAACGAAACTCTTAGTAATACGAGTCATAATCACATCTACTTTCCTTTTGGCAATTGAAACTTCTACATTTTTTATCCCTTTTGGAAGAAAGGTATATCCAAGGTAAGTTAAATCAACTGACTGTTGTTTATTATCCCATTCGTATGATTTAGTTGTGTTTTTCTGCAAACCGATATTAGATAACATATCTGGTACCTTAGCCCAAACATTTTTTTGCGCAGTCATATTGTTACAGAATATGATAATGTCATCCACAAAACGCGCATAGTAAAAAACACCCTCCATTCTTCGCATTTCAAGGTCAAAATACTTCATATATAATTCAGACATCACGGAACTGATGCTCAATCCACGAGGAAGTCCAATCCCCGGAGCAATTGCAGGGTGTGAAAAAAGATTTTTTAGCAACCCTATCGACTGTTTGTTCAATCTCCCATCCTTTTGAAAACGCTCCATCAATCGATTGCGATCAATGGTTTCGTAAAAATTTCTCACATCAAGGCGAATTACATGTTTAGAGGCTTCTTCTTTCAATAATGATACTACCTGTTTAACAATCTGATTGCGATTTGACTGCTCTACGCCATAAATTCGCTTAATATTGTTGTACAATTTGCGCAATACAAGGTCTTGACAAAGATATTCCATGGAGCTTTTCGGCTGGTCATTTAGGTACAAATCGTTCAAAGTTCGTATTTGGAAATGAAATGTACCTTTATCAATTCTATCACCAACACACAATTCTAGCCTCTGTACAAGTTCATCCTTGTTCAATCCGCTATTTCTGCGTTCTGTTTGGTTAGAACAGAAATATAAATTATGTGGTGAAAATGATTGCGAATACATATACGGCCTTAAGATATTAAGTTTTTCTTATAAACATTTTCTTTATGATAATCCACTTTCCATCATTATCCTTACCTTCATGCTTCAAAACACCTAGTTCTTTCAAAGTGGAAAGATCGCGCTCTACGGTACGTTGACTCACTGACAACACCGTCATTGTCAATACCAAAGGAAAGAGAACCACCCAAGCCATTGGCAAAAGCGCTTACACTTTTTAGCCAACTTTTAGGTCTATTTTCTTCAAGCATCAACTTGAAATCGTATGCAGTACATTCTGCTATAAGATTATCAAAACTCATTTTATGATGACCATTAAATATTTGTGAACCAAGATATCCTATTTCGTAGTTTACAAAGGTACTACTTTTTATCTAAAAGGCGATATAAAATCATTATTTCATGAGCAATTAAACAAATAATGTCTAAAAAACCGGTGGTATAATAAAAGAAATATTATCTGCCGAAATCGAGAACTTCTGTACATAAAAACTAAGGTGTTGTCTAATTTGTCCCCGCTAATAGTTTATGACATAGTCAAAATGATTTCCTTATGACCCCCACTTGATTATACTTGTCTGACAAGAATGAATTAAGTCAATATAGCTCATAAATAACAGAGACGTATACCAAACTGCCAATTTCGATGCAAAAAGTGGCATAAAAGGCAATTAAGTGAAGTTTATTATTAAATAAAGCAATGGAAAACATCATTTTTGAAAGAAAATGAGTACCTTTGTAACCATAACAAAGTACAATCCATCATGGACAAGGACATAAACCGTATTAAAGTAGTCCTGGCAGAGAAAAAAAGGACTAACAAGTGGCTTGCAGAGCAGTTAGGTTGTGCACCTACTACGGTATCAAAATGGTGTACCAACTCGTCACAGCCACCAATGGAAACATATCTGCGAATAGCCAAACTACTTGAAGTAGAAATCAGTGAGCTATTTAATAAAAAATACGTAGAATCAATTTAAAATATGCAGATTCCACAATCAGAAATATTGACCACTAATTGTCTTAGGAGGGTATTCTCTAAGACTGTGGCAACCTACAAGTATTTCTGGTTTTTATCAATATTGCAGATACATGCCAGAACGGATAACCTGCGTATCAATGTATGGGATATTGTGATTCGCATGGTTGCTAATGCGTGGTATCCGATACATTATTTCCGCTTATCGTTTGGCAAAAGTGACTCGCTGTTTGATATCGTCATGGAGTTGCATAGGATTACCCTGATTCCGATTGATGCTAATACAGAGACGATTATCGAATCTCTTACAGAGAGACTTGGAAACAGGCAAATTCAAAGGCTATTAAGAACGCTCACTTTGAATGTGCCTTATCGTTTCCTTCGCCCATGGATTGACACCAGTGATGACAGGGAAATGGTAAACCGCTCACAGAGCCTTGAAAACGGCTGCCTCTATTCATTACACAAAGATAATGGCGAGTTCTATATCATGCTTAATCCTGCTTGGGACGGCTACTTGCACAATCACTACAACATATTGATGGACTTTGCCTATTGGAACCTGACGCTGTTTTTGCAAGTCCGTAATCCAAATGTGCCAGCCATTCCCAATAAATTGATTCGGCTCGAAGTTAGGAACGCTTTGACCAAACAGCATAATTACTGGGATATGGTGATGAATATTGGTGGACCAATCCATTGCATTTATACAAATAAGGAATTACATCCATCAGACTATGAACTCGACCATTTCATTCCATGGAGCTTTGTGTCTCATGATTTATTGTGGAATTTGATCCCGTCAGATGGCAGCATCAACTCATCAAAAGGCAATAAACTGCCTGATTTGGATTTCTATTTGCCCAAATTGGCATCTCTACAACATCATTCTTTATGTTTGATACTGAATGCCAATAAGGCGCCAAAAGTCATGGAGGACTTTATCTCTCTCGGTTATACTCCACGAGAATTGGCTGACATGAGTGATGAACGGTTCAGAGAATTGTACGAAAGAACGTTTAATCCGATGAGTCAAATAGCCCTTAACATGGGGTTTGAGACTTGGAAATACTGATGTATATGGAGCCAGAAAAGATTAATCACCCATATTTAACGGCAATCAAGCGAAGTGACTTTTCGGTGCCGACTCGATACTTAATGCAGCACGACCTTCTGAAGGGGAAGATTCTTGACTTCGGTTGTGGTTTCGGTTACGATACTGACGAGCTCTGCAAATTGGGATATAATGTCACAGGTTACGACTACTATTATCGTCCCGACTTCCCCGAAGGCAAGTTTGATACCATCTTCTGCAACTATGTGCTTAACGTCCTTGAGCCTTATGCCCAGGCAGAAGTTTTGATGAATGTAACAAATTTACTCTCGCCCAAAGGCACAGCATTTTTTGCCGTGCGTCGGGATTTGACAGAAGAAGGCTTTAGGCTTCACGCAATTCACAAACAATATACCTATCAGTGTAATGTGAGATTGCCATTTAAGAGTCTTGTAGCCAATAAGAGTTACGAGTTATATCAGTACAACCACTTCAATAAGCTCCCCCGGGCTGAGGGCGAGAAGTGTCCATTTTGCCGTTTATCAAGAAAGGTGGAAATCATCTGCGAAACGGCAACATGTGTGGCATTTTATGACGGTTATCCTGTTTCACCCGGACATGCACTGATCATCCCCAAACGTCATGTCGCATCATATTTCGACCTAACTAATCATGAACGTGAAGCCATGAACGTGACCCTTCAATATGTCAAACAAAAGATTGACGAACGTTTCCACCCCGATGGTTACAACGTCGGCATTAATATCAATAAAGCTGCTGGTCAATCCGTCTTCCACTGCCATATGCACTTGATACCTCGCTACAAAGGTGATGTAGAAAACCCAAAAGGCGGCGTGCGTGGCGTAATACCTAATAAACAAAAGTATTAATTTAGTATGATTCATAGCATATTCTATTCTTGGCAGTCTGATTTACCAGAAGTAGATAATAAATCATATATTGGTACTTGCTTGCAAAAAGCATTATCGAAGATTAATAGATGCACAGACTTTTCTATAGAGTTTGTTTTAGACCGTGCAACAAGTAAACGTATAGGTACTATTGACATTGCCCAAACGATCTTCAATAAGATAAATAATGCGAAATTGTTTGTTGCAGATGTATCTATCATTAACCATCGTACTAAAAAATATCGGAAAACTGTGAATCCCAATGTTCTTTTTGAATTAGGATATGCTGTCAGGACTATTGGGTGGGAAAATATAATCTGCATCTTTAATACAAAATATGGTCAACCTAAAGATTTACCGTTTGACATTAGGAATAGACGATTGTTGTTATATAATAGTGAGAGGGACAAGTCATTCTTAATAAATGATTTATCTCTTATTATTAAGGAGAGCGAGAATACTCGAGTACCTTCTGATGTTATACGGGACTTTTACAATGCGCCTTTATACACATTGTTATTTCGACTTGTTTCAGATGCTCATAAGATGCTTTTTGATTATAGAGATAATATCACACTTAAGAATATCAGTAATACTCTTAACCTTCAAAAAGAGGATATTACAAATAAACTCGCCTATAAAACATTTATTGGATTTCAACTTTTTAAGAGTTATCCGACAGTTGTTCCTAAATTAAGGTCACACTTAGAGAAAATCCTCTCAATAAGGCAATTCAATGATATTTACTATGTCCCACTTGTAGAAATAATTGATATGTTAAAACTTCACGACAAAGCAATATATCGATGGATAAACACAGATATTTTAGAATTGATATCTATCAAAAATGATAAGTATACCATTATACAAAACTCTTTATGTCATGATAGTTTTCCATGTCGTTTTGGTCTTGTACGTAATATGCAAAGTAAAACAGGCTTGGGACGTGTTGTAGACTATGGAGATATAAAAAGAATTGACCACCAAAAGGCGCTTTTACATTCATTTAGACTTACCGAAAAAAGCCTCGTCTTTTATTCTGAATTTCTACAAACACTCTTGGCGTCAATCAACAGATGGATTGATAATAATGGTGGAGAATTTATATTAGATGAAACAGAATTGGAATATCTGAAAAGTCCATATGCGAAAGTATAGATGAAAATAGACTGATGATTGAGAATTTATAACAAGGAATGGCTTGTAATCATGATGGACGACACAAATTTCACGCCAAGACAGGTAACAGATCCCAATGATATCCTAGACGAAAAATCGAATCTATTCATTAGGACACTTTTTCTGGGTACTCAGGCTGTTGCGCATAATATTAAATGTCATGATAAGTCATCAAATACTGATGGCTATATTGAACTTGTTGATTCAAAAAAAGATCTAGATGGAAAGATAATTATACAAGCAAAAACCTACAAATCAAAATATAGAGGAAAGAATAAGGCGGAGATTCCTGGATACTTTGTAGCCTATGCAGAACGAATGTTAAACGAAGTATGTATATTCTTTTCTGTTGATGCAGATGCTAAGAAACTATATTGGAAGTACATTACAGAAGATTATATTCGGGACTATAAGAAAAAAGGTAATTGCGCCAGCCATATTTATGCTTTTAGCCAAGATGAAATCGTTAGCAGGAATAATGTTGAATCTACTATTGACAAATGGAAACAAATCTTTCAAGAAAAAAAGGCTCGTTTTGTTCAAGCTACAAAGGAAGCTGAAGAGGTTATAAGTGAGAATCTCACTGCTTTTTATTTAATCAATAACAACTTCCATCATCTGAAGGGCTCTTTTATCGATCGCAAAGAAATAGGCCAACTATATAATTGGGTCATTAGGGATTTGACCGAAAATGAATCCAATGTAAAACTACTTGTAGGCAATGCCGGCATGGGGAAAAGCGTTGTCGTGAAGCAAGTAGTACATAGGCTAGAATCAGACGGTATAAAATGTTTTGCAATCAAAGCCGATAGATTTCAAATGCTAGGGCTATCAAGTAATGAACAACTTGAGGTCCTCATAAACACTTTCTCCAGCCTGTTACAAGAAAAGAAAGCCGTCCTCATAATAGATCAGATTGATGCTCTCTCGCAATATATAACGAAAGACCGAAAAAAACTTGAGAATGTTATATCTTTAATCAAGTTATTTTCTTCGAATAACAGTTTGAGAAATGTAAGAATCATTGTTTCTTGCAGGTCTTTCGATTTGGAATTTGATCCTAAATTAAATGAGTTAGAGAATGAGTCACAAATAAAATTAGGAGCACTAAGCAATGAAGAAGTTGAGGGAGTTGTGGACAATCTTCAAAAGGGTCTGTATAAACAATTGGACAAGAAAACGGCTACAATTCTACAGACGCCACAACATCTAAATGTTTTCTGCAAAGTATTTGCTGGTAATAAAAAGAAAAAGAAGGCATTCACATCTATTTCTGAGCTTTACGATGAATTGTGGAGGCAAAGTATTGACATGGCTGAAGTAAGTATTAACAAAAGGCTTGCAGAAGAAATACTCTATAATCTTGCTCAAAAAATATATCAACATGAGACGCTCACACCTCAATGGGATTATGACACAAACTCTTTTAAAGAAGCAAACTATCTGATAAGCCTGGGCTTGATAGAACAAGTTGACAATAGGGCAACCTTCTTCCATCAGAGCATGTATGACTATGTATTTGCACGGTTATATACCAAAGATAATCGTCAGTTTATTAATGAGTTGTTATCAGAGGAAAAACATCAAGGATTGTTTATTCGTTCAACAGTAAACGTTGTTCTTGACTATGAACGTGCCAAAAACATCAAACAGTATAAAGAAGATGTTCATGCTATCCTATTCTCTGCGAAAATAAGGCCGCACATTCAACTAATGTTTTTGTGGGGCTTGGCAAATCGGGGAGATATCCTTCCATTTGAAAGAAAAAGCATTAAGGATTTGTATGCTAATAACAAAATACTGTTTTATGCTTTTATAAGGCGAACGCGGATTAAGGAATGGCTCAATGTGATAACACCTATTATTATTGATGACATCCGTAACATGAAAGTTGGTGATTCGGTGTATGAAAAAGTATATGGCTTTTTGTGGAATCATGTTCAGAATAGTCCAAAAGAAGTATATAGCATAGTTGATAAAATTAATGATGAAGAAACTAAAAAAACTGTTGTTCGAAAAATATTACATGTCACACCGGATTATTCTCTAGAAATAGTTACCAAATGGTATAAGGTGTTATGCAATACATATTTTGACAAAGCAGTTTTTTTGCATCAGGCGTGTAAGGGCAATGTTGAGTTTGTGCTCTCGAAAATTCCTGAATTGTTAGATTATATTCTATCACCAAATGAAGATAGGGTTGAGAATGATAAGGGTGCAATTAAATGTACTTTGGATGATATCTGTACTTTTCTTAAAGAAGATCATCCAGATAAGTTTTATCCATTATTGAGAGACCGCATAATCAAAGCTATAAATAAATATAAAGTTCAGTCATGTATGGGCGATATTGATTACGACAATGTATTTCCTATATATGGAAGTCGTCATGATCAGGTCTATAAATTACATGAATGGTTAGTAGAATTGCTCATGGATAAAGTGAAGACTTGTCCAAATGCAGCTATTGAGGACGTCAAAATGTTGATCGATCAAAATGAAGCCGCCTGCTATGAATTTGCATTTAGAGCAATGATATGTAGCCCAACTCTGTTCTCTGAAACTCTTATATCGATTTTAAAAGATAATAAATTATTGAACGAACTGCTTGGGTTTAGCGATATTTCCTATTATTATCTTGAAGTATTAAGGAAATGGTTTTCGCAGATTGATTTAAGCACATTGGCGATGTGCCAAAAACTTATATATGAATTTAAATCAGATTCAGCTCAGGTTTGTGATAAGGATAGGTCATACAATGGCTTGTTTTTTCCGTATTTAGGGTATAATCAAAGAAAACTAATCTGGTCCATCCCAGAAAATCTACGCAATAAACAAATTAAAAGAAGATATCAAGAACTGAACAGACGATTTGGTTATGAGTGGCTGAATGAAAAACCAGATCACGATATAACAGCTGCGTCAATTTGTGGGGGTCTTATGTCTAGCGATGAATACAAAACGGTTTCATCTGAAAGCTGGCTAAAATCATTTTATGGTATAAAGAGCTATGCTAATGGAAAGCACCGTTTTTTTGATGAGAGAGTACATGCTGATGCCTTCAAACAATGTGTTAGTGAAAGAGCTGAGTATTTCGCACCATTTGTTTTCAAATTATTTGAGGATGATAATGTTTCCGCTTTATACAAGTTGTCAGGTTTTGCAGGGTTGATTATCGCAAACTTTCCTTTGAATCAATTGTTACCATTTTTATGGAGATGTTTGGATATGTATGAAGGAATCCATAAAGAGGGGTGTAGCTATAAGCTATTTGAGGTTCTTAACCTAATTACAGCAATTGAGGGGACGCACATTGATCAAATCCTGGATTTTTTGAAAACCAATATACTGTCAGAATACCATACAAAGTATGATGCAAATATAGAGGATTCATTTAATAGTGATACTGTCGTTAATGACATGTTAAATATTGGCATAAACAGTGCACAAGGATTTGCTATACAATCATTGACAAAAGCGGGCAAACATCCTCAAATAAAGCAAGAAGTCTATAGATTCTTTATTGAAAATGCTGGCAAACTAAGCCTTGAGCAACAATTGACAGCGATGTTTTATTTGCAAAAAGAGTGTTATGACAATGACCTTTACAATGACGTAATGCTCAGATTTGCCACAAAGCCCATTTCCGATTATCTTTTTCTGAACGCAGATAGGATGCACTGGTTCTGGTATAATAGTCCCGAGTCTATTTTGCCGTATTTCAGAATGATTATAAATAATAAAAGGGCTCAACCAATATTGATACAGATTATGTTTTTCGGGATGAGATATGAAAAAGCAAAAGACCTATCAAAAGCAATGTTTGACGATATACTCTCAAAAAATGAAGAAGAAGTTATAATAAAGATAATTCCATTGGCATACAAGCATCTGTCAGATGAAACTTATGAAGAACAAAGCGAGCAATTCTTGCGAGGTTTTGCTCTTGACAAACGTGAAAAGATTAGAGACGCCTTCTTATTATGGTGTGACCATATGCCAGAAGAGAAGATATATCTCTTTATGGATATGCTGAAGATATGGGTTGAAAATTATATAGGGAGCGGCATTCATGACATTATCAAATATCTTGAAAAAAATTGCAATGCATACCCATATGAATGTTGCCAATGTATTAAGATGCTTATCGGCAGCAAAAATGTTGCTATTCATTACAATGAAGAAGAGCTCTTTGAGATTCTTTTGAAGTGTTATCGATTATTTATGGACGAAGAAGATGTTGAAGAGGCGGATAATGTTATGGATGTAATCGATTTATTGATGCTTAGTGCTTCTATTGTAAAAATGGGTAGAATTATAAATAGAATAGACCATAATTGATTAAATTTGCAAACGATATGACCATACAAGAAATAATAACTCGCAAGGAAGATCAGACGTTTGATTGCAAGAGCATTCAGATTGACCCGAAGGCTTTGGCTGTGCCCATCGTGGCAATGGCTAACGCTGACGGCGGTGTGCTTGCTATCGGAGTATCAGATAAAACCAGGACACTTGAGGGTGTTGACCAGCATACGGAGAAACTTAATGAGCTGCTTCGTGTGCCGTTCGACTTTTGCAATCCGTCGATTCCCGTCACATGCTCCTATCTGCCTTGCAAGGACAAGGATGGGTACGAGAACCACATTTTGCTGATGGAAATCCCAACGAGTATGTATCTGCACACCAATCAGGCGGATGAAGCGTTTATGCGTGTTGGTGACAAGAGCCGGAAGCTATCGTTTGATGAGCGCGTGCAGCTGATGTACGACAAGGGTGAGCGCTTCTATGAGGACACGGCTGTCTATGGTGCTACCGTTGATGACATTGACATGGATGCCGTTGCAGAATATACCAGACTGGTTGGATATAGCAAGACTCCATTGGAATACTTGCGAGAGAATAATGGCTTTGTGACGACCAATAAGCAGGGCGAGGAAGATGTCAGCACGGCTTGCATTCTGCTATTCGGCAAGAATCCTCAGAAGTTCTTCCCTCGCGCTCGCACTCGTTTCATCAGATACGAGGGTGTCGATGAAAAGGTGGGTGCTGAGATGAACGTCATCAAGGATGTGACTTTTGAGGGAACCATCCTGAACCAAGTTAGGAAAACCATAGATTTCATCGAGACTCAAGTTCGGGAACACACATTCCTGGGACAACATGGCCAGTTCGTGACGCGCCGCGATTATCCCGAGTTCGTCATTCAAGAGATGACCGTGAATAGCGTTTGCCATCGGGCCTACAGCATCAAAGGGACGGAAATACAAATCAAGATGTTCGATGACCGGCTAGTGTTCGAATCACCAGGCAAACTGCCTGGAATGGTGAAGCCAACTAACATTCGCAATACCCATTTCTCTCGTAATCCGAAGATAGCAGCTTTCCTAAAGGCTTATCACTACGTCAAGGAATATGGTGAAGGTGTTGACCGCATCTATAGAGAACTTGAAGCCAACGGCACATCTACCCTTTCTTTCCGCACTGATGACTTCATCTTGAAGATTACCGTACCCAAAGTGGCAGAAAAGGTGGCAGAAAAAGTAACTGTAAACGGTGAAAAGGTAGCAGAAAATCAGAGTGAGGTAGCAGAAAAGGTAGCAGAAAACCAAGGTAAGTTAACAGAAAAGTTGATAGAAAAAGCTACTTCATTAGGTGAAAAGTTGACACAAAATCGAATCAGGATACTGGAACTGATGATGGAAGACCCATATATTTCAAGAGCAGATTTGGCAAAAATGTTAGGTATCAGTGAAACTTCAATTTATCGCAATATTGAAGCAATGCGTGGTAAATACCTTCGCAGAGTCGGCCCCGATAAAGGCGGCTTCTGGGAAATCATTAGTTAATGCTTTGTAGAAAATAACAATATGAATAAAACAAGAGAAGAACTAATTGCGGAATGTCAACTTGATATTCAAAGATACGAACAATGCGGAAAAGTTCTCTATGGTTATTCTTGGTCTCGCATTGTAAACCTTCAGATGTCGATTGATGAGATAACTCTTCACTATGGCATAGAGTACGGAAAGGCAATGATGAAGTTGAGAACACTGCTTGATGACAGACACAATGATGATGAAATTGCAGAAAGATTAAAACAAATCGATGCAGACATCTATGCCATGGAAGAAGCACTCAAGCATGATCTCGACTTTCGCGGTTTGTTAATCCATTTATAGAATGAATCTAATGCCAGACAAATCCAACATGCCAGTTAATTTTGATGCTATTAATGATTTAGTCAAAATGACACAACAACTCGGAAAGCAAGCTGTCGTAGCATACAAACCGATTGTTGATGATATCTGTAGCAGGGATGCTTCAGAAAAGGAAGTAGCATGGTTATTAGATTATATGCTCGACTTCCTTGGCAATGACCAAATGCTAGAATTCTTCAAACAGGTCTGCCGTAAATATTTGGAGAAATATCCTGATGAAATTCATTTTCACATCATGGAATACTACAAACTTTATGAGCCCGAGAAGCTTGTGGGGACCGAATATGAACACCTATTGGATGAGATGAATTTAGATGATTAATATCAAAATTCCGTAATTTTTTTACGGAAATTCAATTATTTGCTTTATCTTTGTGCCGAAAACCAAAACATTAGAGTTATGCTTACAAAATTTGCCGTAAAAAACTTTCGTGGTTTTGCAGAAAGAATTGAATGGGATTTGTCTCATCCCAGTAATTACACATGGAGTAAAGATGTCATCAAAGATGGCATTATAAAGAATGGTATTATTTATGGTCCAAATGGAGCAGGAAAATCCAATTTCAGTTTAGCATTATTTGATATCATCAATCATTTGACTAATTTAAAAGCCAAGATTATTGATTATCAGCAGAACTATGTGTACGTTGGCTATCCTGAAGTTGGCGTACAATTTGAGTATACTTTCAAATTTGGAAAACAAATAATAGAATATCGGTATACAAAAGATGCACATGCTGTTTTAAAAGAGGAAGAACTTACAGTAGATGGTGTAGATGCATTCTCAAGAAAAAATAACGAATTCTATTTGGACGAAAAACAATATCCAATTAATCCCGCAGCAAAGAAGGATCTCCAGATAAATTCTAATAACATTTCTATTGTTAATTATCTGCTCAACGCCTATCCATTGGCAAAAGATCACTATCTAATTAAACTGAGCGAATTCGTGAATTCAATGCTTTGGTTTAGGAGTGTGCAAGGGAATACATTTATGGGACTTGAAACAACTCCAACAATCCTGGATGAATTTATCATAAAAAATAACCTTGTAGGTGATTTTAAGAAGTTCTTGAAAGTGATAAGTAACCAAGAGTTTGACTTCGTAGAACCACAAGTCAATGACAAAGCTCTCATATGTAAATACGGGAATGGAACTATCTTATTTGATTTGATTGCATCCACAGGAACGCAATCTCTGCGTTTGTTGTATTATTGGCATAAGAAAATGGACAAAACCACATTTGTATTTATCGATGAGTTTGATGCATTCTACCATTTCGATTTATCATTAAAAGTATGTAAGATGCTATTTGATATTAAATGTCAAGTATTCCTATCTTCTCATAATACATATTTGATGACAAATGACTTACTTCGTCCTGATTGCAACTTTATTCTGCAAAACAATAAGATCAAGCCTCTGCAGGCTTGTACAGAAAAGGAACTGAGATTTGGACATAACATAGAGAAGATTTATAAAGCAGGTGCTTTCCATGTCGAATAACGAGCTACAACTATTTGTATTTGAAGGTAGTCGAGCTGAATCTAAATATGTAGAGAAGCTTGAACAGAATTTCCTTGGAGAAAGGATTTCTGTGAAATGTGTCTATGATGCAGAAATATATCAGTTATATAACTCATTGAAAAAAGAGGAACTCGATTTTGACATGATAGAACTATTAAGAGAACGGAGCAAAGAAAATGCAGAACTACTGAAAGATTATACTCGTGATAATTTTGCATACATCTACCTATTTTTTGATTATGATGCTCATTCTACTCTAGCCAGTGACGAGAAAATAATTGAAATGCTCAAGTTCTTCGATAATGAGACAGAAAATGGATTGCTTTATATCAGCTACCCCATGCTGGAAGCCATACGTCATTACAGAGACATGGAAAGTTTCAAAGTGTTGACGGTGAAATGTAAAAGAAATAATTGCATATACAAAGACAACTGCGAGGATATGGAAGCATGCATGAACGAGCCTCACTACAAAACTTTCTCAGCAACAGACTGCCGCCCTCAATTGAACAATATAAATAAGTATACAAAAGAAGTTTGGCAAGAACTTATTCCTGCCCATGTTTCAAAGATGAATTATATTGTAAATGGAGTGTTTGAATTCCCAATCAAGACAGAAACTCAAAATACGATATTTGGCAAGCAACTTGTAAAGTATATCAACCACAAATGTCCAGAAGTGGCAGTGTTAAGCGCCTTACCTATATATGTCTTAGATTATTATGGCGCAGAAGTGTTAAAAAGAAAAACTGATAAATTGTGAGAAAGGACATTAAAAGTTATGTAAATTAGAAAAGTATTGAAAACTGTTTAATTGGATTGAATGAAGTTGAGGTGGTTAGGGTGTTTGTTGTGGTCTTGGTGGGGAAAGATGGGAATTGGGGCGGAAATTTGTGGGGAAAAGAAACATTTTTGTAAGATTCTTTGCAGATGTGGGGAAAATGTGGGGAAAACTGAGAAATAGAAAATCGCTAAAGTCTTTAATTTCAAGGCTTTAGCGATTATTTTCGAGTCAAACTCGTACCCAGAGCCGGGGTCGAACCGGCACGGGTGTTACCCCATTGGTGTTTGAGACCAACGCGTCTACCGATTCCGCCATCTGGGCGTGTAAGCGGGTGCAAAGGAAAGTGAATTTTTTGAATTGGTG
>Ga0256404_1004695_pt1 | contig 25335 bp, 19 predicted proteins | sample RumenRJG_01DNA_FD_185990 | JGI IMG/M metagenome (GOLD analysis project Ga0256404, IMG submission 185990) | Bovine rumen microbial communities from Lethbridge, Alberta, Canada - RJG_01 | ecosystem: Host-associated > Mammals > Digestive system > Stomach > Rumen | place: Canada: Alberta | collected...
TTCCACGTCGGAAAATGTGTTTTCGTGTTTCCCCTAGACCACGACCCCTGACTGCTCGCAGGGCAACACGGGATAATCCCGCGACCACGTTAGGTTGGACGCGCTGTTCCAAAGAACCCACGACGCCGCAAATCTCCTCGTCAGCCGAGCACTCCTTCCGCTATGAGCATCCACATAGATGCTTAACCTTCCGAAGCCGTATTCAGTTGTCTGTGCATGAAACGATGTGATAAATCTTTCTGTTCATTTCGTTTGACGCTATTATAGCAGAACCGCTTTGCAAAAGATTCGAATATCAGAAATCCATCCGATTTTTTGCAAAAATATCTTCTGGTATAGAGTACCAGAAAGAAAAAAGAAGCCTGCCGCCACCAAGGCAACAGACTTCTTGAAATATAATATTCGATTTCAGTTGGCTTCATCGAGCAACGGGCGCTCGCCAAAATCGTGATTTTTGAAGAACAAATCAACGAAAAATTCCGTTTTCTTTTCTTTGCTGGCTCACTTCTTCGTCAAACTAGCGTTCTTGCCAGAACCAGAAGACGAACCAGAGGAGCTTGAAGAGGATTTAGATGAACCAGAAGACTTGTTAGATGAAGAGGATACTGCATTCCCCTTATCGTCTACCTTCAGCTTCTTATTTCGAATAAGCGTCGTGATACGGTTCATATCCCATGCGGTCTTCGGCTCTGTAAATGCCGAATTCGCATCATAGTTTCGCCCGTTCTTGATGTCGTCCATCGTCATGCCATTCGCAAGAAGAAGCTGGCGGGCGATATCATAAAGGTCATTGTTTGATTTTGATGGAGAAGCAGACGAATCTTCGTTCAAGCCAAGCAATCCAGCCAGTTTATCGGAAAGAGACGAGGTACTGCCTTTAATCTTTCCAAGCAAATCGGAGTTGTCTCCATTCATCAATGCATCAAGTCCCGTTGTGCCGTCCTGATATTTGTTAAGCAGATTTCCAAGAGAACCGTCTCCACCACTGCCTGTTGTTCCAGAACTGCCACCAGCTCCAGCACCATTAGATGAAGAATCATTAGACGAAGGATCGGTTGATGCAGAATCATCGCTTACAGCTCCATCACCATCGGAGCCCCAGTCATTATCTGTATCACCAAATCCGCCATCAAAATCTCCCGTGTCTGTCGTTGCCCCATCCGCAACGCCACTCCCAGTTCCATCTCCAGTTCCATCGGAAACATCACCAAAATAATTATCCAGATTGTCTGAACCATCGTTTCCGTCAGAAGAATCAAGCCAGTCGTCTGTTGGTGCGTTGTAGGAGTTGTCATCAGAATCCCCAAAGAGATTGTTTAGCGCATTTTGCGCTGCATCATCGAGCGCAGAAGTATCTGCTGTAGAGCCTGTTGTTCCGTTGCCTGTTGTTTCGCCTCCTGTCCAATCTGTTCCGCCTCCGCCTCCCTCATTTGTATTTTCGCAAAGCGAACCAGTAACACATTTAGATGGGTCGTATGGGATACAGACACTTCCTATACAGTCAGTGCATAAAGAAGAATCTCCTGTGCTCGTGCATTCTGTCTCTGCCTTGGGCTGGACGCAGATTCCATCTTCATTCTTTGAGTAGCCAGTCTGGCACCCTTCGTCAGTTGGAGTCTGGAATACGCAAGAACCATTGTCATTCATCTGATATCCAATATCGCATCCTGGAGATGTCGTGGTAGTCGTTATTCCATCGGTATTCGGGCAGTTCGGTCCAGTGCAGGTGGTTTCGCATGAACCGTCTGCATCGCACGTCGTGTTGTAACAGATCGTTTTATCTTCATTACATTGCGAGGTGCTAGAAGTACCTGTGATGCCTGTTCCAGTTTCGCTCTCGTCACCATTATTATTGAGAGAGCTTGCTCCTGTATAAGGAGCAATTGTAACAATTACACTGGTTGATCCTTGGAGTGTCTTCTTTTGCGTGCTTTTCCCATCGGCACTCTTGACTAAGATGTCTCTTTCAAGAGACCAAGAAAAATATGTGGATGATTTCGATTCACCTAATGTAACGGAGGAAAATAGAACTTTACCTCCGCCCAATTTATTACTGAGCCCGAACATGTCAGGAACAGAGCTTACTACGCGCGTTCCTGGATCCGTTTTTATCAAAGCACAGATGATATTTACCGTTTCGTTAGCTTGCGGTCTCGTCGGGTTTATGTAGCAGAGCGGAATCGCTTTGACATCTCCCTGAGGTATCGGCATATAACTGGCAGCAGTCCCAGGAATAGGAATACCGCCTAACTGAGAAGCCAGAGACGCTGAAAGCATCTGCATAGAGGTATTATCTGTCGCATGCGCGGCGGGAAAAGGAGTCATGCCGAAAAGGAAGCCCGCCGCGATCAGAGAACCTATCGCTTTCCTTTTCGTCTTTGTAAATTTCAACATATTGATCTCGGCACAAGTGCCGCCTCCTGCATAATATTTGACGTACTCCCCACGGCTAAAGCCGAGGGGGTTTACGGCGTCTTTCGATAAAATTGAGTTGGCAGTTCGTTTTCTTATATTTTAGCAAGAGTGAGGAGAACGGCAAAAAAGAAAGACCGAGAATTTTCGCAACTTTTGTCATAAAAAATTTGGATTTTTTGTTTCCGCGGAGACACCTCCTATTCTTTCTGTTGCGGTTCTATCCATTTCCCTTTTCGGGAAAAGATTTCTTGCTCGTTGCTAAAATGAGAACAGAGACAGGATTGTCTCTGTCTATCAGAAATGATGGAGTGCAAAGGAGGAAATTTAAAAAATGAACAGCAAGATACAAGAAAAAATTCTGATCCCTTTTCTTGCCGTGTGCCTGTTCATCCCCGCGACATCTTATGCATGGACTGAATCGACAGATTATGGCTTTCTGTCATCTGCATATAATTCGACTATGGAATTCTTTTTCGGAGATCCAGAAAGTAGTTCTGCTTCTGACGATGATTATGATTACAGTGATTCGTCAGAGGAAGCCGAAAATGGAGAAGTCGGAGATGTGAACGGCACGGCAACGACAGAATATACAATGCCGGATGGAACACAGATTACAGTAAACAACAGAGCGGTCGCTTTTAAGATTGCTCAGAAAAAGAAGCAATTGATGGTGAATACTCTTTCGGCTGATCAGTTTAAAGAAGCGGTTCTTGAAGCTTATGATATGACACCGGAAGATTTACAGGAGCTCAGTGATGCGATTACTGATGGTTTGTCATACAATGACATGTCGGCAGAGGAGGTAGCCGCACTCAATGCGGCATATGTTGCGACAACAAGGCAGGCTGTCGAAGACGGAGAAGACTTAAATCAGTCAGTAGATTTCGCTAATATTGCGGATATTTTTTCGACAACCAAGCTGACGCCCGATCAGGCAATATTTGCGGGTGCATCTGGTCTTTTGGCTCTCGGCGGAGGCGCAGGAGTAGCCGCAGCTGCATCTGCTTTGAAGAAACGTGTAGGAAGAACGTCTTCCCGCTCTTATGCTCCGCGTCATGGTGCAGCAGCATATGTTTGTTCTACGAAGATTCCCGCCAATATGTCTTACTCAGATAAGCTTGCGGTGCAGATTATCGAACGATTTGTCGCCGATATTAATGGTTCTTGGACTGGGCAGGCGCTTACGAACTTGGCAGGAGCGATTGTCTCTAGCGCAAAGCGCTGGAATGTCGATCCCTTCTTGATTGCTTGTCAGATTAACCAAGAGTCAGGTTTCTCTCCTGATTCTGGCTCACCAGCAGGCGCGTGTGGAATTTCTCAATTCATCCCTTCAACAGCAGAAAGTTATGGCGTGGATGTTTGGAACGTATCCTCTTCTATCGATGGTCAATGCCATTTGATGAGCGACATGATGAATCAATTTGGAGATTACAGTCTTGCTCTTGCAGGGTATAATGCTGGAGCAGGCGCTGTAGAAAAATATGGAGGCGTTCCTCCTTATGGAGAAACGGTAAACTATGTATCAAGCATCTCGTCAAAATATGGCGAGCTGAAAGCGAAGTATGAGCTAGTAGCCTGAAAATTGAGACTATGTACGAAAGAAAAGAACCATCTTAAGGTGGCTCTTTTCTTTTGCTATATTGCTGTATTGCTATATCTTGAATATTAGAAATAGTTTTTATGCTGAGAGATCAGCAGAAAGGAGAAGATAGTATGCTTATTTTTTTTGGAATGCTGGTTGCAGTCTTGTGGGTAGCCAACGTGATATTTACGGCTCCTGCAAAAGTGAAGGAAACAGTGTATAGAGAGGAAACTTGTTGTTCAGCAGCGTTATCCTCCAAAGTTTGTTTCGAGGAAGATGATGAATATCCTTTCTTGAAAGGGTTGAGAACTCCGAAATCGGAGTTCTACCGTCGCCTCGAACTTTTTAAAGCCCAAGGGGGCGTTGTAAACCAGCACATCTGCGATCGTATCGCAGATGATATTTCTTCGGAAGTCAAGTCTATGCGTGGAAGACGCACAGATAGGGATTCCGAAAAAATTTTTTAAGATAATCCGAGGGATATCCTTCGGGTTATCTTTTTGTGTTTTTTCTTCTATAATTCTTCCTGTCTCTGCTACAATTTTGACAGAGAAATAAAAGAGAAAGCGAGGAAACTTCGATGCGAAAAGAACATCTTACATATATATTAGTAGCAACTCTTGTAATGATTTCTTCGATATTTGTGACTCCAACGGCTGTTTACGCTCGTATGGGAATGCCAGATCTTAATGTTGCCGGTGTTAGCGACGATGGATCTACTTATCGAGAAGAAAGAACAAAGCAAGAACGAGAAAATAAGAAAGCCCAGGCGGAGGCTCCTGCCCCTATTAGCGCACAAGATTCCAATCAGAATCAGAGAGTATCTGGGGGGACAGCATCTCCAACAACACCAAGATCTAATGCAATAACTGACTTTCAAAATAATCCTAATATCCCGAAAGATCCAGGGCAACAACATGTTGGAATGCTGGATAATGATAAGAGCGGAGATCCCGTCAATTTAAAGAATCAGTCAGAGGTAGATTCTGAATATACTGAGCCATCAAAAGAAGAAATTCAGAAAGCTCAGATAAAGTGTATTGAGACACTGAAAGAAAATGGGACAGAAGAAAACAAAGCAAAGACCGTTTGTGCTTCTAGCGTTAGTAGATCGTATGCTTTCTGTCTTGCAAATATTGGAACAGGACTTCTTGAAAATTATACAGCTGAAGATTGTTTGCAAACAATGCAGGATGATGCTATTTTGCAGCAACAAGATCCTGTTAAGGATCAGAAACCGAAAGGAGTTTTCGATTCAATAGCACAAATGCTAGGAACCATGAAAGATGATGTAGCAAGCTTATTATCTTCAGCTGGAGAAAAAGTGTCGGATTGGTGGAATGATCCAGAAAAATTTAGCAAGCTTGGGACTGCTGTTATGAATCATGTAATAGAGCATCCATTTGAAACAGCAATTGATGTCGCTATGATCGCTGTTGCAATTGCGGGAGCTATTCCTACAGGCGGTGGTTCTGTTATAGCAGCGGCTGGTGCTATTGCAGGAAGAAGAGCACTTACAATAGCAGCGAAAGAAGCAGCGTTAGGGGTTGCAGAAGCACTTACTAAAAAGGGAGTATCAGCGACTCTTATGTCTGGACTGAAAGGAATAGCTTCTCCATGGATGCATCCACAACAAACCGCAAGATTTCTTACTAAAGCGATAACAGATTACGTTACAGGTGTTCAGAAGAGAGTAGATTTAGTTAATGCTGTCGGGAAAGCTCGATATGGGGAAAAATGGGGAGACGGAGCAAAATCTTTGGAAGATATGAAACTACTTTCAAAGGAAAATACTATGGAAGAATTAGCTACGGATGAAATTAAAAGTCGGATGGCCAAAAAGTCAATAGGAGATGATGTGTCTCTTATATTAGATAAAGATATTTCTACTCGTATGGGAGAGAAAGCTATGAAAGCCTATAATACTCGATATAAATGGACTGGTCGAGCATTAAGTGGCGGGATAGGATTAGATGGGGCAAAAGATCTCCTTGATCTGCATCTATCTGGAGTAACAACAGAAGCCCGTGAGAATGATGCAAATTATGACATGGCTGCTTCTTCAGAAGAAAAAATAAATGAATATAAAGCCAAACGAACAAAAGCGGATATTATTCACCAAGCATATATGGATCATCTGAAAGAGAATAAGATATCAATAGATCAAGAATATGCATCTTCTCATCATGGAGAAAGAAACATGACAAACAAAACAAATGAAGAATTCAAAGAAAAATACGGATTTTCTTATTCTGGAGAACAACAAGAGATCATGTTGCTTAACCAAAAAGGGCATACGAAAGAAGAAGCAGAGATGAACAAGCCGAAGTTTCAATAAGGAGGAATAAAAATGCGAAATAATTTCATGGCGACGAATACGATGGAAGCATTATACAAAAAATATGATCGTCATAATGATCTTCGTATTTTAGATAGTTATATCGAATATGATAAAAAAACAGATGACTTGAAATATATGACTTATCTTCTTCGGAAACAAGAAGATAACGGAATTCGCGGAGAGGAGTCTGAATGGAAAGAATATATCAAGGTGGTAAAACTCTGTAAGGTTTTCAACGTCCCACGAGAACTTCGGGAAAAGAAAGCCTTGATGGTTTCTCAAGATGAACTCCTTTCAGCTATTTGGAGCAATCAAATCCGCTTCATTACGGTGTATTGCAATATCCCAGACAACTCTAAGAAGGTAAAGGGGTTTTATTATCTTTATGGCATCCAAGTAATTGAGCCTTTAGAAGTGGAAAGTGACGTTTATTCTCGATTCAATACGGAAGACGAAAAAAAAGTTTTGCTTGCAAATTATGCAAGGAAAAAGGCAGATCAACAATTCAAAGCGGTGATAAAGTCTCTTCGTGGCACGTTCAGGCAGGCTCAATTTTTGCCTCTGACTCGAAGAGAAACCGATGCAATTCGTGATGTCATAGAAAACGCAAAATATCTTCAGGCAATCAGAGGACTTCCTAAAACGCATATTTCTGCGGCAAGCGGTGTTACTACCTCACTTGATGGTGTTACGACAACCCCGGAAGGAATAGAGCAGAATGAAGAATTCATTCGAACGCTTCTCCATGATACATATGCAAATATCGTTATGGCCTTCCCTATTTCACATGCGGATATTCTTGCTTGGTCTAGTCGTGTTGCCCGTGAATTTGCTCAATACGAGTCTCAGTATTCGGGAAATATCAGTCATAATGCTGGTATTTCTGTGCCGATGATTTTTGCGGGGAATCTTGGTAATGCGGCCGGAAATACACAAGGAGTTACAGATACGACAGGAGAAAGTCTTGGCGTTGCACAAGGAACGTCTGACAATATGACTCATTCTTTAGGAGACAGCCAAAGTCAGTCTCATAACATGGGATATTCTCAAGGGCAATCTCAAGGAACAGCGGATAGTCTTTCTCAAGCGAACTCTCAAACCAATGCAATGGGATATTCTGATAGTCGCTCTTTGGCAAATTCCAACGGAATCTCTAGTTCTGAAAGCTATGGAAATACCCAAGGAGTAACTGATACGGATGGGACGTCGCGTTCTCATGGAATTGGCCGTTCTGAAACTTATGCAGAAGGGCGTTCTCAAGGACAAAGTGTTTCTCGGTCTTATGGACAAAGCTGGACAAACGGATATACCCATGGAACAACAGATGGTATTACAAGAGGAACAACATCTGGAACTACGCATGGAATTAGTAATACTATAGGACAAACAACAGGTCAAACATTCGGGACAACAGAAGGAACAACTACGGGACGAACCGTAGGACAAACTTATGGGCAGACCTATGGAACAAGTGAAACCACAGGACATACTGTAGGAAATACTTATGGAACAACAATTGGACATACTACAGGATCTTCTATTACAGATGGATATTCTCAAGGAGATTCTGTGTCAAACAGCGTATCTCATGGAACCAGTCACGGAACCAGTTCTTCGAGAAGCTTGTCTCAATCTTTAGGCCAGTCTTGGAATTCTAGTCATAGTCTTGGAACAAATAAGAGCTGGAGCACCAGTCATACAGAAGGAATTACGGATTCTACAACTAACAGTTATACGCATAGTCTTGCTGATGGAACTTCAAGAACATTGGGAAACAGTGGAAGCGAAGGAACCAGCTGGAATTCTGGACATAATACTGGCAGAGGCACAAATTATGGAATGGATGGAAGCCTTAAAGCTTTTGGTTTGGGGTTTGGCGGTAGCGAAGGCACAAATGAATCATCTGGTGATTCTAGCTCTTATGGAGGAACAAGCAGTTCTGGATGGACAGACTCCAGAGGAAAGACCCATACAGAATCAAATTCTTGGTCTCAGGGTGCTTCGCATGCGAAATCTTCCTCTGACTCAAATGGATATACCCATGGTTTTAGCGATAGCACGTCCTACGGACGGGGTTTAAGCAAAAGCTATTCACAGGGAATTTCAAATGGAATATCGGATTCTACAACAGAATCTCACGGAACGACGACAGGACATTCTACTTCGCAGAGTCATTCTATCGGGCAAAGTGTGTCTGATTCCACGTCGCAATCTCGTTCCCACTCTTTGTCTGATTCTGTTTCCCATGGAACAACTAACAGTCGCTCTATGTCAAATTCATTGTCTAACTCATTATCAAATTCTTTGTCTAACTCTCATTCAAATTCCTTGTCTAATTCACTTTCACGAGGAATGACCGACAGCCAATCCCTCTCCCATTCGCTCTCTAACAGCCATTCTATTTCAAACAGCTATTCTCAATCTCACGGAGTGACACAAGGCTTAAGCGTGGGACGTACATTGGGATATACGCAATCCCATGGCATTGGGCATACCGTTTCTGATAGCATTGGACAGACTCATTCTCATGGTATCAGCCAGTCGCAATCTCATTCAACTTCCAATGGATTGACTCGTTCACAATCTCTTGGACATTCAGTGGGAACTACTCAGTCTACGGGACATGGATATTCTGCGGGGACTGGAAAGACACAAAATGTAGGGCTTTCCGAATCACTTTCTGATGGACGCGGGGTTTCTCGTGGAACAACAAATAGTACGGCTCGTGGAACGGGGAATACAACAACGAATACGCATGGTATGACAAATTCTCGCGGGCTTTCGAATGCTGCATCCAACACAATGACAATGGGACAAGGACTCACAATGAGCTTCGGTCCAACCATCGGCGTATCGCGATCTTATCAGACGTTTGACGAAGAAAAAAAGTTGCTTATTTCTTTGCTGGAACAACAAAACACTCGGGCTTCCCTTGCTTCTCGTATGGGAGCATTCTTCGTAGATTCTTATATCCTTACGCAGGATGAAACGACAAAAATCGCCGCTGCGATTGCGGCTAGAAGTTCTTTCGGCGGAGATAACGAAATGAGTACGATCCAAGTGGTCGATGCTGGTGATCTTGCTCCTCATATGCTTAAGCATGCAAGTGTATGGGATCCCTGCACAATGAAAGAAGATACTGTTGCTATTGCGGATGGTTACTTCTGGTCTACGATTATGCTGACATCAGAACTTGCTGCTCTCACCCATCTTCCACGTGTAGAAACGGGCGGAATTTCTACGGTAGCGACGAACATTCCTCCATTTTCCGTTTTCGCTAACAAGAATGGAGAGATATATTTCGGACGGCAAATTAACTATGAAGACGGCGAACCAAATTTTGACTTCTATTTTTCAAAGTCTGAGTTTATGCACACTCTCATTTGTGGTGGATCAGGTTGTGGCAAGACGACTTCTGCTGTTCGTATTGCAAAAGAAGTCATCATGAAGTACAAAGACATGAAGGTTCTTGCTCTTGACTGGAAGAATTCTTGGCGAGTACTCAAGAAATTTGCCACAAACGTCAAAGAAGAATTCGAGTTCTATGGGTTGGATGATACAAGCATTCGTCCGATCAAAATCAATCTTTATGTGCCACCTAAATATATCGGCTTCCGTCAATGGTTGAACCGTGTCAATGAATCTATGTGCCTTGGCTTTGGATTTGGTACTAAGATGTACTCTGTTCTTGATAGTGCGGCAATGGTTCTTTTTGTTCTTTATGGCATCATGAAGGTAAAAGATGACGGCTCTGTTGAGGAAGTTCCTCGTGCTATCGTTGGAGATAAGATTTATAAAGTCACTATCTCCGATGTTGCAAAAGTAGTTCGCTTTATGAAACTTGGAAAATGTCCTGGAGAAACGGGGAAGCAAGGAAATAACTGGGAACTTAATTTTGCGGCGCAGAAGAGTTCGTTAGATGATGTTGCAAAAGAGTATATAAAAGAAAAATTTTCAAGCACAGGAATGGGCATGAAAGATGCGTTTGACTCTATTCTTCAAAAGCTGGCAGATTTTGAAACAGGTACGCTTTGCAGTATGTATTGCGCAACGGATCCTTCGGAATGCATGACAATGGAATCCCTTATTGATGGCAAACGTATTACCGTCTTGGAAGGCGGAGACCTTGGTGAAGCAGCGAAGAAATTCATCATCGAACTTATGAGTTGGGGGGTATTCCTCTACTCAAAAGCGAAGAAGATGTATGAGAAGAAAGTTGAAAAACGTTTCTTTATCATGGAAGAAGCTCACCGTATTATCGAAAACCCAGAAACAGGAAATGCTCCTCCTTTAGGCGTGACAGAAGATGTTTTTCAGATTATATTTAATGAGGGGCGTGAATATGGACTTTATGCGATGCCGATTGTCCAGAGTCCGTCTTTGCTTCCCCCAACGATTATCACGAACTGCTCCATTCTTATCGTTCATCGTCTTGGAAACAAGGACGATCTCGATATGATGACAGCAGAGCTCTGCCGTAATGCTCGGCTGGATAACCGAGATGTTCCAATTTGGATTGCAAAACAACCGATTGGTCAAGCAATTGTCCGTATCAATAATACGGTAGCACATCAATATGCTGAGCCATGCTTAGTACAGGTAGCTCGTTGCGAGACAGATCCGCCGAGCAACGAAGAAATGGTTTTTGATTTGGATTTGCCACTTCCTGAGTACATGAAACAAGCAGCGATGAATGATCCGTATCTTCCTCGCGATAAGATTGATGAAATGTTGCAGAAAATCTTCGATGATTATCGGAAAGATTATGGAAATCCAGAGGAAAAAGCAGGATGACCCTGCTAGAATATCAGAAAAGGAGGAAGAGGAGGTGGAAATCGCCTCCTCGTTTGCGATGAAAAAGAACAAGAAAGAAAAATTTCTGTCTACTATAATTGCTACTCAGTTTTTGTTCAGTAGCTTTCTCCCTTTCGCTTATGCAGCAACGACAGAAGAAGCGCCAGCACCAGCACCAGCAGATCTGGCTGTGCTTAAACAATTAAATGACGGCGATTCAGATATCAATAAGCTAAACACTGATTTCAAGAATGCAGATAATACAGGGAAAATAAATGCAAGCGCGAAATCTGATGAATCAGATGATATTGCAGAAGCGAATAATAAGCTCAAAGAAGAAAGTGCTCAAAAAAGGAAAGCTAAGGAAGCGACAAAAGAGCAACAGATAAATGGAACAAGCTCTTCTAATATGACAGCTTTTCAAGCAGTACGTTCAGATGGTTCCTTTGTAACTGTTATGAAAAACCCATGCTATAATTCGCAGGATAATGATAAATGTCCAGCAACAGCAATGAGGTATCAAACTGTTACAGACAGCAAAGGAGAAAGCCAATCTGTTCAGGTCCCTGTAAATTCGATTGAATACTTTACGTCAGATGGAAAAGCTGTAGATGCATCTGTTATTCAGTCTATTGAAATCCAAAAGCAGCAAGCAAAAATAACTAGTAATTCTTCGACAACTGTTCCTGCGGAATATGCGAGTAATATCGTTTCTGCGACATCAATGTCTATGCAGAATCTAGATCTTCCTCTTGCACAAAGGCTCTTATTGCTTGCCTTTACTTACAAGCAAGCAATAGATGATGCTAATTACGAAAATAGTCTTAAAGCACAAGAGCAAGAAAACAGCAAAGAAGAAGAACTGAAAAAACAACAGGAAATTCAAGAACGCAAACAGGCAATTTTAAAACAAGAACAAGTCCAGAAAGACAGAAAGGTGCTTCAAGCCGAGGATAGTGATGGAACGACAAGATTCAATAAAACGAGCCTGTTCAAGGTTACTATCAATCCAGCCGTTCCTGTAAATGTCGATGGGCAAGATGTAACATTGACGCTCACTCCTATTTCTACCTCTGTCGCAAAGACTGGAACCATGCAAGCGACATTTAAAAATTTAGACTCTAATCAAATGGAAACGGTTGATGTAACAGAGCAATTTCAGAACGGAGAGCCGTTTGCCGTAGAATTAGGAAAATGGGGAAATCGCCCAGAAGGACAACGCACGGTTACAATTACCTATTTCCCTAATTCGGGCGGGAAAAAGAAAACATACATCATTCGTTATGGAGTATCCGCTTATATGAACTCTCTTTCAAATGATGGAAAGACGGTCAGCAATTCTGTTACAGCAGCTTTCGCTAATGCAGATCTTGCCATGCAGGCAGGAGATACACTCTCTATTGCTGGCATGATCTCATCAGCATCGTGGGATTCCTCTCGTAATATTTGTCAACTTGTTCTCTCTGATACTTCTGGAATTAGCGAAAATATGACAGCGATTGTGGAAACTTCACAAACAAACAGTAATGATTGTAAGAATTCGAAAGGAAAGTATGCGGCGTTTAGTAAGGTTCTTGTAGATGAACAAGATAATGGGATGCTTCTGTTCCGAGATGTTGGAGATGCTTCCAGCACGAATGTCGGATTAAGCCTAGATCAATATAATGAAAATCAAGACGCATCTGCAAGAACTACACAGGATAGGACAACGGGTTCAGAAGATGCAGATGGTAATTATCAAGATGGATATGATTATGAAAAAGTAATTCGTAAAGATCCAGCAACAGGGAAACTGGTCTATGGGTTAGCAGGTTCCCTTGGGTATGATTTTACACTTCTCCCTAATGGGCAAATGGTGAGTGTGCATACCGATAAAGATGGAGCGATGAAAATATTAAAAGTGAATGGAAAGGAATATTCTTTTTCAGAACTGGCAACTATTTCAGGTAAATGTGGATACAATCTTGATAAAGTGACTTTGGCGAAAGATGATAACGGACTTGTTATTATCAAAGATCAAGAAGGAAATATCATTAATAGCAATACCTATGAAAACAGTAACGAGAAATATGATCTTGATAATAAAATCGGATCTTCTTGGAAAAATTATCTTAAGGGGGCAACATCAAAAGTAATGGAAAAAGCCAAAGAAATTTCTGCTGGATTATCTGGCTCAGCAACGGTTTGACTTTGCAAAAAAAAGAAAGAGGTTGCTAAATAGCGACCTCTTTTTTGATGTTAAAGATTTTTCGAATCCTTAAAATCAAAATCCCTTGAAAACTTGGAAAACTTGACCTCAGAATCTGGTTCTGGCTCTGGATCTGCTTCTGGTTCAAATTCTGGCATATCCGTTTTTGAGTCAATCTCTGGTTCTTGATTTTCTTCTGGCTCAAAGTCAGGAATATCAAAACCAGAAAAACTTTCATCTTCATTGTCTTCGTATTCGTATTCTTTTGTTTCTGTGCCACGACTATTTTTCTCGACTCTTTCCCTTCCAAGAGCGCAAATATCACTCACAGAACGTCCTTTTTTAAACAAAGAAAGAATTTCTTTTTTAGGAAGGAGATCACTCTGATAATATTCTGCTACTTCGTTATGTTCTTTGATACTTTTTATCAAGGAACGAACACGAAAGAGAACGAGAATAGGCCAAACGATAAGCCCGAATATCGGAGCATAGTTTGGAAAGAAAGCAAAGAGCAAAAGAGAAAGAATTAATGTTTCTCCCAGAGGGCATACAATAAGTTGGAAAATAAGCTCCAAGACAATAGATTTGAATCTAATTGCCATGAGAAAGGCAAAAAACGCAATCCATGTCACACAAGAATCTTTGAATTGAATCGAAAAGCCTTCTTCTTTGAGAAGAGCTCCGACCATTGCAAGACCCAAGAAACCTAATATGAAAAATCCAATAGTTTGTATGATAATTTCCCACCAAGAAAAACGGGGGCAAACATCTAACTCCAAACATTCGATTTTTCTAGGGATTAACCAATAGTTTTCGTACTCTTTTTTCATCATAAATCTCCTTTCTGGTCAAGTGACCATAAACAATATTGCATGAAGCAACTTCTACGATAAATATACAATGATTATATGGAAGAAAGGAAAAATAAGGAAAAATAAGAGCCGAGATTCTCTTAATCTATCTTTCCAAGAATCTTCCTTTACCGAAAAACGCCGGAAAGCCCCTAGTTTTAGCCGTGGGGATGGATAGGCGGTGTCGCGACTTCGCGTAAGCGTTGGAGCGACACAATTTTCTCCTTGCATTTTGATATAATAATGATGAAGGAGGTTTTCTTATGCGGAAAAGCGTGTTTCTTCATGATTTAGAAAAAAAATATAAAGACATTGATACATCTGAACTTCACGATAAAGCAGAAGCGGCAGAGAAGATGTATAACGACGCAGCTACTTCAGCTTCTTTTATCCAAGCATTCTTGTATCTCCTGCTTGGGAATGCAGCGTTTTTTCTTACAAGCTATTTGGCGATGAAAGATGATATTTATTATCAGTTTGACACAGACAATATGTTCATCCTTTTCCTCGTGACGCTTGTATTCGAAGCAATCGTCTGGTTTATCAAGGGATATATTCTCCATCACTTATGGGATTTCCTTTCTTCGAACGACTGGAAAGACATACTTGTTTTTCTTCAGGCGGATGCTGCGTCATGCTTAGTCTATGTTCCTGCTCTATGCGTTTATTTTATCTGTTCTTTCTCTGATAGTCTTTCCGGCATGACTTTCGGAGCAAGCATTATTATACGGCAGATCGTTCTCTATGGTCTCTACAAGGTCAATCTTCCACAAAGCCGATTCATAGACAAAGTTATCCTTATGTTCGCTAACATGGGTATCTATATCGGGATTCTTGCTATCCTCTATCTGTGCGTATCGTGAGGGGGAAAGCTTAATGGGAAGAATGGGAACCAGCTTTTCTGGGAAAAACGTATTGCGAGAATCGACAATCAATCATGATGAAGGAGAGAGGAAGAATTTAAAAATTTCGACTGAGAATGACGAAAAGCTTTCTGAATCTTTTCTTGCCGATCGTCCGCAAATTGATGAATCGGTTATGGCTTCTCCATATGATGACGAACCGTCAAGACAGAAGTCTCTGCTGTCATCTCAGAACAAGGAAGCGAAGAATGTCAAGAAAGCTTATGTTTCTCCTGTAAGTGAAGAGTTCGAAGAAGTCATAGATAATCCTATAGAAAACGAAGAAGAAGAACTTATCTCGCATAATAAGCTTGTTTTTATGGGAATTATTCTAGCCTTTATGTATGTTGCCTTTCTCGGTGTCGGAGCACATTTCACTACATTCCGTGATGGAGTGCCGCAGAGAATTACGATGGAAGATCGAAAAGAAGCAACATTCTTGAGCGAACTAGACCCCTATGCTATATACATACAAGAGCAACATACGATCATCGTAGATGCTTCTGATTCATATACAGAAGGTACGATGTCAGTAGAAGAATTAGCCGATACCATGAATCGGGCAAAGGAAGCACTGAGCAACAAGAAGAAAGAGCTTGTTGATCTTACAGCTCCATCGTCATACGAAGGAATGAAATCAAAAGTTATTGAGCTCTATGCCCTTCAGATGACATTCTGTGATGATGTAACAGCGTATTTGAAGGATCAGTCATCAAGAAACCTTGAGGCAACGCAGAAAGCGAATCAGGATTTTGAAGAAAAAGCACAATCTCTTTTCGAAGAATTCGATCAAGTGAAGTGAGGAAGAAAAAATGGCAGAAGAGAAAGAGCCCCTTGAAATCGAGGGACAAAGAGCACCAGTCATTATCGAAAAAGATAATCCGCCGAAAGTTAGTAAAAAAAAGAAATTTTCCAGCTTCCTGTTAGCAGGAGTTATTGGCGGGCTTGTAACGGCATGCGTCGGGATAGGTGCATATCATTTTATAAATACGGATAAAGGGTTTCCTGTAAAAGATGCACAAACTGTCATGCAGGAGCAGACAACCCCGAAACTCAAAGCGTCAGAGACGAATAAGAAAAAGATCTATGAGATTGCAGATGCATCGGATTCTCTGAACGGATTTACCGTTACAGTAGAAGGGATTCAGTTCCGACGTGACCAAACACGGCTCATGGTACACCTCAAGAACGATGGCAAGAGCAATATATCGTCTTTGTTCGCAGCGTCTGCAAAACTTATAGATAATGATGGGCATACATATAATGCAGATCCGTTCGCAAGCTGGTCTGCACCACAGATTCCTGTCGGAATGGATGAAACGGTCATGCTGGTGTTCGATCCGATCAGAGATACCGCAGGCACTCTGACATTTACTGTGGATAATATCTCAAACATGAAAGACGCACCATGGAACGTTGAAATCTCATTCGATATTCCGGACTGATGAGAGGACCGCATCGTTGCGGTTCTTTTTTTATGCATCGAAAACAGAAATACAATGGAAATAGAAATCTGCAATGCGGATTGCAGATATAGTTTCGGCTCTTTGAGCCTAAGGAGGAATTTTTATGAACAAGAAAATCAACGAAATGGTTGAGCTCATGATTAAAACCATGGAAGAGACAAAGTCTCTCCCATGGGATGATGGCTTCATCGAAGTCATCAAGCGCGGTTTTCCTCGTAACTATGTGACAGGAAAACCGTATCGTGGGTTTAACCTTGCTTTCCTCGCAGTATGCGGGGGGAGCAAGTCGAACCTGTTCCTGACTTTTAAGCAGACACAGGGGAAAAAGGGGCATGTGAATAAAGGATCCCATGGACTCCCAGTATCGTTCTTCTCTTGGTATAACAAAGAGAAGAAACGTGCCGCAAAGGAAGGAGATGACGAATCAGAGCTCGTCCCCTTCTGGAAGACCTACATGGTATTCCGTCTGGAAGACACCAGTCTTCCGATTCCTGTTGTCAAAGAACGGGAAAAATCAGATGACTGGAACGCAGATATTCCAGCCATCGATAAGTTCGGCTCAGCTTATCTAAAAGCTGTCGGACTTAGATATGAGGTCGTTAATGAGAACAGTACTGCTTGGTTCAGTAAGAGCCAAAATACTGTTCACATTGCGAAAAAAAGTCTGTACCATTCCGCAACGGCGTGGTACGGAACACTTCTCCACGAGTTGGTGCACAGTTCCATGCTCGGGCTCAACCGCAAGTTGAGCTACGATGAAGAGGAGATCGTTGCCGAATTTGGGTCGGCGCTGCTTTGTGCATACTTCGGTATTCACAAGCAGAAAGAGCTCGAAAATGAGGCTGTTTATTTGGCTTCGTGGAGCAAAAAGCTCAGGAGTAATCCTGAATGGCTGTTCCATGGCGCGCAGCGTGCACAAAAAGCTGTGGATTATCTTTTGGAGAAAGCAGGACTTCCGTCTTTCTCCAAGAAATTTGCAGACACGGATGTCTCAAGCGAGAAAATCGCCGCGGGCAAATAATTGTATTTCTCAACTTAAATAAGCATCCCGGACAGGATGCTTATTTTTTTGAAAAAAAATATCTACTATCTAGCAAGAGATAATCATTATCCGTATCGATTTTTGCCCCGCAATGCGGACAAATCAGAATATGAGGAAGAGCAGAGACATCGAATAATGGCCCGCAGATTTTCTTCTTGCACGCAATGCAAGAAATCGTATAACCAAGAATGATTTCTCCTTCTCTCTGTTTTTTATTCAGGAATGCATGCAGGATTGCTTGTACTTCATTCTTTGTATATTGTCCCGAAATTTGCTTGAAATATGGGGAAATTGCCTTGAAAAGGAACGTGAGGTAGAAACTCTTTACGCGAGGGTCTGCTTTCATATTTTCGTATATTTTGTTTAAAAACACCGTTGCCTTTTGCAAATCAATTGTGCGAATCAAAGCAATACCCTCCCCTTTCGAAACAGACAGCTTACCCGCGATAAAAGAACTGAAGGTATGTAAAGAAAGACAAGACAATACCATTGATAATAATCGCTTTGAGTTTCCACATATAGAGTGAACGAAAAAATGATAAAGCCGCTAACCCTAAGAAAACGATGTTCAGCCAGTATAGAAAAGTTTCCATCGCAATCCCTCCATGACGTGCGTTTTTTTTATTCTAGCAGAATCGGCAGGAAATCCGAAAAACTTCGAGAAACTATATAGAGAGCATATAATGGAATCGAAGCTTAATTTATTTATTGAAAGGAGGTGATTGATATGGTCTTCACGGAAAAAGATTACAAGAATCTTTCGCGTACAGTATTTCTTTTTGAAAACTCTGCGGATGCTCTTCGTCGATATGGCAAAAGCGATATGAGCGCAGATTATCAAAAATTCATTGACAAGAGATTCTATTTCCTTGTCATTAGTCTCATAGAAGCTCTTCGGAACTTCAGAGACAAAACGAGATTCTTTCTTGAAGAAGGAAAGAAAAATCCGAATTTCTCTTGCTCGTTTACAGGAGAAGATGTCGGCGTCATCATGGCGGCACGACACTGGATTTTTGAAATCGCGAGAATCGCATACAAGAATCCAGACAGTCGCTATACGTCGTTTATGAAGGTCAACGGCTCTCTCCACTGTGGAGAAAGCAAAAACGGCAACCGCTTTGTCGAACGCGATTGGCGTAATTATGTTGGCTACATGAATGACTGGCTACGCATTATGTATAACGATGCGTTGATCAAAAGTGGCCTGACAGACGCAAAAAAAGAGGAGAAATAATTCTCCTCTTTTTTGTACCAAAAATCCGATTAATCTTCTTCGCCTGCGGTGACAGCGATCTTTTTTAGAACTCCGCGATCTTTTGTATCTTCTGGATAATCTGGATCAACGGGCTCGATATCTTCCTGCCGCTTGCTCGCTGATTCAATATCCTTCAAGAAAGACTCAGCGTCGCGAATTGTTGCTTTAATCGGTGGTTCTTTCATCATAGAAAGCGCGCGGAATACAGATTCAATACGTAACTTGTCTGAGATTGCCGCCTCTTCTGTCGGATACACGTTGCCAACAAAATAGTTGAGATAATCAAGACCGTATCCACGGAAAATACGAGTACTACATCTCATGTCAGGATATGAGAAATACCAGTAAGGCATCCCCTTCTCCATTGACATCCCATCTTCTGCTTTGATATAAATCCTACCACGGCAATAGAGTCCTACAATATCATCCCGAATCTTATGCTCGGCGTCATATACAGAAACGCCCTTGATATAGAAAGGATTTTTCAGCAGGAGCTCCTTGGTATCTGAATATCTAATCCAGATCTTCTTTCCTGCATTTGCAAATAAATTCTGTAAATCGTTCAAAATAAGCCTCCAATAACGGCAAAGAAAAAGAACGCAGATTTTTGATGATTCGTCCTTCAAAAATCGTGATTTTCGGAACATCGATAGAGAAATAATTCCGGTTCTTTTTTCTTGCCGCTCTCTTAATTCAACGGATTAACCTGAACATCGCTCAGACCAAGCTCACTGGAAAGAGAGGTCATATCCAGTTTCTTACCCTGCTCCCCAGGGAAGAAGAAGTCTTCGGTTTTCGTACCGAGCAACGGGACACGGGAAACAGAGCTTTCTTTCCATTCACGAACATAGTCGCGTGTAATGGAGACATACTTGCCAAGTGTACCGTGCTCATCGATAGCATCTTCGGCGTGAATTGTCATATGAAGACTGCGTTCGAAGTTTATCCCGTTGTTATAGACAGGAGCAGAATCATAGACAAATGTCACATCAAACGGTTCGGATTCGATGACTTCGTGCTCTACCTTGAATGGTTTGAGAGTATGTTTCTTTCCATCCTTCCCCATCGCTTCTACTTGTTTCTTGTACTCAAGAGCATGCTTGTTTGCAAGTTCTCTCTGTGCCTTCAGAGGAGAGGGAGAAGAGTAAGAGCCATCTGTCGGGAATACCTTTTCAGAAGGAGTTTTTTCGGAATCGACGTCTACCATCTGATAAGCTGGCGCTTTTGTTTCCTCAACAGGAGCGGCTTTTTGTGCTTCATAGTTCTTTTCAGCCTCTGCTCTCTGTGCTTTGAGAGGAGAAGCTGAATGATATGCGGGCTGGGTATCAGCAGCCTCTGCGTAGTCACTAACGGTGAATCCTAGACTGATAGCGGTAGCGGCGACAGCAGCGGCAATCATTTTTTTCTTGTTCTTTTGCATCCTTTTTTGTGGCAAGGGGGGAAATATGCCACATCCTCCTTTCTTTTCGCTATTTTAGCAGAATCAGCGCAGCGAGCATGAAAAAAGCGCCACGGGCAAGATCTTTCTGTGGCGCTCTGCAAAAAGTGCAACGTTGCACTTTTCCTTAAGCTACTTTGATGTGTGAACCGTGTGAGTTCTTTGTCACAATAATTTTCTGCTCAAAAATATCCTTGAGTTCGGTGATATGAGTTACAAAGAGGATTTTCTTAAACTCTCCAGCAATACTTCTGATTGCATCCATAATCTCTTCTCTGTTTGTGTCGTCCGCGCAAGATACTCCTTCATCAAGGACAAATAGATGCATGTTTGTCCCTGCACGATGCGAAAGGAATTTACTGAGCGCGATGCGGATAGAGAGATCAATGATGAATTTTTCTGCGCCGGAGAATGTCTCATAATCACGCTCGACGCCGTAGTAGGAAACCTTGATACGTAAGACTTCCTGAACAGATTTCGTCGTCTTCGCGTCTTCCTGCATAGAGAAGCGGAGAATGAGCTTTCCGTCTGTCATGCGGTCAAGCATCTCGTTCGTGGCCTCTTCTATTTCTGGAATCGCATTCTCGATGATGAAGGCGGGAACACCTGATTTCTTACTGCACGCGTCATAAAGAAGTGTCTGCGTAGTAAGTTCGTCTTTGAGTCTCATGACCTGTTCCTGCTTCTTCTGATATTCCGCCTGTGCTTTTTCTGCTTGCTCGGCTCTTGCTTTTATGCGGAACATTTCGAGTTCGATCTCTTTCCTTGTTCGCTCTGCTATGTCGAGACCAGCTTTTGCCTTCCCGTATTCAAGAACTGCGCTTTTATATTGTTCCTGAGCACGACGCTTCTGATCCAGCTTTTCTTGTGCTTTTTCGATGCGTTTCCTAAGGACATCCATCTCGCTTTTCAAAGAATCTGTCTGTCCTTCTTTTTCTTCTGTCTCGTCACGTTTGGATTTTATCGTCGCATCAATGTATGTCTCTTTCTGGGATGCTGCTTCAAGCTCTTTCATCCTCTGCTCTGCGGAGTTCAATGATTCTACTTTTTTTCGAGTTTTATCAAGAATCTCCGCAGAAAAACCTTCCTGAGCGGTGTCATAATCTTTCTTTGCGCTGATATAATCGCTTCTGTATGGATTTTTCTCAGCTTCAACCTGTGCTTTCTTTTCTCTTAGACCGAGCAAATCCAGCTCTGCCTGACGCGCCATGCTAAGGAATTTACACTCCCCTGTAAAATCAGCATTTCCTGCACAAGGAACCTGCGCAAGCGCTGTCGTTTGCTTTTCACAATTCTCTGCCTGAATTGCAATCTGACGCAGAGTAGATTCATGCTCAGAGTTCCAGTTCTTCCCGTTTTGGATAACTTCCTGTAGTTTTTGCTTCTGCTGAAGAACGATAAGCTGCTTCTGCTCGAGTTCAGAAATAATCTTCTTTGAATCCTGCAACTCTTTATATTCTTGTTCGATTTTCTCTCTTTGCTTCACGAGCGATTGCAGGCTTTCTTTCTGCCTGTTGAGATCATCAATTTCTTTGAGAATCCGCTCTCTGCTTCCTAGGCATGCATCCAGCTGTTTCTTTTTTAAAAGGCCGGTCTGCTTATCTTCGCTTATCGAAGTCAGAATTTCATTGATTTCCTGCTGTATGGAATTCTGCTTATAGACTGCTTCTTGGTTCTTTTCTAAGATATTTTTTTGGTTCTGGACAATATTCGCCTGCTCGGCTTCGCGCTTCGTAAGCATTTTCCCTTTTGCTTTGAGCTGTTCGATGTCCTCTGCCTGAAAAGAATCGATGAGACTTTGTAGCGATCTGATTTCAGCTTTTGTGTTCCGAATCTTTTCTGCTGTCTCTGCGCCAATGATTCCCCAAGAATCAATATCCATGATCTCAATAAGCGCTTCTTTACGCTCGTTATCTGTCATTCCTTCTGTGAACATGCTCGATTTGCCCTGCGCAATCATTGCAGTCGATGCAAAGGTACGATAGTTCATATGGAGGGTCGATTCAATGAGCGCCTGCGTGCTGCTGATTTTCCCATCTCCTAATGGAATTTCGGTTTCGCCTGCTCCAATCGTGAAAAACGAGAGCGACGTTTTTGACTTTGTAACGCTTCTCGTTCGAACAATCTTATAACGATCTTCACCAAGGTCAAAAGTAAATTCAACGGTACCGGAGTCAGCGCCCTTGCGGACATAATTATCCAGCTCTTTTATCCCGCCTTTTGATCCGATACCATAAAGCGCGAATGTGATGGCGTCTGTACAAAAACTGGATTTACCAGCACCGTTTTCGCCAGTTACTGTCGCGCAACTGATTTTACTGAAATCAAACTCTTCGTTTTCATAACTCAGGAAGTTCGTCATTTTCAAATATACAGGAAGCATGCTGTGTCAATCCTCCTCGTCTTCTGCCAATTCTAGGGCTCCATATATAGAACAGTCTGGGGACAACCGCTCTCGCAGATAACTGATGGCTTCCTGTGCTGTTGGAGCCTCTACAGCCTGCCAGTCGTTATAAATGTCTTCTTCCCAGTATCCCCGTTTGTAGACCTGATAGTCTACTGCAAATGTCGGCATGATTTCTTCCTTCTTTCTCTTAGACTTTTCTCTATCTCGATTATGACACAAAAGCTTAGAGACAACAGAAAACGGCAAGAAAAAACGAGCAGGAAGTTTTGATCTTTCCTGCTCTGAAAATCGCAATTTCTGCGGCTCATGGATAAGGATGAAACACTCGGAATGACGGTACATAATTTCGATTGTCTGGTACGGCATAAATAACCTTTGCTCTCGCGGGATACCGCGACGTGCGGAAGATCGACGCGACTTGGCTTGCATCCTGTGCAAAAACGCCGCAGCCGAAAGCGCCGATGATGATATATTCTGGCTCGTATCCCTTGCGACAAAAAACGTCAGACAAGAAATGGATGCGGGACTGCAACGCTATAGAATTTTCCGCTTCGGTGAAACGTGGTTTCCTATCGAACAAACAGCTACGATTTGGCGCGGCGCAAGTCACGACGTCCGCATAATGCTCGCGATCATCTCTGAAAAATAGAATATCAGGAGAAAAGATCGCACTATCCTGATACAGGCCATGATTCGTATTCTGGTTTGTCCAAGCATAATATTCTGTTTGCTTTTCGAGTACGTTGTACAGAAATGATTCGTGGCAAAGAGCTTCTTCCTGCGCCATACTGCCAGATAGGAACTGTCCGCCAGGATAACGGAAACTCGCAAAATTAAGCAGACAGACATGACTGTCTGCGGGCAGGGAAAACAAGGCGGTCACGGTGTCCATCTTGAGCAATTGTGTGTCAAGTCCCTGCTTTGTGTTCTTAGATATTTCGCCGATTGTCCCGCGCCGAAATATCTGACTCCTTTCTACCGAAGAAGCGATGTCGGGAGCAAAATTTTCCTGCATTTCTTTTGTATGGCGGACAGCATCTGCCGCCAAAAATTGGCTATCTTTCTTCACGATGATTTCTCCTTCCTGCCACCAGACGAAAAACTCAGACAGAACCTCTAGCTTCTGCTTCGATTCTCGCGCCGATTTTCTCAAAGAGATCGAATACTTTCTTCTTTCTCTCTGCATCGACAGACTTGTTATCCAGCCACTTTTCCAAAGCAGATTTTGAATCAAGACTTTCTGTCAGAGATACGTCCCTCTGCCTTGCAACTTCGATGATATGGGGACCGACCCCAGCTACCGCGAGTACCTTCTTTTTGCGGAGGAGATCCATGATCTCGTTCCGATCGACAAGGGAGATGTCCTCCTTACTGATGGAATAACGAACTTGTACAATCTTGTTTTTTAAATTTGCGGACTTGATTTTATCGAAAAGTTCCGTTGCTTTTTTCTTGCCGTCAATCTCCGTCACAAAAGACATCATCTCGATAGCAGGAAGATTAACAAATTCATATTCCTCAGTATCTGTATCGTAGATATAGAAGCCACGACGGTCTTCCCATTCACCAATATTGATACGCTGGATACATCCACTATAAGCCACAAAAGGTTTTTCAGATAATACTTGAGGCTTGTGGATATGCCCGAACAGACAAGCGTCCCATCCCTCACTGATAAGCTCACCAAGAGGAAGAACGACTTCAATTCCATTGACCGTCTTCTCCATCGACTTGCCAGAGGAGGACATCGCACCAGCAATAGAATAGTGCCCAATCAAAATCTTTTTCTCTGCATGCTTCTCGTCCAGCTCTTTCGAAAGATCGCCCGCAATCTTTACCAACTTATCAGAGCGTTCTAGTTCAGCATAATCTGGATTATATGCAGATACAGCCGGGTCTCGCAGAAAAGGCAGGAAGCCGAAGCCAATGTCATTGATAACACAGGTTTTGAAACTCTGTACGCACCAGAGTCCTTGCCCGCCAATAGCTCCGACGACATCATTGGATGTCTTGACGCCGACGCCTCCGACATCATGATTGCCAGAAATTCCAAGAACCTTGATTCCTTTAGATTCGAGATTCATGAAAAGCTTTGCAACCATCAAAATCTGCGTCGCTGACGGACGTGGATTTGTGAAAAGATCGCCTGGAGCAATAACGACATCGATTTTTCTGTTCACACATTCTTTATAAAAGGCCTCGGTTACATGGAGCCATTCGTTTTCTCGAAAATTTTTCCCTGTCTTGTCAATATGTCCATAGGTAGTATAGAAGCAGTGGAGATCAGGGGCTAGAACAATTTTCACAGAACAACATCTCCTTTCTATTCCTTAGATCCATTATACGAGCAAAGAAAATTTCTCATGGAAAACGAGGAAAATTCGGCTGTTTTTCTTCTAGAACTCGCAAAAGAAAGAACCGCGAGTTTTAGATTCGTTAGCAAGATATATTTCCGTATCCAAAACTCGCACTTGTCTTTCCAATGGTCAAAACTCGCACTTCGCATAGATTGAGAAACATCAAGCTCGTATTGACTCTATCGGCTTCGCATAAAGTTCGCCGAGCAGCATAACAGTTTCGCGCCTTGGCGATGGCTCTAGACTTCTTGTACTCTATTGCGAGGTTTGGACACAGCTTTGTCGCTTCGTCATTAT